>Ga0208618_1000797_pt1 | contig 13632 bp, 11 predicted proteins | sample CryBogCBE18Jul08_FD_184585 | JGI IMG/M metagenome (GOLD analysis project Ga0208618, IMG submission 184585) | Freshwater microbial communities from Crystal Bog, Wisconsin, USA - CBE18Jul08 (SPAdes) | ecosystem: Environmental > Aquatic > Freshwater > Lake | place: Crystal Bog, Wisconsin, USA...
TTTATTAAATTTTTGAAAAATATTTGTAACCCTTGTAAACCGATATGTAACTTGATGCGTTAGTTATTCATAGATTACTAAGGTCTCAAAATGGACAACACTGTAAATATTCCTGACACATTGGTTTCAAAGTTCGAGCAGCGTTTCATGCAGTTTTCTTATGAAACGACAAAAATCAAAGCTTCTTTTGACCGCTTAAGGGCTCAATTAGCCCAAGAGGCGGAACAAAAAAGCCGCCCAGCGGCAAGAATTTACTCCGGGATTCGAGCGGTAAAAGCTTAATCCAATTTACCAGTCTCAATTTTTAATGATTTAAGTCCAAGTTTAGTTTAACTTTCACAACAAATCGGCTTAAGTATTTTTCGCTAATGTCGATTATTACTTTGCCAAGGTTGAGTTTGAACCACCCCTTTTTTTAGTGGGTGGTTTTTTTTGGTCCAAAGTGCCTCAAAATTGCTTCATAGCACCTATGTAAATCGATCTACGTGGCCCGAATTGAGGTGCGTAAATACCAATACCACTCCCGTCTCGAATTTCATAAACCCGGTCCAAGGCATTGTTAACGGCTAATCTGTACTCTACTGTTCCTAAACCTTTCATTTCTATGGATTTGGTTAACCCTAGGTTGAGGACTGAATATGCAGGAAGGACACCAGTATTGGCAAATCCATTTCTGAGTCCGCTTGCGTAAATCATGTTGGCGTTGTACCTGATGCCGCTGGATAGATAGGATATACCTCCACTCAGTGAGTGAGTTTGTTCATGGTCGACGTTAACCCAATTATTCGAAGCATATTGAAGGGTTAATTGATCAAAAAGGTACTGGCTAGAGATGATGTTTTTTGCTTGGCTTAGGTTTTGGGAGAGATTTAAATAAGCGCTAAATGACCCCCTTCGATAAGAGTTCGTCAACTCAAGCCCCGCCACTCGTCCATAAGCATAATTAAAAGGTGTCAATATCAATGCGGGACCGAATTGGCCTTCATCTAAGGTGTCTTTGGTATTCTTTAGATACCCATCTAGGCCGAAACTGTAATAGTTTGTGATTTTTTGTGATAATCCAATATCGTAATAATCACCAGATTCAGGCCTTACAGTATTGTTTAATCCTGGTATTGCATTTGTTGTATTTACGAAAAGTGACTGCGTTGTTCCTGATACCAATTCATTAGGGGGAGGGGTGTAGTAGTGAGAGTATCCGGCATGAAGGGTCGTATTCTCGGATTTTTTATAAACAAAACCCAACCTTGGACTGAGTTGGCTCCCGCTTACAAATGCATTAAAGTAATCGTAGCGAAGTCCATAGTTCAATTTTAATTTAGGGTTGACGCTCCAAGAATCCTGTGCATATAGACCGATTAATAAATTACCATGGTGTGCGGTGTTATCCGATATAGAAAAAGGTTGTCCAGTGACAACCCCCGTGAGCGGATCAAGTGCATAAACTAGAGAAGAGTCATTGGTTGAAACATTCTCAACATCGCTGATCATTCCAATTTTAAGTGAATGTGTATCGTTAAGCTGATAGGTAGAGTCAAACTGTAAGCCATTCGATACGCTACTTTTTAAAACATCTGAAGAAACTCCGTTAAAGTATAAATTTCCATTCGAATCTGGGATGTAATGCGTAGTAGTGGTGTTAGAGAAGAGGGAGGCTTGATAGCTGAAGTCTTCGCTGATCCATCTTTGGAGTGAAACTGAAATGAAATGACTTTCCTCAAACTGTTGATCGTTAAGGCTTGAAGAGTTGAATTTAGATGGTGAATTTGACTGATAATTTATTGTTGCTGAATACGGATTAGTTGTGATAGCAGTCCCCAATGCGAAGTATGGATTTGAGGCAGGATTGCTCGAGCCGCCTTGAAGACCAGGGGTGTTGGGGATTTGAAAGGCTCCAGAATAAGTGCCTCCCATTATCGAAATTTTTGTACCTGAGTCAACTAAGTATGAAAGATGAGCAAAGCCTTTTGTCTGACGTGTGGTGTCATGTATTGGATTATTTGAGTTGGTCGGGTTTTCGATTCCAATGTTGTTGGTGAGATAAGACCCAGTCATAAAATAAGAAAGTTGATTACTGGATCCCCCATACTGAAAACTTGGATTGAAGGTGTGAAAACTCCCCCCAAATACAGATACTGATCCAGAGTCGTCTAAATTACTTTTTGTTGTAATATCAACAACGCCAGCTGTATGCGTACCGAACTCTGCGGGTAAGGCGCCCGTCATTAAGTCAATTGTTTGTGCAAACCGAGTATCAATATTTTGACCAAACCCACTTATTCCTTGTGGAAGAATGACTCCGTTGATCCTGTATTGAATATTAGCGTGATCACCTCTAATATGTATTTGACCATGAGAGTCACTTACAACTCCTGGTGCTTCAATTAAAACTTGATTAAGTGGTGTATTTTCTCCAAGTGGTAATTCATTTATTTCCTTTTTACCTATACGGTAAACACTGCCGCCCGTCTCATCTGAAATACTATTTTTAGCAGCTCTGTCATAGGTGATATTTACCGTTTCAAGAATTTGTTCATCTTTAATTTTTTTCGGTTTTGTCAATACATCATCAGTATTGGCTACTGCCTCTAATTCACTTGCCGCAGAAGGAATAGAGCTATTTTGTGCTTCAGCAAAAGACGTAGTTGAGCACAACAAATACAAAACACCCCATGAGCATAGACAACATAATTTTTGGTAATGAAGAGTGGTTATATTTTTTAAAAAATAAAAAAATAATCTCCAAATATAACGATAAAAAAAACTAAATTTAGGGTGATTTTCCATATCTCAATTTCATTTGGCTGAACGATGAATAAGAACCATCGGTTCGAAAATTTCAAGCCTAGACACCGAGCATAAAGTCGTCAGCAACTAGAATTGGCTTTGCAAATTCAAATGAAATAGAGTGGTGGAGCGCGAGACTGATAAACCCAAGAAATCTTACAATATATGGGGGATGCGCGGGTCGTTGCGTGAAGTGTCAACTCATTTTTTAAAAGTAACAAGGCGAATATGCTTGAACTCAAGCAAACACCTAGCATCAACGATTCAAATAATTTACAACTTTGGATCTCAATTTTTACTTCATTGGACTCATTTAAAAAATCATCTAGATTAAAAGATTGGGGAGAACCAAAGTGTGAATTTATTAAGCTTTGTTGGCTGAGTTCGTCCAAATTAAATGCAACTGGAGCATACTGATTTTGTTCTTCTTTAGTTATACCGTGATAAACACTATGAACCATCCCTAGATATTGGGATATTAAAAAACTAAAAATCAATAGAGCAGACATAAACGAACCCCAAGGGTTCATTATGTTTTTATTTTTAGCCTGTATGTTTCTGAAATAAATCATTAAATCAGATTTAGGAATTGGTTTGCTCTGGAATGATATTCTAACTTATTGAAAAATAATGTTTTTTCTTAAGTTTTAGTAATAATCTATAAAGTCAGCTTACCGAATTCATTTAAGGCTAAATCAGCTAGTGGCTAATTGACCCATGAGAATTAAGCCGAATAAGACGGTTCCTAATCCTGCCGTCTTGGATACAAGATTCATTTTTTCGACTAGTAATTTTGAGGATAAAACGCCAAAAGCATGCAACACCGCTGTTGAAATCATTAATCCTAGTAGGTCTTGAATGAGTTCTCCGCTATTTGTTGCGTTTAAAGCGGGTAATAGTTCTGTATGTGCTAGCCCATGAAACACTCCAAAAAACGCCAATAAACCAATGATTGGCTTTTGAGAGAGATTTTGTCTGCCAAGTAGTAATAATCCCATTGTTACTACAGTACCGGAGATTGCATATTCAAGCCAAGGGTAGGGGATGTAAAAAAGTCCAATCATGGATCCCAACGACATACCGAACATAAAAAATAAGGGCCCAAACCAGATGTTTTTTAATGACTTAGCGCTCCAAAAACCAACCAACAGAATAACCAAAAAATGATCTGTTCCACTAAAAGGGTGAGACAGTCCATTCAGGAAATTGATCTCTTCTGTATGTCCGGGATGTGCACTGCAAAAAAGGGGAAACAAAAAGAGTAAAAAACCAAATGATTTCATGATAGGTGATTTTAAATTAGCAAAGTTAAGTAGCTTCATCGATTTTCCCTATGAAAAAACAGCCGATCAGATCGCTTAATCATACTTGAAAATTGGCTTATTTATTAATCAATTTGCGCCCCGGAGGCTTTAACGACCTCCCGCCATTTAATGATGTCTTTCCTTAAAATGTTTGCAAACTCACTAGGCTGAGTAATAAATGGGTCAGCTCCTTGGGCATTAAACTTTTCAATGATTTCCTTGTTTTTAAGTATTTCTTCAATATCGTGGTTAAGTTTTTTGACGATTGAGGAGGGGGTTTTTGCAGGTGCGAAAAGGCCAAACCAGGGGGAAACATCAAAATCTTTAAATCCAGCCTCAGAAATAGTCGGAATATTTGGAAATGAAGATGACCTCTGTGCACTGGTTACGGCTATGGGGCGAAGGGTGCCACTTTTGATAGAACCAGCTACAGAGGGCAAGCTCGTGAATACCATATTGATTTGCCCACTCATTAGATCTTGCATGGCTGGGGCTGCACCTTTATAGGGAATGTGCTCTAACTTGGTACCAGCAGCAGCGTTGAACATAACCCCTAAAAGATGGTTAACAGATCCATTGCCTGCAGATCCGAAGGTAAGAGGCTTTTGCTTTGCAAGATCAGTAAGTTCTTGAATCGTTTTGAAATGGGCATCTTGGGAAGTTACCAAAACAAATGGTAGAGTTGCTAAAGTTGCAACAGGTGCAAAATCTCGTTCTGGGTCAAAGGGTAACTTTTTGTATAAAGATGCATTTATCGCATGTGAGCCAACATAGCTCATAAGTAATGTGTACCCGTCTGCAGGGGACTGAGCTACAAACTCCATTCCAACGTTCCCGCCTGCACCAGCTCTGTTTTCTATCACAACGGGCTGTTGCCATTTTTCATTAAGTTTTTGCGCAACAATTCTGGCTAAAGCGTCTGAAGCGCCACCAGGAGTTTGTGGGACGACAATTTTTACAGGCTTGAGCGGAAAATCTTGGGCATACAAGAGGTTAAAACAACCTACTGTTAAAGTGAAAAATATAAATATTAATTTTTGCATTTGAATTTTTTTGAAAAATTGATCTTTAGATGAAATGATACACTTTCTAATTAATTTTTAAAATTAGCATTATTCCTATGATAGTTAAAAAGATAGCAGGTGCCTTGGGAGCGGAAATCAGTGGTGTTGATCTTAGCCAGGCCATTAGCAACACATTAGTGTCTGAATTAAGAGCTGCATTTTTAGAGCATCAAGTGATTTTTTTAAGGGATCAGAATATAACATCTGAAAACTTCCTGACTTTTGCCAAATTGATGGGGCGACCCATCGAATATCCCTTCGTAAAGGGATTGCAAAACTTCCCAGAGATCATTGAGGTTAAAAAACTTGAGCACGAGAAGTCAAACTTTGGAGGAATATGGCACTCAGACACTACCTACTTAGAGTGCCCCCCCATGGGGTCAATGTTGTTGGCTAAAGAGATCCCCCCTTACGGTGGAGATACGCTTTTCGCAAATCAATACCTTGCTTGGGAGAGTCTCTCCACAACAATGAAAAAATGTATATCTGATCTGGTAGGTATCAGTTCGTCGTCCAAGGCCGATGTTTCTAAAACCAGAGAGGACCGTTTAAAAAGTGACGCAAAAGAAGGCATGAGAAATGAGTTCCGAGCAGAGCATCCCATTGTTCGTACCCATCCTGAAACAGGCAGAAAAGCCCTTTACGTAAATACAGCGCATACTTCGGGCATAGTTGGTATGAGTGATGAGGAGAGCCAAGCTTTGCTTAGTTTTTTATTTCAACATCAAATAAAACCAGAATTTACCTGTAGATTTGTTTGGCAGGTGAATTCATTGGCATTTTGGGATAACCGCTGCGTACAACATAATCCTGTTAATGACTATCATGGATTCAAGAGGGTAATGCATAGGATTACACTCGAAGGGGATAGGCCTGTTTAGGTACTGTTTGGATTTCATTCATATCAATCATCTTTTAAGGTTGTTTTTTTAGGGTAATCCTTCACTTTAAGATAATGCTAATTTGATATTATTAACCTCACTTTTTTTGAGGAAAAAATATGCATGCTTTTAGTTCGAAATTGAATACAAAGATTAATTCGCATTTGGTTTGTATTGGTTTAGCTTTATCCTTTTCATCAGCCAATGCTTTGGCGGATGCTGAACTTCTTTCACACAAAGATCTCACCGCCTCTATTGCTTTTACGATGGCTCAAACTGCTATCTCAAGCTGTAAGGATAATGGTTATTCTGTGTCGGTGACAGTTGTCGGTCGTGCGGGTGAAGTGATACTTCAAGTCAGGGGGGACAACACTGGGCCTCACACGGTTGAGAACAGCTTTAGAAAAGCCTATACCTCAAGAACCTTTAGGGTTCCGTCAGGGGATACTGAAACCCGCTTAAAAAATGATCCTTCATTTGCCTTAATTCACTTAAATAACATTATTGCCAACCGGGGCGGATTACCTATCAAGGTTGGTGAGGACACGATTGGTGGTATCGGTGCTTCGGGTGCACCTGGCGGCGAAAAGGATGAGGCATGTGTTAAAGCAGGAATTGACAAGGTATCTGAGATGCTTCGTTGATGATGCTTTTCTATTAGATAAGAAATTGTCCCAATCAGTTTCCTTCTTATTACAAAAACACCTAAGTCAGATCGGTGGGGGATAAAATAGATTAATATTATTCAACTATTAATCCCCCCTAATGCAATCAGATACTATGAGACCCTTGGCAGATTTTAAGGTTTCGACCCTGCCCAATCTTAAGTACATATTTACTGATGTTGACGATACGATAACCTCTCACGGTTCCTTGCTTCCTAAGGTTTACGAATCCCTTTGTAACCTTAGCGATGCGGGTTATAAAATTATTCCAGTTACGGGAGGTCCTGCCGGCTGGTGTGACTGTATTTTAAGAATGTGGCCCGTTAAGGCAATTGTTGGTGAGAGTGGTGCTTTTTATATGCACCAAGTCAAAACAAATGAGAAAATTCAAACCCGACATTTAATCACCCCCTCGGAGAGAGTTGAATACGAAAAAAAATTGAATCGTCTGAAGACCGATGTTCAGATTCAATTTCCAGGCATCAGTTTTGCAAGTGACCAATTTTGTCGCCTATATGACTTAGCGATTGAATTAAGCTCAGTTAATAAAGAACTGAATTCATTAGAGTCTGTGAAGCATTATTTAATTCAAAGTGGTTTAACAATTAAGATTAGTTCGATACACATTAATACTTATTTTGGAAATTGGGATAAGCTCTCCACCACCAAAATGTTAGTGAGCGAATTATGGGGATTAGCTCTGGAGCAGATAAATGAGCAGTGTATATTTATTGGTGACTCATTAAATGATGAATCCATGTTTGGTTTTTTTAATCACTCTTTTGGTGTTGCTAACGTATTGAAATACAAGGATCAATTAAAAAATAAGCCCAAATGGGTAACGAATTTTCCTATGGGTTTAGGGTTTATTGAAATTGCAAATTCAATTTTAGGCATAAAGAACTGAGCTTTTTATTTTTGATTTGTATATTTCAACAGCAAATGCTGTTACTTATCCGCGCATAACTTAAAATACAAGATTGCTAAATACATTGAACGATAAATTGTTGATATGCACACTTCTAAAACTAACTCCCAATTGAACATTTATAGATTCTTAGTTGCCCTCTCTTCATTCTTAATACTCTTACTTGTTCAAGGATGTAATAAAGGTGCTCCTAATAACAGTCCCACTTCCAGTCCTATGGTTGGGGTCTACCAAGTAAAGTCTGAAAAGATATCTGTATTTACTGAGTTACCAGGCAGGACTAATCCATATCAGATTGCTGAAGTTAGACCTCAAATCAGCGGGATCATACTAAAGAGGCTTTTTACTGAGGGAGCCGATGTCCACGCGGGTGAAGTACTCTATCAAATCGATCCAGCTCTTTATAAAGCCTCATTGGATAGTTCCCAGGCTAGTTTAGCGAAGGCAAAAGCTAATCTTGAGACAATTCAATTAAAAGCAGAGCGCTATAAAGAACTTATAAAAATTAATGCTGTCTCCAAACAAGATCTCGATGACATTGAGGCTACATACAAACAATCCTTAGCTGATGTTCAAGCAAACGTTGCAGCAGTTCAAGCAGCAACCATTAATTTGGGTTATACGCAAATTGCATCCCCTATCAATGGACGTGTGGGTATCTCTAGTTTTACTCCAGGGGCTTTGGTCTCTGCAAGCCAAGCTAATGCATTGACCTCGGTACAACAACTCGATCCCATTTATGTTGACGTCATCCAATCAAGTACAGAGTTGATGAGAATCAAGAGAGCATTGGATGCAGGCCTTCTAAAGCGTGCAGGTAAAGACAGTATCAAAATGAAGTTGATACTAGATGACAAGATTCAGTATCCTTTAGAGGGCAAATTTCAATTCTCAGATGTAACCGTCGATTCAGGGACTGGGTCGGTCACCTTGAGAGCCGTATTCCCTAATCCTAAGCACGATTTATTGCCTGGCATGTTCGTTCGTGCGGTATTAGAGGAGGGAGTAAATGAGAAGGGAATTGTTGTACCCCAGCAAGGGGTGACTCATGATGCAAGAGGTAACGCAACCGCATTGATATTAAACTCCGAATCGAAAGTTGAATTAAGGACCCTAGAGTTAGGTGAGGCCATAGGCGATAGATGGATCGTTAAATCTGGGCTAAAAGAAGGTGATCAGTTGATTGTGGACGGCTTGCAAAAGGTTAAACCTGGTGCAAATGCTCAAATTGCCCTAAAAGAATCCAAGGTGGAGACGTCCAAAGAGAACGTTCCCCAATCCTCTGAAAAAGCATCCAAATAATCAAGGTTTCTTCAATTTATGTCACGATTTTTTATAGATAGGCCCATCTTTGCATGGGTCATAGCCATTGTGATCATGATGGCGGGGATGATATCAATAATCACCCTACCTGTTGCTCAGTATCCAGCCATTGCCCCACCCGCAATCTCTATTACTGGTAATTATCCAGGAGCATCTGCACAAACTGTAGAGGATTCAGTTACCCAAGTCATTGAGCAAAAGATGAAGGGAATTGACGGGCTGCGGTACATGTCCTCTAGCAGTGATTCCTCAGGGGCAGTGAACATTACTTTAACTCTTGATAATGGTACAAATCCCGATATTGGTCAAGTCCAAGTACAAAACAAACTTCAGTTGGCAATGCCTTTATTGCCTCAAGTTGTTCAGCAGCAAGGCCTAACAGTTGCCAAATCCACCAAGAATTTTTTAATGGTCATGGCCTTCGTGTCTGAAGACGATAGCATGAATCAGTTTGACTTGGCTGATTACGTTGCAGCTAACGTAATGGATTCTGTATCCAGAGTTAAGGGTGTGGGCGATGTGACCATGTTTGGCGCTCAGTATGCAATGCGAATATGGCTTGATCCGAGCAAATTGACTGCATTCAAACTGACTCCTGTTGATGTTATAAATTCCATACAGGCCCAAAACGCTCAAGTCTCCGCGGGTCAATTGGGTGGTCTTCCTTCGGTTAAAGGACAGCAACTTAACGCGACTATCACCGCTCAAAGTAGGTTACAAACTCCCCAGCAGTTTAAAAAGATTATTTTAAAAACTAGTCCTCAAGGTGCCGCTGTACTTTTGCAAGATGTCGCAAAAGTAGAACTAGGAAGTGAGAACTACGGGACACTTGCAAGGTTCAATACACACCCTGCAACAGGAATTGCCATTAAGATGTCTACTGGCGCAAATGCTCTTGATACTGCAACGGCCGTCAAAGAGAAGCTTGATAAATTGTCCAAATTCTTTCCCCCCGGAATGAAGGCAGTTGTCGCTTACGACACAACTCCGTATGTAAAATTATCTATAGAAGAAGTTATTAAGACATTATTTGAAGCCGTCATATTGGTTTTCTTGGTGATGTACTTATTTTTACAGAACTTCCGCGCAACTTTAATTCCAACTATCGCTGTGCCTGTCGTATTGCTTGGAACTTTTGCAGTTTTGAGTGCCTTTGGTTACTCCATTAATACTTTGACTATGTTTGCCATGGTGTTGGCAATTGGATTATTGGTTGATGATGCAATCGTTGTGGTTGAAAACGTTGAACGCGTCATGCATGAGGACGGCTTATCCCCGAGGGAGGCCACGCAAAAATCGATGGGACAAATTACGGGCGCTCTAATCGGTATTGCACTCGTATTGTCTGCTGTGTATATTCCAATGGCATTCTTTGGGGGCTCAACTGGGGTTATCTATAGACAATTCTCAATCACAGTGGTCTCAGCGATGGTGCTGTCTGTGATTGTTGCGTTAATACTTACACCTGCACTTTGCGCAACTATTTTGAAACCTGTTGAGAAGGGGCATTCATTAAGTTATCGAGGTTTTTTTGGTTGGTTTAATAAAACATTTGATAAAAATACTCAAAAATATCAAACCGGAGTTGCAAAGATTCTTATCAATTCAGCCCCGTATTTAATTATTTATTTAGCAATTGTTGTTGTGATGGGGGTTTTGTTTGCTTATCAACCAGGTGGATTTTTACCCGATGAGGATCAAGGTGTTTTATATTCTCAAATTGTTTTGCCAGCAGGCGCAACTCAAGAACGAACACTTGAAGTAGTAAAGGCTGTTGAACATCATTTCTTAGTAGAAGAGAGCGAAAATGTTCAGACGATGTTTGGAGTTGTTGGATTTAGCTTTGGAGGAAGCGGACAAAATGCGGGCACCGCATTTGTGAGGCTCAAACCCTGGGATCAAAGAACCAGGAGTGATCAAAGGGTTCAAGCCATCGTTGCTAGGGCTATGAAGTCGTTTGGCCAAATAAGAGATGCGAGAGTCTTTGCATTTGCACCACCAGCTGCGTTGGAGCTTGGTAATGCAAGCGGATTTGATTTGCAATTAAAAGATAATGCTGGCCTAGGCCATGAGAAACTTATGGCGGCAAGAAATCAATTGCTTGGACTTGCATCTAAGGACCCAATTCTCTTTGCTGTTCGTCCCAACGGCCAAGATGATACACCTGAATACAGATTGGACGTTGATCAACTTAAGGCATCCTCTTTAGGACTTTCATTGTCTGAGATCAATACTGAGATCAGCGCAGCATTAGGAAGTGCTTATGTCAACGATTTCATTGACAAGGGAAGAATAAAAAAAGTTTATGTCCAAGGCAAAGCCGATTCAAGAATGCTTCCACAGGATATTAATACTTGGTTCGCAAGAAACAACAAAGGGGAGATGGTTCCGTTTTCTGCATTCTCAAGTGGACGTTGGTCATACGCATCTCCAAGGAGAGAGCGCTACAACGGAGTTCCCTCTGTCGAGATTCAGGGACAAGCGGCTCCAGGGAAAAGCTCCGGGGAAGCGCTTCAAGAGATGGTCAAATTGGTGGAGCAGTTGCCAGATGGGATCGGCTATGAATGGACAGGTATTTCAGATCAAGAAAGTAGTTCAGGGAGCCAAGCGCCAGTTTTGTACACCGTATCTATTTTGTTTGTGTTCTTGTGCTTGGCTGCGTTGTATGAGAGTTGGGCTATTCCATTCTCCGTCATTTTGATTGTCCCTCTTGGAATAGTAGGGGCAGTGTTAGCCGCTTCTATTAGAGGTTTTGCAGATGATGTTTACTTGCAGGTTGGATTGCTCACCACTGTAGGACTGTCAGCTAAAAATGCAATCTTGATTGTCCAATTTGCCAAAGCTCAAATGGAGGAGGGGGGCGAACTTGTCCAGTCAACGCTTGACGCAGTAAGGATGAGGCTTAGACCGATCTTGATGACCTCATTGGCGTTTGGTTTTGGGGTGTTGCCTTTGGCAATTAGTCATGGTGCGGGGTCTGGAGCACAAAACGCAATCGGTACTAGCGTTTTGGGTGGAATGTTAAGTGCAACAGCGCTTGGTATTTTCTTTGTACCATTGTCGTTTGTTTGGATTCGCAAAGTCTTCAAAGACAAAGGTGACTTAAGTCAATTTGGGACCGCTAAAACAAAGCTTTAAATATGCATACAAAACTTGCCCTTTCCCTAATTAGATTCATAGATCTTAAGTTTGTTATTTTCGCGGTGCTGTTTTGTTTAGAGGCTTGCACAGCCTTAATACCAAAGTATGAAAGACCTGGTCTATCAGTTAACTCTACCTACCCAAACTCTTCAACGCTTGTTAGTGATAAACCTAAAGGGGCAGTTGAGGATGTCAAGACATCTTTAAATTGGCAGAATTTCATAACCGATACTAAATTAAAAGGGGTCATTGAACTCACTCTTAATAATAATCGAGACTTACGGGTAGCCGCTCTTCAGGTTCAAAGAGCCCAGGCGCAATATCAAGTATCTTCCTCAGATTTGTTTCCTCACATTAACGCAAGTATTTCTAACACTGCTACAAAGACACCCGCAAATTTATCTGTGTCTGGTCAAGTATCCATAATGCACGACTACAGTGCTGGCTTGGGATTTAGCTCCTATGAGCTAGACATGTTTGGCAGATTGCAAAGCCTTAAGGAATCTGCATTCCAACAGTATTTAAGCAATTCAGAGGCTTCTAGAACTGTTCAGATCAGCCTTATTGCCCAAGTCTGCACTCAGTACTTGACATTGTCTGCGGATCAGATGCACCTTCAACTCGCTGAGCAAACTCTTCAAGCTCAGGAGCATACTTATGCAGTTGACAAGAGAAAATTCGAACTCGGTATGATCTCTGAACTTGACTTAAGCCAATCAAGATCGACTGTTGAGACTGCACGGGTAGATATCGCAAAGTTTAAGATACTTGTAGCTCAAGATATTAACTTGTTGAATTTATTAGTTGGAACAGCTGTTCCTAAAGAGTTATTACAGTCTAATTTCTTGGATACTATTTCGTTAGTAAATATCCCTGTCGGTGTTCCTTCCGAATTACTAGAGCACCGCCCTGATATTTTGGAGGCTGAGCATCAGCTCATAGCGAGCAATGCAAACATTGGTGCAGCAAGGGCAGCTTATTTTCCCAGCATCACAATGACAACTTTTTACGGTAGTGCTAGCCCAGCACTCAATGGACTTTTTGGATCTGGCTCAAGATCATGGCTTTTTGTGCCTCAAGTAAATCTTCCCATATTTGATGGTGGAAAAATCTCAGCTAACCTAAAAATTGCTGAAATTAATCAAAAAATCGCTATTAATATTTATGACAAAGCTATACAAAATGCTTTTAAAGAGGTTTCGGACTCACTTGCAATTCAAGAAAATGTTATAGATGAATTGAATGCCCAAACCTCTTTGGTTCAGGCTACAGAGCTAAGCTTAAAGCTCTCTCAAGCAAGGTACGATAACGGTATAAATAGTTATCTTAATGTTTTGGATTCCCAAAGATCCCTTTATAGTGCAAAACATAATCTAATTAATCTCAAGTTATCTCGTTATGCTAACGAATTTAATCTTTTTAAAGCACTTGGTGGTGGTCTTTAAGGAGTTAAATGATTTAAAAATAGCCAATAGCTAGTTGATGGCTAGATCTCTTGTGAATAATTTGACGCCAACTTTGCCAAGAGTTGGGTGTAAT
>Ga0208618_1000801_pt1 | contig 13613 bp, 10 predicted proteins | sample CryBogCBE18Jul08_FD_184585 | JGI IMG/M metagenome (GOLD analysis project Ga0208618, IMG submission 184585) | Freshwater microbial communities from Crystal Bog, Wisconsin, USA - CBE18Jul08 (SPAdes) | ecosystem: Environmental > Aquatic > Freshwater > Lake | place: Crystal Bog, Wisconsin, USA...
CCCACAGCCGTAGTGATGGCATTGGCTGGAGACACAGAGTCTGGTTTCACAGCGTCAATGGTATTGGCAGGAACCTTTTCCTGAGGCAGAGTCTGAGTCTGCTGTGCGCGACCCACACTGCCTTCGTTTACCAAGGCCGGAGTGGCATACTGGCCATAGGCATTGGCCTGCGCCCAGGCAGGATTTGCAAACATGTATGTCATGTTGACTTTGAAGTCAAAAGACACCACTTCTGTGTTGAGACCTGTGTAGATGTAATCGTATCTTTTGTTTAGGCGCTTCTTTTGCACCATATACTGCAATTTGTTGGACTGTATTTGTGGTGTGCTGGCATCTTTCACAGCCTGAGGGTCTGTGTAGCTTTTGAGGCTTTCTGCACGCCACATCACATAGGTGATTTCGCGTGTGTAATCACCAGACACAGGATCAACTGAAATCAACTTGGTCACTGCACGCACTGCCACATAGCCTATCAGCGCATGCTCACCAAAACTGGCACCGCCGGTGCTGCCTCCATTGTTGCCTGTGATGAAATCCTGTGCTTCCTTGCAGCTGTAAACTGCATTGTTGATGATGGTTTCTATGGCCTGTCCAGAGGCTATTTTGATAACCGACCCTGTGCCCAGTGCAGCATCCGCTGCATTCACTGATTCATTGCGAGACACATGTCGATCTGGATCTTTGGGCCGCATGGACCAGTTTTTCCAAGTGTTGGGATATTGAAATTTATATACTGTGCGTTTGATACCATCATTATTGGATTGTGGCGGTTGGGCATTGAGTGCAATGGTCAGATCATCAAAAAATGCTCCAAGATTGTTGGCAGGCACATTGATACCAGCTGCTGGTATGGCCAGCTGATTGGATTCGCCTGTGCTGTTGTCAGCGTAGAATTTGATATTGTAAATGGTGCCCACATGAGTGGCATTGGCATCAACATCTTGAAAATTGATCCTATAGATGTTGTAATACAAGTTGTTGGCTGCAAGGCTGCCATCTTCATTATAACCATTGAACCATACCTCTAGGAAGTATGGGCAGCGCAGATGATTGCGAATGCCAATCTGCTGTGCCGAATAGTAGATCTTGTCCAGGAGGCTGAGACCCAGAGGTTCGTGCAGCACAAGGTCAATCTCTGTCAGAGACCACATGTTGCGCTTTTCATTGCTGGTAGTGCAGGCGGCATGTATATGCAGCTCCGTAATGTTGAAGCCTGCTGTGACTCCACTTTCAGCTATTACGGTCTTGGCCATGTTGCTGCTGTTGGGATTGGTGCCACCAATGTTGTTGTAGCTTTCATCCACTGAAGTCATGAACCAACGAATGTGATAGGTATAGTTGGCATACTGGTTCAGAGGATTGGGCTCTGGAGCAAAATTCAGACCCTGCGCTCTGGCAATGTTGTCAAAGCTGTTGTTTGGCAGCAGCCTGGCTGTGTGCCCAGCTTGACCCAGTGCGGCAATGGAATCAACTGGTAGCTTGCTGGGATCTGTGAATCGATCCACAGCAGACCTAGCTGTCTGTGTCACAGCTGTGGTGTTTTGGTCCAATTTCACAGGGTCCACAGCTGCGATGGCCTGTGTGGCTTGAGCTGCTGAAACAGCTGTGATGGCCTGTGTGTCTTGCGCTGCTGGTGTGCGGAGAGAATTTCTTAACTGGTCGGCTTGCGTGTTCAGTGCAGCTTTTCTAGCGTTGTATTCCTCTGCAGTGATAGTGGTTGTGACCCCGTTGACCACTTTGGTATATGTAGTGGGACCCGCCATCAGCCATACCTTGTCAAAGTTTCCTTGCTGGGTATGTAAATGGTCAGACCACTGACAAAATCCCACACAGGGTCCAACAGCTGATTGGGGTTGCGCAGGGCAAACACCCACCAAAGTTGGCTGGTTCCGTAGAGTTCATAGCTGAGAAGATCTGGTCTATGGTTGTATACACCAGGTATTTGATAGATGCTGTCAGATCCCTGAGGTAGAATATATTGCCCATTCCAGAAATCCAAATAGCTGACATAGTTGCTGATCTGTGGAGTTTGATAATAGGTACTCTGGGGAGTGTAGGTGACCTGTGTCATATCCAACCACCTCCTTTCATCAATTGGCCAGTGCGGAAGGAATCCAGATTGAAACTGCGCAGTCTTGCTGCGGTGTTTTGCACAGTGAGGCCCACCGTGATGCTGAACACACTGGGCAGCCAGATGTAGCCTTCTGTGCTCTGTAGGCTCTGCTGAAATATTCTGCTGGCCACATAGGCTGCGTTTCTGGCATCGCCATTGGAAGTCATCTGTGTGGTGGTCTGCAGCCGGCTGTAGCCCACACTATTGGTCTGGGCCTGCAGTGCAGTATAGGTCTGTATGTTGGCTAGGTTTATTGGCACGTAGTCGATGTCGTTATTGAGCTCAACACTAAAACTGGTCACCAGCACAGGCAAGGCATTGAACATGTACTGACCATAGGCATCAAACAGCAGCACAGGCGGTGGCGTGCCATTGTTGTCACCACTGCTGCCAAAGTACATCTTGGTCACTGTTTGCAGGAAATGAATACAGGCCAGTGCATAGATACCTTCTTGTTGATTCTGTACGCTGTATGCACCAGCCACAGTGAGCTTGACAGAAGGAGTTTTGGTATAGGCCAATATTTCCTGATTCACATGTACCAACTCTATGTTGGCATAGTCTACCTGTGCATCATAGGTGATTGTGGGCTGATAGGGCCATATCATGCCGTTGGTGGTTTTCAAAGGCTGTAAGAGCCCACTGAGGCCATAGATCTGCGAAACAGCAGCAGGTTTGGGTCGCAGACGAACTCTGCGACCAAAGGCATCGCTGCTGGGCGTGGATGATGTGTCAGTGCGGCCAAATTGGCCGATGTCCTCTGCCATAAATAGTCTGATGCTCCATCTACAGCTATTTATGGTGCAAAAAACCACCAAAGATTTCATGAGCAAAATTGACTTACACCACGCTGTTGATACACATTTGCAGTCGTGTGTGCAATACACGCATGCCCAATGAGGTGAACGGCACATGGCCCCAGTGACCAAGATCAAATATCTGACCAACAAGGATCTGCTGGAAGAAATACATCGCAGCAAATCCAGCTATTGTGAATTCACAGACATGCGATATGCCAATTATGATTTCATAGTCACCGATCTTGCCATGGTCACTGAGGACAAGCTCTCCGCCGCTAGACATGCCAAATTGGAACAGCTGACAGCAGCCAGCCGCAAGGCACAGATCGCCCAAGGCATACGCAATCCAGTGGTCTCACTGACACTGGAACATGTGCCCGTGGAAGACATTGTGATACGCATCATGACCTTTGATCACATACCCATCAACCAAGAACGTGCTGCCAAGGCCAAGACCACTGCCGAACGTCACATGAAATGCAACTTTCCGCCATTTCAACATTTTGTGTTCAGAGATGGTGCATTCATGTGTGTGGGCAAGAGCCACTGGCAGGGCGGACTGGAGAATGGACATTTTGCTGTGACACATGGCAAGATGACCAACAAACTGGCCATGATGTTTATGAAACTGGTAGAGCGCTATGGTCACAGAGGCAACTGGAGGGGCTATTGTGTAGACACGGCCACAGAAGCATTGACCAAAAGAGGTTGGTTAAGCATAGACGACATTTGTGAAGATGACACAATCCTATCATACTCAGATGGTTCGCTCACTTGGAGCAGCATCAAAAGCATATATCGTGGGCAGTATGACGGTCTCATGCACCGTCTCACAGCACGTGGCATGGATGCGTTGATAACACCAAACCACAAGCTGGTTACTGAAAGAGGGCTGGTAAAAGCTGAGCATCTCATGGAATCTGACAGGGTAATACTGATGGGAGATGCAGTAGAAGATGGATCTGGCATATATGAAGACTGCTTGGTTGAGCTAGTAGGTTGGATAGTGACAGAAGGTTGCTACGAATCAAACGAAAAGGGTATCAAACACATCACTATCTACCAAAATTCTAGATCAAAAGCAGATCGAATACGCAACTGTTTGATTAAGCTTGGATATAAGTTCAGTGAATCAACACCAAGAAATAAGAACATAGCCTTTGCTGTGTCCGGTGAAGATTCTCGCACGATTGCAAAATTATTACCAAACAAGAATCTCACCATGGATTTTGTATTATCACTGACCAATGATCAGCGACAATTGCTAATCAACACAATGATCGACAGTGACAGATGGCGAGTAAATGGACCAAGACGCTATGTGCAGAAGAGCAAAGATGGCATAGACATGCTGCAGGTTCTGTGCACACTTGCAGGTATCAAGACCAACCATCATCTGGTATTAGATCATCAGTCATACGGCACAACTTCAACTTTCTATCAGGTGAATTTATTCTCAGAACGAAGAAATACCACACGAGTGGAATGCATTGATTTCCATGGTGGTAAAAGAAACGGTAGAAATTCACGCGGTCCAGGGTCAGGCCGCGGCAAGGCGCACCACCCAAATGAGCCAACCACTCAGTATAACGGCCGAGTTTGGTGTCCGGAGACTGAACACGGCTGTTTTGTGGCGCGCAGGAACGGCAAGGTATATCTCACAGGCAACACGTACATAGAGGAAATGAAATGCCAAGCACTGCTGCAGCTGAGCCAGATAGGACTGCAATTTGATGAGAGTCGCAGCGAAACACCAAACCCATTTGCATATTATACTGCGGCAATAACGAATTCATTTACTCGCATACTCAACATAGAGAAACGCAACCAAAATATCAGAGACGACATATTGATCATGCATGGTGCCATGCCCAGCTACACTCGCCAAACGGAAAATGACATGGCCAATCAGGCCAATAGAGAAGAACCAATAGCTGCATCTGCCAAAACCACAGACGAATAGCAGCTTGATCTATGCTGTGTCCTGCTAAATAATATACAAAAGGATTTGGCATGACACTGCTGGCAGACTGTGATAGACTGTGGTCACTGAAGAAACTCATGATCACACAGTTGGATTCCAGCCAATATAGTCAGACATTTGCAGACATTGCTGCGGCATTGGATATTTCAAATCCTCGACAGATCATTTGGCATGCCATGCACAATCAGCCAATACCACAGTGTGCCTGTGGCAATGGTCTGGCATGGCATGCAGATCGTCGGGAATACAGGACCTATTGCAGCAAGCGCTGCACAGCCGTGTATAGCCAAAGCAAAATCCAAGCAACCAATATCATGCGCAGAGGTGTGGTACATCACACACAGACACAGTCACACAGAGAACAAGTCAAGACCACCAGTTTGAGGCGCTTTGGCACAAGCCATTACAGCAAGACTGCACAGTTCAAACAGAGTGTGATTGCCACTAACCAAGTGAGGCGTGGGGTGGATCATCCGGCGCAGGACCCAGCTACACGTGCCAAAATCAGTCAAACCACATTTGCCAATCACGGCGTGCACAATCCCATGCACAGCCCAGCACTCAAGGCCAAGCAAACAGCCACCAATCTCAACAGATATGGCAGATCAAATCCACTGAGCTCACCCATGATCAAGGCCAAAGTGGCTGCCACCATGATCCAACGCCATGGACATCAGCATGCCATGCAGGTACCTACAATAGCAGCTGCTGCTGCAGAGACTAGAAAACTCAATCATTACAGTGCCTATGCCTATGCCAAGATACATGACAGAGATTGGCTATTGGACCAGAATCAGTCTGGCAAGAGCATGGGTGAGATAGCAGATGAGCTGGGGGTCAGCAGCAGCAATCTCTGCAAATATTTCCACAATCATGGGTTGGAAATCAAAAAACACTTCCGCAGTGCAATGGAACGAGATATTGCTCACTATCTCACTCAGCTGGGTATTGACATGGTCTGCAATGATCGTGTCACAATCTCACCACTTGAGATTGATCTATGGATACCCAGTGCCAAACTGGGCATAGAACTCAACGGTGCATACTATCACAGCGAACTGCAGGGCAAATTGCCATCCTATCATCTGTCCAAAACCACTGCAGCAGCACAGGCTGGCATCAGATTGCTGCAATTCTTTGACTGGGAAGTGTTTGCCAAACGTGACATTGTGCTGGACAAGATCTGCCATTTGCTGGGCAAAAGCCGGCGTGTGGGTGCCAGAACCCTGACCATGGCACTGGTAGACAGAACCACTGCTTGGCAGTTCTTTGAACACAATCACCTGCAAGGCGCGTGCCAAGCCAGTGTGGTGTGGGGGCTGTTTGATCAGCAGGGTCAACTGATGTCAGCTATGAGCTTTGGCAAAAGCAGATACAATAGATGTTATCAATATGAACTGCTGAGATTTTGCTGTGCACTGGGTGTGTCAGTACCAGGCGCTGCCAGCAGACTGCTGAAACAGTTTCTCACACAGTCTGCTGTGACAGGACACAAGCTGGTGAGCTATTGCAATCGCAGATGGAGCACAGGCCTGATATATGAAACTCTGGGATTCACCATGTCTCATGTCACTGCTCCAGGCTACTATTATGTCAAACGCAATGGTGAATACGCAGGCACCAGACAGCAATGGCAGAAACATCTGCTGAAACACAAGCTAGAGATCTTTGACCCCACACAGAGCGAAGCACAGAACATGCTGGCCAATGGCTATACCAGAGTTTGGGATTGCGGACAGTTGGTGTATGAAATGGTTGTGTAGCCAGCAAGACTTGATCAACCCACTGCAATATGGTATCATGTGAGTGCATGAAAAAAGATCCAGACTTTTCCAAGACTGTGTATTTCACCGATCTGCATTATGGTCTGCGAAACAACAGCAGAGAGCACAACGCTGCCTGCGAGCAGTTCATTGACTGGATGATACAACAGGCAGAGCAATGGGGCAGCAAGAACTGCATCTTTGGTGGAGACTGGCATCACAATCGCAGTGCGATCAATGTCAGCACACTGAACTACAGTGTCAGTGGGCTCAAAAAGCTCAATGCATACTTTGACAATGTGTTTTTTCTCATTGGCAACCACGACCTGTTCTATCGCGACAAGTATGAAATTCACAGCATCCCCTACATCAGACAATTCCCCAACATCCATCTCATTGAGACCGTGACTGCTATAGACGGAGTCAGCTTCGTGCCCTGGATGGTGGGCGACGATTGGAAGCAGGTGCAGAAGATCAAATCTCCCTATATGTTTGGGCATTTTGAGCTGCCCCGCTTCAAAATGAATGCCATGGTAGAAATGCCGGATCACGGACAGCTGAACGAAACACATTTTGCACATCAGCAGCAGGTGTTCACAGGTCACTTTCACAAGCGTCAGAATCGAGGCAAGATTTGGTACACAGGCAACTGTTTTCCACACGACTACAGCGATGCCTGGGATGATGATCGCGGCATCATGCTGTGGCAACCAGGTCAAGATCCGCAGTTCATGGCATGGCCTAGAGCTCCTCGCTATCGTGTGGCGCCACTGAGTCAGGTATTGCAAGATCCCGAAGCTGTGATCGATGCTCAGACTCATGCACGCATTGCAGTAGATCTTGACATCAGCTATGAGGAAGCCAATTTTATGAAAGAACTGTTTGAGCGCGAGCTGCAAGCACGCGAAATCAACCTACAGCTGACCAAGGCAGATGCACAGGGTGCCATACCCGATGGTGACATCAACTTTCAAAGTGTGGACACCATTGTGATCAGTCACCTGCAGAGCATAGATTCCAATACCATAGATCGGCAGCAGCTGGTCAAGATCTATCAGAGCATATAAGCATGTTGAAACTCAAGAGCGTGAGTCTCAAGAACTTCCTGTCAGTGGGCGCTGTGACACAGGCTGTGGACTTGGATCGCAACGGTTTGACACTGGTGCTGGGAGACAATCTGGATCTGGGAGGCAACGGTTCGCGCAATGGCGTGGGCAAGAGCACTATCTTGCAAGCCATCAGCTATGGTATCTACGGCGAAGCGCTGACCAACATCAAACGTGACAACTTGGTCAACAAGATCAACGGCAAGAACATGGCTGTGAGCATTGAATTTGAGCTCAATGGTCAGGTTCATCGCATAGAACGTGGTCGCAAACCGCAGTTCTTCCGTTGGATGATAGACGATGAAAACAAAGTAGGCGAGGAAGCCACAGACGAGGCACAGGGCGATGCCCGTGACAGTCAGAAAGACATCGTCAAGCTCATGGGCATGAGCCACACACTGTTCAAACACATAGTGGCTCTGAATACCTACACAGAGCCATTTCTGGCCATGGGTGCTGGCAAGCAGCGCGAGGTCATTGAAGAGCTGCTGGGCATCACTCTGCTGAGCCAAAAGGCAGAAAATCTCAAAGAGCTGATCAAACAGACCAAATCTGAGATTGAGCAGGAAGAGTTCCGCATACGCACTGTGAAAACTGCCAATGAAAAAATAGCCAAGACCATTGAAGATCTGCAGAACAAGATCCACAACTGGGACACCAAGCACCATCGCGAGTGTGCTGTGCTGCAGCAAGCCATACAGCAGCTGGAACTACTGGACATTGAAGCAGAAATTGATAATCATAATCTTGTGGCCACACAGCAGGAACTGGGCCGAGCACTGACACAGCTGCGCAAGGATCACAGCTTGAAGTCGCGGCACGTCGCACAGCTGGACTCACAGCTGAGCAGTCTCTTGCAGCAGTATGAACGCATCAGCGTGCATCAGCAGTGTCCCATGTGTGCTCAGCAGATCAGAGATCACAAGCACGAAGACATTGTCAGCGATCTAGAGCACAGGATTGCAGTGCTGGACCAGCAGGTCACAGCTGAAAACACAGAAATTGCAGAGCTGAGCACACAGATACAGGAAATAGAGCCCGTGTACACCAGCATGGGCAGTCTCACCACATTCTATCCAACCCTGACCGAAGCAGTGAATCACAAGAGCACAGTGGCCAATCTGCAGAAAGACCTTGCTCGCGAACAGGCCACAGAAAACCCCTATCTGGATCAAGCAGACAGTCTGCAGAGCACCATGCAGTCAGTGAGCTATGATGATCTCAACAGTCTGATCAAGAACCGCGAGCATCAGGAGTTCTTGCTCAAGCTGCTGACCAACAAAGACAGCTTCATACGCAAGCGCATCATTGATCAGAATCTGGCCTATCTCAACAGTCGCCTCAACGACTATCTGGATCGGCTGGGTCTCCCGCACACAGTCAAGTTCTTGAATGATCTCACCACAGAAATCAGTCTGCTGGGACAGGATTTGGACTTTGATAACCTCAGTCGCGGCGAACGCACCAGACTGATACTGGGTCTCAGCTGGAGTTTCAGAGACATTTTTGAAAACATGAACCAATCCATCAATCTGCTGTTTGTGGACGAACTGCTGGACAGTGGGCTGGATCCCGCAGGTCTTGAAGCTGCTGTAGCGGTGCTCAAACGCATGGAACGCGAGCGCAGCAAAAACATATTTGTGATTTCACACAGAGAAGAGCTGATCACTCGTGTAAGCAATGTGCTGAGTGTGATCAAAGACGGGGGTTTTACCACCTTTAGCTACGAGCACGAAATCACAACATGAAACAATTACAGCAAAATCCTGATATCCTGATTATAAATATCTTTTTAACGAGTTTCAATCACAATGTCGGTTAATGGAAAATCCAAAGGGTCAACCTTTGAACGTAAGATAGCCAACCTGCTGAGCGCAAGATTTGAAAACACTCTGGGAATCAAACAATCCTTCAGAAGAAATCCCGACTCTGGATCATTCTTTGGCGGTCAGAACCACAGTCGCACAACCAGCCACAGCTTGGATTATGCGATTTTTGGGGACCTGATATGTCCTCGCAACTTTACCTACAGCATAGAGTGCAAGCACTACAAGACGCCTCCCAGCTTCCAGAGTGTGCTCAATCACACAGTCACACAGTGGGATCAGTGGCTTGCGCAAGCCCAGCAGGATGCAGCCGGCAGCAAGAAGCAAATGAGTCTCATCATCAAATATAATAATGTAGATGTCATGGTGTTTCTCAAAGAGGCCATTCCGGGCAAGTATCATAACAAATACAAAGACTTCCATATACATTTGCTAGATGATTGGCTGGCTCAACCAGATGATCATTTCCTGTTATCAAACTTGACAGACCACTCCACAACCCACAATGCTGTAGTTCAATCGGAGGTAACACATGGCTATGAAACCCACAGCAGCCAAGAAGGCCCCAAACACAGGGACACAGTCAGCAGCAGCTGACACCCATTGGTTTCCAGACAGTGCCAAAGCTGCCACTGCTGCTACCGCTCCGGTCAAAAAGACCAGCCCTTGGCAGCGACGTGCTGCACCAGTGAGCTATGGCCTAGCAGCCGTGCCTGGTACCAACTTCAAGCAGCTGTTCAACACTTACATAGATGAAAAACACAGAGAATTGTCCACTACACAGCGAGAAGAGCTGTGGAAGGTCGTAGGCACACAGATGATCAGCGAACCACTCAGTAGGCTCAACAACATCATCGATCAAGCAGTCAAAGCACCAGCTTTCTCTAAATAATCCACACCCACCACAACCAATAGCTGACATATTTGGCTTCATAATGGTGATGTTTGCTCACCCGGTGAAAGGATAACGGCAAGGTTATCACACTCACTGTAGGGGATCGCTTCTGACAAGCCCCTGCCAAGAAAATCAGTAAAAAGGACCACGCTCGCCGTCTGATTGGCGACCACGTGGCGCATGATGTGTCTGGCCGTTTGACCATCATGTGGCTTGGGCAACCCCCATAACCGAGTGTTGAGGATCAAACCTCAGAGGATCTCATCCGCAAGCTGGAATTAGGCACTCCGCCAGCTGTCACCTGTGACAAGGATGAAAAGGCAATGGTGTCGTTCGAATCAGAAGACGCTTTCATGGTCACTCCCTGGCAAAGGGAGTGATATGGCCGCTAATCGATCAGAATGACTAACAAATAACAACTTAGGCCAATGTTAGATGAGCTTTAGCTCAGCTAACTGATGAGCGTAGCTCATCACTGGTGTCTAGCACAAGATGCCACTCAATGGTCAGGTACAGTGGGGCTCTAAGCGCAGCTATTGTCCCAGTTGAGGCTTTTTCTTGGGATTTTGATCATCATAGTGTTTCTGTATGATCTTGAACATCATCTTGCGCTGGTCAGATGTCAGCAGAAAGGCATCGTTGTAATCCAAACCACCTTGCATGTGAAATACCAAACTGCTGACATCGTATTCTATGATATCCTGATTCTTGGACATTATGTTCAACATCTCAGAAATCAGGTCAGGGTTCATGGAGGCGACAGTCGAGTGAAAAAAAGCGCAGGATCAAAGCTCAGCGGCTCTTCCCAGCTGTGACCACAGGCAGTGCAGCTTGCTGATGTGGATTTGGGGGGTCCAACCTTGTTCAGTGTGTTCACTGCATTGATCACTGCATCGGCAGTGTGCTTGTCTGTGTTCATCAACCATTCTGCAATGTGATTGGAATCAGACACTATCTGTGCATCTGTGCCCAACAGTTCTATGGCCGTGACACTGCCAGCCACAAGCCTAAAGGTCGTTTCTGCTAGTTTTTCTATGCTGCGTGCCAAGATCTCTGCACGTTGCATGTCGTCGGTGATTTCACCGTCGCGTTCTATAGCAGTGAGTGTGCGCTGCTCTTCCAGCTGTTTCTGTATCATCAGTGTGCGCATTTCATAGCTGTAGGGCTTGATATGTATCAGCATGGTGTTGTCAATTGACACCACACAGTCACTGTCTTGCACATGGGTCATGCCGTCAATCAATTGATTGCACATCACATCAAAGACATTGTTGTGCTGACACTGTTCACACTTGTGTTCAACTTCAAATTTGCCATTGTTGCTGGCTGCTTTGATACCTAGAAATATGGCATCCAGATCTGGCTGCAGCAACACTCTGACATTGCGCACTTCTGGTACACAGCTTTTGATCACTGTTTCCAATGCATGACCATTGAGCAGTGCATCGGGTGTGTTGAGCATGATGTCATCTTTGGCTGTGAGACCGTAGACCTGAATCTGTGCATTGGCATTGCTTTGCACGCTGTTGGCATCATACCAACGACCGCCTGTGGGCAGTGTGATCCACAGCGCCGGACGTCTGAAGTGCCTCTGTAACGGGTTCACTGACATGATTTTTATTCCATAAATATCCTGCTGGCACAGGTGCCAGTCAACTGTAGCAGGATATTTACTGAGGCTGCAGTGGGTTATGGAAAGAATTTGGTACACATGGCTGACGCAAATGATCAGAACTTATCTAGATCTATCAATGCTCCTGAGTGGGCCAAGGGCGCGTCGCTCAGGGATCTAGTGGGCAGATCTGATCGTGCCAACACCATACTTTTGAATATTGCCAAAAATATAGGTAAAGACTCCAAAGACTATGCAGATCTCTTGGTGGCAATTGGAGATCTCAAAAACCCTATCAATGCCAATACTGCTGCACAGCGTGCCACTGCCAAAACTGAAAGCGACCTAGATGATGCCACCATAGATCTCAAGAGAGTGCTTGGCCAGACTGCCAGCAGCATTACCAGGTTAGCTGGATCAGACAGTGCCAGCCTGTTCAGTGGTCTGGGCAGTGAATTGCACAACATGGCCTACACCGTGGGTCGGTCCAACGCAGGTCTTGGCAAGATGTTGGGCACTGTGGGGTTGGCCACTGAAATATTTGGCATGATTTGGCAGCGTGGTTCGGCACTGAGTCATGCTCTGCAGGACATGTATGACAATGGTCTGACATTCAGTGGCGGCATGACAGAGATCACAGATGCTGTGAAAGACACTGGTCTCAACATGGAACAATTGACCAAAACGCTGACCCGCCATGGCCAAGTGGTCACCACCATGGGCATCAAGCGCACCATGCAGCTGAGCAAAGAATTTGCCAAATTGACCAACAATGGTGTGAATCTTGGCATGAGTATGGAACAGTCCAATGACCTGATGCTGAGCTATGCTGATCAACAACGACAGCTGGGTAGACTGGACAAACTGAGCACTGAACAGTTGGCCAAAGAGACTCGTGACTATGGCGAACAGCTGAATGGACTGTCCCAAGCTACTGGCAAGTCTCGAGCTGAGATTGAAGCACAGATCAAAAAACAAAAATCACAACCCAATGTGGCTGCATTCCTGCGCAAACTTGGTCCGGCACAGCAAGCTGCTATGAGCCAGTTCAACCTAGCTGGCGACAGTGCTGGAGATTTTCAAAAGGCCATGGCAATATTGAATGGACCAGGAGGTATTGGCGCATTGGCATCCGCCATGCCTGAATTTTTTCAAACCTTCAACCGTTTGCCTGGTGGCTTTGACAAACTAAATCAATTTGCTGCACAGATCAAAGCTGGAGATGCACAGGGTGTGGCCAAAGGTTTGTCAGATCTGATCCCTGATCTGGAAAAAACTGGTGATCAACTGGTGGAACTGGGTGGAACTAAAAACCAAGAGATTGGAGCAAAGTTGCTGGAGTTCCGCGATAATATATTGGCAGCTAGCAATGCGGCCAAAAAACTCACAGAACCGCTGTCAGCAGAAGCCCAAGCCGCGCTGGAGGCCAACAACCAGATTACCAAGGCTCGGAACAGTCTCAATGCCAACCTTGACCTCATTTCTGGCAAGATTACAGTGTTGGCAGCTGGTCC
>Ga0208618_1000806_pt1 | contig 13559 bp, 10 predicted proteins | sample CryBogCBE18Jul08_FD_184585 | JGI IMG/M metagenome (GOLD analysis project Ga0208618, IMG submission 184585) | Freshwater microbial communities from Crystal Bog, Wisconsin, USA - CBE18Jul08 (SPAdes) | ecosystem: Environmental > Aquatic > Freshwater > Lake | place: Crystal Bog, Wisconsin, USA...
ATGGCATTGGGAATTTGATCGAGCAATGTCGGAAAAAAAGGAGCAGCCGAAGCTGCTCCCTTGAACGAATTGCGCAACAAACCTGCGCTCAAGTTCTTTCCTTCTCTTACAGGGAGTAATACATTTCAAATTCGACTGGATGGGTAGTCATACGGAAACGTGTGACTTCTTCCATCTTCAATGCAATGTAGGCATCTAACATCGAATTTGTAAACACACCACCACGGGTCAAGAACTCACGGTCCTTATCCAAGCACTCCAAAGCCTGATCTAAGCTATGGCATACGGTTGGGATCTTTGCATCTTCCTCTGGTGGCAAGTCATACAAGTTCTTGTCAGCAGCTTCACCTGGGTGAATCTTGTTCTGAACACCATCCAAACCAGCCATCAACAAGGCTGAGAATGCCAAGTATGGGTTAGCTAATGGATCTGGGAAACGGGTTTCAATACGGCGACCCTTAGGATTCGATACATAAGGAATACGGATCGAAGCAGAACGGTTACGTGCTGAGTAAGCCAACTTCACAGGAGCCTCAAAGCCTGGAACCAAGCGCTTGTAGGAGTTTGTGCCTGGATTAGTAATCGCGTTCAAAGCACGAGCGTGCTTGATGATGCCGCCAATGTAATAGAGCGCGAATTCAGACAAACCAGAGTAGCCGTTACCAGCAAACAAGTTCTCGCCATTCTTCCAAACGGATTGGTGAACGTGCATACCGGAACCGTTATCACCAACGACTGGCTTAGGCATGAAGGTTGCTGTCTTGCCATAAGCATGAGCTACGTTTTGTACAACATACTTTTGCCAGATGGTCCAATCAGCGCGTTGTACCAATGTGCTGAACTTGGTGCCCAATTCGTTTTGGCCTTGGCCAGCAACTTCATGGTGATGTACTTCAACAGGAATACCCAAGGATTCAAGAATTAAGCACATCTCAGAACGCATGTCTTGGAAGCTATCTACTGGAGCAACTGGGAAATAACCGCCCTTCTTGCCTGGACGATGGCCGGTGTTGCCACCTTCGAGATCGAGACCAGAAGACCATGGTGCCTCTTCAGAAATAATCTTGACTGAGCAACCTTGCATGTCGACGTTCCACTGAACGCCATCAAATACAAAGAACTCTGGCTCTGGACCAAAATAAGCAGCATCACCTAGACCGCTGCTCTTTAAATACGCTTCTGCGCGTTTTGCGATAGAACGTGGATCACGGTCGTAACCTTTGCCATCCGATGGCTCGATCACGTCACAGGTCAGAACCAAAGTTGGCTCTTCATAGAATGGGTCAATGTAAGCTGCTGATGGATCTGGCATTAACAACATGTCAGAAGCTTCAATGCCTTTCCAACCCGCGATAGAAGAACCGTCAAATGCATGACCGCTTTCAAATTTGTCTTCGTTAAATGCAGAAATAGGTACTGATACGTGCTGTTCTTTACCTTTGGTATCAACAAAACGGAAATCAACAAAAGTACATTCTTTCTCTTTAACTAACTTCATTACATCGGCGACGGTCTTGGTCATGCAACTCTCCTGTTATCTAAATTCGGGGTCTTCATTAGTGGGTCAATATCACCCGTTTGATGCAAGTAATTTACTGAAGCTAACCAGCAACAAATGACATTATTGCACTATTAAAGTGCCTTAAATCCAAGTTCTCGGTGGTTTAATAGCTTATTTGCACCAAGTTAGTGCAATTATAGAGGCTTCAGATCGTGTATTTCGTAGCCTAGAGATTCAGTGCCAGTCCTGAGGGCCGACCAAGCGCTTTCTAGCAAATTGGCATTACCTTTGATCCCCAATTCAATATGGCGCTCAGCAAAAACACCCCCTTTTGTAGGGTCTCCTACTGAGGGCAAACTGAAGACCTTAACCCCTGGAAAACTCTCCTCGATTCGCTCCATCAGAGGCGTCAAAGTCGATTCAATTCCCTTGGGAACGATAAAGCTTTGCTCAGCCCAATTCTCTTGGTGAAATAGGTCTTTATAAAAATGATCGAGGCACCACGCCATCATCGGCGCAGCCATCACCGGAAATCCTGGCACAAAGTGATGCTCTTTAATCCGAAATCCTGGAATCTGGTTATAAGGGTTGGGAATAATCTCACTTCCAAGTGGAAACTCTCCCATCTTGAAGCGATGTTGATTCTCGGGAGTGCTCAAATCCGCTTTAACGGGATCGCCCTCTGCCATCGACTGAATACGACCCGCAATCAATTCTTGCGCAGTAGGATGTAATTGTGTTTTGGTGCCCAGCGCCAATGCCGCACATTGTCTGGTGTGGTCATCGGGTGTTGCACCGATGCCGCCAGTGCTAAATACCACGTCACCACTAGCAAAGCTTTCTTTCAAACCAGCAGTGATTTGATCTGGTTCATCGGGAAGATAGCGAACCCAAGACAAACTCAGACCTCTTTCATTGAGCAACTCGATGAGTTTGCTCATATGTTTGTCTTGACGCTTACCCGAGAGAATTTCATCACCAATCACAATCAAACCAAAACGTCTTGTATTGCCTGGGCCATCATTGGGCAAATCAACCTCGACTGTTTTTAAAGCATCAACCATCTTACCGCTCTCCACTATCAATTACACGCGTCTCTACTACCAGGGATTTATTTAGCTCATCTTCCCTTAAATTCTGAAGTGCCTCTAGGAGAAAATGGGCGAACCATAAACCGGCAAAGACAAAAATCAAAGAATAAATCCACAAGGCAACAAAACTCACAATCGGGAACAAGACTAGAGCAAGGGCTGATGTTGCCCAAAAGAAAGTGGGCACTGCACCTAGCATGCCGCAAGCAACTCCCATCACCAGCAAAGACCAGCGGTATTGCTTGATTAAAGTATCGCGCTCCGCGCTGCTAGCGTGCCCTGCCAAGACATCATAGGACATTAAGCGCATTGTTAGCCATCCCCAAAATAGCGGGGGCAAGATTGCAAATAAGGGCGGAATCCACCAAACAGGCAAGGTCAGCATGACCAGAACCAAGCAAATGAACGCAGACCAAAAGGTATAGAGCAAGCTGCCGATCAAGCTAGCGCCTCTTTTGCTTTGCAAATTACGATACAGAGGCTGTTTGCATAGGCTCTTCACAATGGCGGGCACGGTAGTAAATGCAATAAAGACTAGCAGACTGATGGTAATCAAAGGAATAGCTAGCATTACAAAAAAGAATGGTGCAATCCAAGCGCGGGCATTATCAAAGCCCGCCCATAGCAAGCCATCTTGTATCCAACTTGTAAAAATAGAGTTGGTTAAGAATGCACTGAGAATGACTAACGTCGGCGTCCACATTAGCCAAATGAGGCAACCCCAGAATACCGAGATGATTAAAAATGGGCGTAAGCTCAACCACAGCATCCGTGGGTGCATGCTAGCAACTAAGGCAAGACCGAATGCACGGACTACCTGCTGAACAGCAATCATGGTTTAAATAATTCTTGTGCTGAAGCGCGAAGTGTTTGCCACTGCTGAGTCAGTATATTGTGTGAGAGTGGCAGATTGCGCACACCGGTTGGATACACCGTCTTGGTAAAGACCGCAGTCTTAAAGAGCATATCCCACCAAGGAAAGAGCACTCCAAAGTTACAGCCTCCTAGCACTCCTGGTTTACCAATTGCTTCATGACCGTAGCCAACTGCATGATGCATACGATGAAATAGTGGCGAAACTAAGAAATATTTACCAACTCCTAAATCAATCTTGAGATTGGCATGTTGCCAGCTTTGAATAAATTGACTGATCACTACGAGGAAAATAAATTGTCCTGGTGAAACTCCAAACAAAAGTGCAAATAAAGCAAAAACGGCTGCACGCAAAATATCATCCACAATATGATTGCGATTATCTGACCAAGCAGTCATAACGGTTTGGCTATGATGTAAGGCATGCAGTTGCCACCACCAATTAAAGGTGTGAGTCGCTCGGTGATAGAGATACTCGACTAAATCCAGCAGGATCATATAAATACAAAAGCTAATAATGGGGATCGACGTTACTCCAGGCCACCATGTTTCGACATTCAGTCTGGCGAAGCGAAAGTCGTGCAAGAGAGAATCTATCTGGAAAAAGAATCCCGATAAAGCAATAAAGAACAGGCCATGGAAAATACCCAAGCGGTGAAAAAGTGAATAGACCACATCAGCTTTGCTTGCATTGGAGAATTTTTCCTGGGGCTCTGCAGGATTGAAGCGCTCCCATGTGCGCAGTAAAAGCACAATCAGTGCAATCTGAATGCAGCCGAACAAGAACCAATCAATCCCGTCAAAGACGTCCTCAGATAATCCTGTTAAATCAAGTTGATAAAGTATGGGCTCGACTAGCCCTGAAAAAAGGCGCTCTTGAATACCAGCATAGGCATTGGAAACAGCATTAGCAGCACCGGTAAGAATTGAGCTCAGATCCATACCCTATTTTGACTGATTTACGCTATTTATGGGTAAGGTCGCAAAACAAAAGCCGCGCTGTTTGAGATTCACAATGAGGGACTCTAAAACCGCTGGAGCCCAAGGGTCTTTTCTAGACCAGATTCCTAAATGGGCCATGGCGATATCACCATCCTGTATCCCTCGACTCGCCTTCTCCAAAAGCATAGCATTGGGATGTTTATCCGAATTCAGCTCGTCACCCAGAAAGCCTGCGGGTGCCCAGCCGATATGTTGGTAACCACATAAATTACCCATACTAATCAGACGAGGTGATGTCTTGCCACCAGGCGCACGCCAGATTCTTTGAATCGACTCTCCAGTCAACTCTACAAAACGCTGATCAACCTTACGGATATCCTTACAAACACTGGCTTCACTCATGAGCATGGTCTTACCAGCTTCAGGACCAAACTGTGGCTTGATAAATACCTCGTTACGCGGGCCATCTTTAACAAAGTAATCGTGGTCATAAGTATGGCTTCCAAAATGGTGCCCCTCTTTGACGAGAGTTTGCCAATACGATTTCCAAGAATCCTCTAGGGCATAGTCGCCTCTAAAGGTCTTCTCATTAGCTAAAAAGAATGTTGCTTTAATGTTTTGTCGCTTCAAAATATCAGCAACGGTTTGCGCCACCGACATATTGCCCGTGTCAAAGGTCAAATACACCGTCTTATTGCAAGAGTGAGTACTTGAATTAGTTTGAGCCTGTGTTGAGAAACTAACAAAGCAGAGCAAAATCAGAGCAAATATTGAACGATTGCTCATAATGTTTTACTCCCAAGCCGCCCGTGGATAGAAAAAGACACCATGTGGAGATCTGCCAACCGGAATCACCGAAACCAACTTCATGGTGGTCAAGTCAATCACTCCAACCTTTTTAGCAAAGCGGAATGTCACCCACATGGTTTTTCCATCGGGAGTGATTTCCATATCGTCTGGTCCCGCAGGTAAACCAGTGATCTCACCCTCTTTTTCTAGGGTCTGCATATTCAGCAAGGTAATGCTAGACGCGACTCGGTTGCTGACAAATACATGTTTCTTATCGCCCAAGGGTCGGAAATTATGAGCCCCCTTGCCGGTCTGAATGCGTTTGACTTCTTTTTGTGTTTTCCAATCGATAACCTGGACATTGTCTTCGCCAGTTAAGCCAATCAATAGGTATTGATCGCCAGGTGTCATCCACACACCAGCAGGCGTTTTGCCTGAATGAATTTTCCACAAGACCGTTTGCGATTCAAGATCGATGGCTGCAACTTCATTCGAATCTTGCAAGGTCACAAAAGCGATTTTGCTATCGGATGTAAATGCAACGTGACTCGGTGTTCTACCCAACTTTAATGATTTAGCAAGGGTCAAGTTCGAGCCATCGGCTGCATACACATCAACACGATTCAGTCGATTACCATTCGCGACAAACCATTTGTGATTTGGGGAATACCCCACTTGGTATGGATCAATGATGCGCGGAATGCGTCCCGTAATTTCTCCACTCACTGGATCCATCAAAACCACATCATTACCAGCAGCATTAGCAACCATCAAAATCTTTTGATCGGGCGTCATCATTAAGTGATGCGGCTCTTTTCCAACAGGAACCGTTTTGATGACTTGACGGGTATTCATATCAATCAAGCTGACGCTAGCATCAGCCGAGTTCAAGATGATGGCCAGCTTAGGTTGAGTGGGTTGAGCCAATGCCAAACTCATCCCGATTGGAAGGAGAAGGATAAAAAGTAAGGGAAGCGCAAGACCGCGAATGGTCTTGGTCAGAATGATCAACATCCCTACATTGTAAGCAACTAACGCAGGCTTGCCAGGACCTTTTCAAGTCGCTTGAGCGACATAGGACTAGGCGTTCTGAGCTCTTGAGCAAAAAGAGCTACTCTGAGCTCCTCTAGCTGCCAACGGAAGTCTTGAAGACCCTGATGTTCTGCCATGACGTAAGATGCCGAGCCTTTGGAGCCTTGCAGTAATTTTTGCCATGGTCTTGCAAGCGACTCCCAATCTTTTTGGCACTGGGCATCTCGGGCAGGATTAGATCTGAGCTTATCGATCCGCATCTGAATCGCTTTGAGATATCTTGGCAAATGAACCAACTGGGCATAGGGAATATCAGAAACGAACTTAGGAAAAATCAGCCCTTGTAGCTGACTCTGAATATCAGCATGTGCAGTTGCTGAAGATGCTTTTGCTTGCGCCATTTTTTTCTGTACATCAATATTGGCTTGTAATGCGTTCAAAGCATGCTTCGCAATCTCTTGGGCGATTAAAGCCAATCTTGGCTTACCGCTTTGTAATCGCTCATTAAATTGATTGGCATTTATCGGTAAAGTTTCAATCATGAAAGCCCGCTCGATCGCTAGGTTCAGAATTTGTTCTACCAAGTTATCGATTGAGCCAATATTGATAAACAATAAACCGAGTTCACGAATACCCGGTAATTGTTTCTGTAAAGATTTGAGAGTGTCTTTATTGGCGATTGCAAAGAGTTTGCGTAATCCTTGATGATGTATTTTTTGCGCCTCTTGTAAATCATCAAACACCTCAAGGTCGCATGACTCTCCACGATCGACTAATGCAGGATAGCCAAACAGTAGCTTGTTACCTTTCTTAATCTCGAGTGTTTCTGGTAACTCACCGAAATCCCATGATCTGTAACCGCCTTGACTGATCTCAATTGTGGGTTTGGCTTCATCGGATTGGGTGGATTGTGCTTTTGCTGTGATATCCCCCTCTTGAGCTAGAGCCTGAAAGGCATCACGGGCAATGCCGCCAAATTCTGCGCGCAGCTTCACGAGATTGCGATCAAGCTCTAGCTGGCGCCCATGCTCATCAATCAAACGGAAGTTCATCGATAGATGGGCGGGCAAAGCCTCAGGACGAAAATCCGTTCGGGCAATTTCAATGCCCCGCTCTTTTTGAATATCTCTAATGAGTTGCTCTACATAATCACCAACTCCAAACTGCTTTGCTTCAAGACAGCGCTCCAAGAATGCTTGTGCGTAAGCTGGAAGTGGCACTAAGTGGCGTCGTAATTTTTGCGGCAAGGATTTCAGCAAGAGTTGGGTTTTCTCTTCGCACATGCCAGGCACTAGCCATTCGCAGCGGCGGCCATCCACCTGATTGAGCAGAGTCAGAGGCACTACCAAGGTAACGCCATCTTTGGGACTACCTGGCTCAAAGTGATAAGTCAGGCTCAGCTCACTTCCACCAACCATCCATTTTTTGGGATAGCGATCGACTGTAATACCCGCCGCCTCATGGCGCATCAAGTCTGCTTTAGCTAAACGCATTTGACTATCGGCTTGGGGGGTCTTTAGCCATGCCTTCATCCCTTCGCGATTGAGCACGGTCTTTGGCAGACGGGCATCGTAGAAGGCATAGAGCAAATCATCATCAACTAATACATCTGGACGACGAGAGCGATGTTCTAAAGCCTCAATCTCTTTGATGAGTTGGTGGTTATGCCAAAAGAATCCAAAGCTATCGGGATATTTTCTCTTAGCCTCCGCCTGAATCTCTCGCTCTAAGGCGACGCTATCCATCCGCCCAAAGAGCGCTTCCTCAACTAGGGCTTGACGAATAAATAACTCTCTAGCCAGTTCAGGGTCATGCGACTCGTAGCGCACGCGACGCCCATGATAGATCGGTAGGCCATAAAGGGTCCCACGCTCAAAAGCCATGACTTCGCCCTGCCGGTTATCCCAGAAAGGGTCGCTTAAGGATTTGATGAGGCGATGGGCGGCAACTTTTTCAATCCACTGAGGTTCAATCTTGGCAATCGTGCGGGCATACATGCGGGTGGTCTCTTGCATTTCGCCAGCCAAGAACCACGCTCCTGCTTTTTTACCGATTGTTGAACCAGGCCAAATAAATGGGCGAATACCTCTGGCACCCAGATAGCCTCCAGTTTTACTCCCGCGCTCTTGGGATTTTTCGTCATCCTCTTTTTTAGCAACAAAGCCAAGCAGACCCGTTAGTAGCGCAAGATGAATTTGCTCATACGTTGCGGGGCTCGTATTTTCTTTCCAGCCCTTCTCTGCGAGCATGACATGGAGTTGGCCATACACATCACGCCATTCTCTGAGACGCCGTGGTGATAGAAATTTACTGCGACACAGATTTTCTAATTGTCGATTACTGTGCTTATGGGTCAGCGCATCTTGATACCAATCCCACAATTTAACGAAACTCAAAAACTCCGAGCGCTCATCAGCAAATTGCAGATGGGCTTGGTCAGCGGCTTGCACCTGTTCAAGTGGTCGCTCTCGCGGATCTTGGGTTGCTAATGCAGAGGCAATGATCGTGACTTCACGCAGCGCCTGCTGGTCTTTGGCGGCTAGCAGAATTCGGCCAATACGGGGATCCAGAGGCAGATCTGCCAATTGCCTACCAATCGGTGTGAGCTTGAAACGGGTTTGGTCATCCTCATTGGGCTCGTATTCAATCGCGCCGAGCTCATCTAGGAGCTGGATACCATCAGCAATTGCCCTGCCTAGAGGTCGATCTAAGAATGGGAACTCGTTTACCTTTGAAAGTTTTAAGGCGCTCATGCGAAGTAACACTGCTGCTAATGAGCTACGCAGGATCTCCGGATCGGTAAATCGGTCGCGAGACTGAAAGTCTTGCTCACTATATAAACGGATACAAATACCATCTGATACGCGGCCACAACGACCAGCCCGTTGATTAGCGGCTGCTTGTGAGATAGGCTCAACCTGCAGTTGCTCTACTTTGTTTCGATAAGAATAGCGTTTAACTCTAGCCAGACCGCTGTCGACTACGTAGCGGATATTGGGTACAGTTAAAGAGGTTTCAGCAACGTTGGTGGTTAAGATGATGCGTCTGCCATTACCTTGACTAAAGACCCGCTCTTGCTCTGCTACAGACTGCCTGGCAAATAGACTCAGAATCTCGGGATGAAAGCGTTGCTGCAGAACATGATCTTTACGTAAGACTTCCGCACAATCCCGTATCTCGCGCTCACCTGGTAGAAAGACTAAAACATCACCAGCACCAGAAGCACCTTCACGCCACACTTGATTAATAGCTTGAGCTACTGCATCAGGTATGTCCTGAATTTCTTTTGCATCTTTTTTTCCTTCATTGACTTCTAAGGGAGCATATCGTTGTTCAACCGGAAAGAGCCTGCCGCTGACCTCGATCACGGGTGCTGGTTTGCCACCCAAAGCAAAATGCTCGGCAAATCGATTCGCGTCAATGGTTGCTGAGGTGATGATTAATTTAAGATCTGGGCGCTTGGGAAGTAACTGCCTTAGATAGCCTAAGAGAAAATCAATATTGAGACTGCGCTCGTGAGCTTCGTCAATGATGAGCGTGTCATAAGCCCGCAGTTGTGGATCTCGTTGTGTTTCTGCAAGTAGGATTCCGTCGGTCATCAATTTGATTGATCCGCTTGGGCTAGTTTTATCTGCAAAACGAACTTGATAACCTACATCTACCCCAATCGGCGTTCCTAACTCTTGAGCAATGCGCTTGGCAGTCGCAGTTGCTGCAATCCGTCTTGGTTGGGTGTGGCCAATCAATTTACCGCCGTTCATGCTTCCCCGACCAATATCGAGGCAAATCTTGGGTAACTGAGTGGTCTTACCTGAACCGGTCTCGCCGCAGACAATCACAACCTGATGGGCTAAGAGTGCCTCAGCAATGACTTTGCGCTGGGCAGAGACCGGTAATTGCTCAGGAAAGGTGATCTCCATGCGCTTACCAGTGTTGGGTGAAGGCACAGCCATGGACTCCACTTTCGGTCTTTCTGGGGGTTTTTGTTTGTTTTTAGGCTCTTGCACCCTATAATTTTCTCACTATGAGCACAAATGCACCAAACCCCGCCCCCGGCGACGAAGAATCAACCTCAAACTTTCCCTTTGTGGGCTGGCTACGTGATGTTGCGCCCTACATTCATAGCTTTCGTGAAAAAACCTTTGTCATTGCTTTTGCTGGCGAACTTGTTAAAGAAATCGGTCTTGAGAACCTGATTGAAGATATCGCCATGCTGCATGCGATGGGGATGCGGATTGTTTTAGTCCACGGTATTCGTCCACAGATTGAAGAGCAGCTCAAACTCAGAAAGATCAAGAGCAAGTTTGGTACCAGTGCTTTGAATACCTATCGTATTACCGACGCTGCTGCACTGGAGTGCGTTAAAGAAGCTGCCGGTGAATTACGTCTTGATATTGAAGCGGCATTTAGTCGCGGCTTACCCAATACACCGATGGCGGGTTCACGGATCTCCGTTATCTCAGGTAACTTTATTACAGCAATGCCAGTTGGCGTAGTTGATGGTGTTGACTATGTTCATACTGGTTTAGTGCGTAAGGTTGACTCCACCTCGATTACGCTCTCGCTCGATAGCAACAAGATTGTGTTGCTCTCACCGTTGGGATTCTCACCAACAGGTCAAGCTTTTAATTTAGCCTATGAAGATGTTGCTGCCTCTACCGCTGCAGCCCTCAAAGCGGATAAGCTGATCTTCTTAAGCCCCTATAACGGTTTGAGAGATGAGGACGGAGAACTCATTACGGAATTGTCTTTGCCTCAATTGCAGGATTACATGACGGAGCACAAAGAGATTGAATCTGGCCTCAAAGGTTTACTCAACATCTCGGGCAAAGCAGTTCGCTCTGGCGTGAGTCGTGTGCATTTCTTGCCCTGCAATCAGGATGGCGCTCTCTTAGAAGAGCTCTTTACGCACGATGGTATTGGCATGATGCTCGCGTCTTCCGATATTGAGAACTTGAGAGAAGCTAATCAAGATGATGTCGGTGGTATTTTGCAACTCACCATGCCTTTGGAAGAAGAAGGTATCTTAGCCGCTCGTGGTCAAGACGTGATCGAACGTGATATTCAGCGCTTCTCCGTGATTGAGCATGATCGCGTCTTATTCGGTTGCGCAGCGCTCTTCCCCTTCCCCAATGGCGTTGGTGAATTAGCTTGCCTCGCAGTCGATGCTGATGTGCAAGGCTCTGGTGACGGAGAGCGCCTCTTAAAACGCATTGAAATGCGGGCTAAGCAAGAAAATATTAAGAAGCTTTTTGTTCTGACAACTCGAACCGAGCATTGGTTCCTGAAGCGTGGCTTCAAACGCGCCACAGTCGATGATCTGCCTGAAGAAAGAAAGCAGATTTATAACTGGGATCGCAAGTCCATGGTTTTAACTAAAGATTTATAAGAAAGGTATTTCATGGCACGCATGGTTCAATGCATCAAACTCAATAAAGAAGCTGAGGGCATGGATTTCGCTCCACTTCCTGGTGAATTGGGCAAAAAGATCTGGAATGAAGTCTCTAAAGAGGCTTGGGCGGCATGGTTAAAGCACCAAACCATGCTCATTAATGAGAATCGCCTCAATATGGCTGATCCTAGAGCGCGTCAGTACCTTCTCAAGCAAGTTGAAAAGTACTTTTATGAGGGTGGCGCCGATGCAGCGCAGGGCTTCGTTCCACCATCGGAATAAATTCAAAATTAGGCTTGACGACGCATGATTAGAGGCATAGGATGAAAGCGTGGTGTTACAGCAGGCGTGTAGCCCACATTGGTCTAAATGTTTTTAGACTGCTAATGTAAGCATATCTCTATGCTTATTGGGCACATGGGACATCAAACTCCTCTTTGCTCCTGCCACATTGAATGTGGCAATTAAACCCGATGGGCAAACCCCGTCGGGTTTTATTTTTTAGTTCACAAAACGATTCGATCAACGCCTGTCGTATTGCTGACTAATAAGACATCGGCTTTTTCTTTAGCAAAAATTCCAACGGTCAGTACACCAGCAATTTGATTGATCTGTGCCTCAAGCGCTGCAGGGTTGGTAATACTTAAACCATTCACTTCGAGTATCCAACCCCCGTTATCTGTCACGAAAGCATGACTAGCGGTTTGGTTTAAATCTTCACGCGTATTTTTTTGGAGTCGCAGTGTTACTTTGCCACCCATCTTTTCCATTTCACGAGTCACAATCGCGCAGGCCATTGGCATCACCTCAACCGGTAATGGAAAGTGGCCCAAGACAGGCACTTGTTTAGAAGCATCACAGATGCACAGAAACTGATGGGCCATCGAGGCAATGATCTTTTCTCTGGTCAAGGCGCCGCCGCCGCCCTTGATCATATTGCCCTGAGGATCAATCTCATCGGCACCATCAACATAGACTGGTAACTCCACAACATCATTTGGATCCAGCACTGTAAAGCCATGTTTTAGGAGACGCTCTGTACTGGCATTTGAACTCGATACCGTTCCAGCGAAGTGACTTTTGTGGGGTGCGATGGCATCGATGAAGCAATTGACGGTCGATCCAGTACCCACCCCCAAGATTTGCCCTGCAGGAAGCTTTAGGACCTCATCACGAGCTGCCTGGGCAACTAATTGCTTTAATTGGTCTTGGTTCATGATTTCAGGCAATCCTTAACTTGGTCAATTTCTGAATAATCTGTCTTGCAGCACGGGACTGCATTATTAATATCATATGATATCGATAAAGCAGTCAACCGAACCATTCAAGAAGCTAGCACTATGCCATCCGCCCTAGAACAACTTAAAGCATTTACCACTGTAGTCGCCGATACCGGGGATTTTGAGCGGATGCGCCAATTTTTGCCACAAGATGCGACCACGAATCCTTCTTTGATTCTGAAGGCTGCCCAACAAAGCAATTACCAGGCATTGGTCGACCAGGTTAAAGCCGCCCATCCCGGTATGAAAGCCCCCGAACTGGTTGACTATATATTGGTTGCTTTTGGTCTAGAGATTCTGAAAATTGTTCCAGGCCGAGTCTCTACCGAAGTTGATGCCCGACTGTCTTTTGATACTGCGGGCACTGTTGCTAAAGGCAAGCGCCTCATCAGTCTTTATGAATCGCATGGCATCGATCGCAATCGCGTCCTGATTAAATTGGCCGGAACTTGGGAAGGTATTCAGGCAGCCAAAGCGCTAGAAGCAGAAGGCATTCATTGCAATATGACTTTGCTTTTCTCTTTGGTTCAGGCTGCTGCGTGTGGCGACGCTAACGCTAAGTTGATCTCTCCATTTGTTGGACGCATTACCGATTGGTTCAAAGTCAAATTAGGCAGTGATTGGAATGATGCCAGCCACACTGGCGCCAATGACCCTGG
>Ga0208618_1000807_pt1 | contig 13541 bp, 8 predicted proteins | sample CryBogCBE18Jul08_FD_184585 | JGI IMG/M metagenome (GOLD analysis project Ga0208618, IMG submission 184585) | Freshwater microbial communities from Crystal Bog, Wisconsin, USA - CBE18Jul08 (SPAdes) | ecosystem: Environmental > Aquatic > Freshwater > Lake | place: Crystal Bog, Wisconsin, USA...
TGTAAGCCCCATGGAGTTTGAGAGACGATGGCATGCAACACGGAAAGACGTTGCATAATTCAAGCAGTTAAGAAGTATGTTTAACAGGGGCAACCTCAAATAATGCAAATAGGACCAAGCATTTGAGCTTCATTAATTCATTTCAAAATCCGGAAAGTATCAGTTTAGCATTTCAATCCCTCAATCCCCCGAGGCTCTAAAGGAATTAGGTTGGAACCAAGAAATCTTTACTTATATCGAATCCAAGTTCATTGATGCGGTCAAGGAATTGACTTAAAAAGGCATGCAATCCATTGGCCAAAATTTCATCGATTGAGCCGTATTTAAGCTCTGATAGCAGTTTACCTGCGCGACGCTCGGTGCCCGTTGATTGTTGATTGGCTATCATTCTAAGATTTATAACCACTTCACTTAAACTGGCATGAAGCGAGCGTGGCATATCTGCTCTGAGGATCAATAACTCAGCGACTCTCTCAGGTCGAATGATATCTCTGTAAACCTTCCTATAAATCTCAAACGCAGATACACTTCTAAGAATAGAACTCCAGTGGTAGAAGTCGTACTCTTGGTCTGATAGATTGTTTTCACCGAAGAACTCACTGTTAACACCGTGAAACTTTACATCCACGAGACGTGCTGTATTGTCTGCGCGTTCTAAAAAAGTACCTAACCTCATGAAATGTAGAGCCTCATCCATGAGCATAGTGCCCACAGTGACACCCCTGAATAAATGCGAGCGAAATTTAACCCATTCGAAAAGTTTCGCTGGGTCACGTTTGAACTCTGCTTTTTTAATCAATTTTTGAATTTCAAGCCAGGTCTGATTTTGTGTTTCCCAAACCTCAGTGGTCAAACTCCCTCTAACAGCACGAGCATTCTCGCGTGCGGACCTTAAGCAAGAAATGATTGAGGACGGGTTGCTGTCATCACTGACCATAAACTCCATCACATCTTTAGGCGTGATGACTGGGTGCTTGGAGAGGTAAGTTGGCAACAATTCGCTGATGGACAATAGGCCTTGCCAACCATTTTGAGCTGCCTCTTGGGTTTGCGGCATTAAAGCAGTTTGGTAATTCACATCAAGCATACGCGCCGTATTCTCAGCACGCTCGGTGTACCTTGACATCCAATATAAGTGATCGGCGGTTCTAGATAACATCTGTTTTAAACCTCCAATATCCAAGTATCTTTTGTACCACCGCCTTGAGAGGAGTTAACCACAAGGGAGCCCTCTTTTAAGGCCACCCTTGTAAGACCACCCGGCACCATTTGAACCGTTTTACCACTCAGTACAAAGGGTCTCAAATCAATATGCCTTGGTGCAATACCCTCTTTAACAAAGGTGGGACAACTCGATAAGCTAAGTGTCGGTTGTGAAATATATCCACTTGGATTTTTTAGTAATGCTTCTCTGAATTGTTCAATTTCAGATTTACTTGCCGCCGGTCCGACTAACATTCCGTAACCCCCAGCCCCGTGAACCTCTTTTACGACCAGGTCCTTAAGATTTGCGAGCGTATATTTCAGATCCTCGGGGTTTCTACAAATGAATGTAGGAACATTATTTAAGATAGGTTTTTCGCCCAAATAAAATTCAATCATTTTTGGAACGTAGGGGTATATAGATTTGTCATCTGCTATCCCTGTTCCAACCGCATTGCAAATATTTACATTACCAGCTCGGTAAACATCAATTAAGCCAGCACACCCAAGACTTGAATCAGATCGAAAGATGGATGGGTCAAGAAAGTCGTCATCAACTCGCCTATAAATGACATCTACTTTTTTAGGACCTTGAGTTGTCCGCATGTAAACAAATCGGTCTTTCACAAAAAGATCCTGACCCTCTACTAATTCAACTCCCATTTGCTGAGCCAAAAATGCATGCTCAAAATATGCGCTGTTATACATTCCAGGGGTTAACACGATAACAGTTGGATCATGCGTTGTATTTGGACTGCAAGTTCGCAGTGTCTCTAGTAGCAAATCTGGATAGTGAGCCACGGGGGCGACTTGGTAAGAGCTAAATAGTTCTGGAAAAAGCCGCATCATCATTTTGCGGTCCTCCAGCATATAGCTGACACCGGATGGAACGCGAAGGTTGTCCTCTAGGACATAGTATTCGCCCTCACCTTTTGAATTCGCTGCTCGAATGATGTCAATTCCGCTAATATGAGAATATATGTTGTGGGGAACATTTACCCCCACCATCTCTGCTCTGAATTGAGGGTTGTTTGTAATTTGCTCCAACGGAACAATACCAGCCTTCAGAATTTCTTGGTCGTGGTAAACATCGTATATGAATTTATTTAGTGCGTTTACCCTTTGAATAAGCCCTAACTGCATACTGCTCCACTCTTGCGAGGGAATAACTCGGGGAATCAAGTCAAAAGGAATGAGCCTCTCTGTGCCTGCCCCACCTTCGTCCTTATCACCGTAAACTGCGAATGTAATACCAACCCGGCGGAAAATGACCTCAGCCTCCTCCTGATAAGACTGCATTTGAGTCATCGACTGAGAGTCTAGCCACTGCTTGTAAGGGCCGTAGTGGTCGCGCAATCCCTTATCCTCATAAGGCAAGCGCGAATACATTTCATCAAAAGGCTGCATTCACATAACTCCTATTGAGGAATACTTAGCAATTTAAATGCCATTGAAGTGTATTTTTGAGTTTTGGCAAAGCTTTTGATGAATTCATTGATGCGTTGTCCTGAAATTTTCTCAAACCTTTCCAATCATTTGACTTACAAATGAATTTTTATCTGAAATTATGGATTGCGAAAGAAAGCAAGACTTAAATTTGTACTTAAATGGTGCAACGTCTTTAGTCTAGCACTCATATAGTGCAATAAATGATTAAAGAATATTTCAGGTTCCTGGGTTTGAGCACAGTTGCTTCTTAAGTACTGCCACATAAGTACCTGGTCGAATGGGTCGCTCCCCAATTCTCCACTCCGGATCATCAAGTGAGGCCACTTCGCGCCCCTTGCCCTTAGGCTTGTCGTAATAGCTCTCAGAAATTTTAATAAACATATCTGTTTTACAGTGGACTCTCCACCTAGTGAGCAAGGACTGGTAATCGTCCCCAGTTGGAGCCTGTGAGGACTTGGGGAGATCGGCCAGAGTCCAAGCATAACGAGTCACGTGAACTGCCTTGACTGAATCTTTATCCCAGTAATAGGTTACGTCGTCACTTTTATCAAGTTCAGTCCAATCCGCATGCGCACTGTTAAAGTACAAAGCAGTCAAACAAAGCATAGCCCTTATCAGGAATGCTGAAATTGGAAATAAAAATTGAGTAGAAAAATGTCTCATATATGTCACCTCACATAGATTCGGCACCAATCTCATACTTCTTTAATCCATTGAACCCTAGAATCTCAATTTAGTATTAAAAATAATGGCTTAAGTTTTGCTTGACACATAGATATGTCTATACACGCTGCTCTTCACCACGTAACTTGCTACGACTATGACCGAATGGTAGAACTGGGCCCGCAAGTGGTTCGATTACGCCCAGCGCCTCATTGCAAAAGCAACGTTCTTTCTTACTCAATTAAAGTCGAACCAGAAAGCCATTTCTTGAATTGGCAACAAGATCCTTTTAGTAATTATTTGGCGAGGTTGGTATTTCCAAAACCAACAAAGCGGTTTAAAGTGACGATCGATTTGATCGTTGAAATGTCTGTTTACAACCCTTTTGATTTTTTCCTAGAGCCAAGTGCTGAACAATACCCATTTAAATACTCGCCTGAGCTGAAAAAAGAGTTGTCTCCCTATAGGGTTAAGGGGACTTTGACGCCGCTGCTCAAAAACTATCTTGCAAGTGTTGACCGCTCGATTTGTAATACTTCTGATTTTCTTGTTCGAATCAATCAGCAACTGAGTCAAGATATTCGATACTTGATCCGAATGGAGCCTGGCGTACAAACTCCTGAGCAAACACTAGATTTAGGATCCGGTTCTTGCCGTGACTCCTCATGGTTACTTGTTAACTTACTACGTCACTGTGGACTTGCTGCTAGATTTGTTTCAGGCTATCTCATTCAACTCACGCCCGACGTAAAGGCTCTTGACGGTCCAAGCGGAACCCAAGTTGACTTTACAGATTTACACGCTTGGTGCGAAGTTTATTTGCCCGGGGCCGGGTGGGTTGGTCTAGACCCGACTTCTGGATTGCTCGCCGGTGAGGGACATATTCCTTTAGCTTGTACACCACTGCCCTCCAGTGCAGCACCAATTTCTGGTCTTGTGGATGAGGCAGAGGTTGAGTTCAGCCATGAAATGAGTGTGACCCGTATTTATGAGTCCCCCAGGGTCACAAAACCGTACACCGATACTCAGTGGACAGACATATACAAACTAGGCGAGAGAGTCGATCATCAACTCATCAAAAATGATGTTCGACTGACCATGGGCGGAGAACCGACCTTTGTGTGCGTGAGCGATAGAGATGCCCCCGAATGGAACACAGATGCGCTTGGCCCGACCAAAAGACAATATGCAACCGAATTACTTCATAAATTAAGAGCCGAGTACGGGATCGGAGGATTTCTTCACCTTGGGCAAGGCAAATGGTATCCCGGTGAGCAACTGCCACGTTGGGCTTTGAGCATTTACTGGAGAGCCGATGGACAACCGATTTGGAGTAACCAAGCGTTACTGGCAGATGAGCGTGAGCCACAGCATAGAACACCTGAGGACGCTGAGCGCTTTATTAAACGCCTATCTCACAACCTTGGGCTAACCCATGAGTTCATTCAACCTGGTTATGAGGATACCTTTTATTATCTTTGGCGCGAAAGAAGACTTCCCGTCAATGTAGATCCTTTTGATTCCAAACTCGATGATGAAATGGAGAGAGAAAGAATTAGGAGAGTATTTGATCAAAAGCTTTCCCATGTTGTAGGCTACGTTTTACCTATTCAAGTCAAAGACTCCTCTATTTTGTCGGTCGATAACCATCACAAGACTGAGTGGATGACGGGCCCTTGGCATACAAGAGGCGAGAGGGTTTATTTAATACCTGGGGACTCCCCCATGGGTTACAGACTACCCCTTGACTCACTGCCGTGGGTCAAATCCTCTGAGTATCCTTACTTGATTGAGCAAGACCCTTTTGCTCCTCGTCCACCCTTGAAAAGCTTCAGCGACATAAGGCTGCAAGTCAAATCAAATGTAGAGTTACCTAACCCCAACAAGACTGTTCACAGCACGGCTGACAATAGTGCGTTGGGTAAATCTTTCTCTACAACGACTGCGCCATTACAGATTCCCCACACTTTTGAATCTGCTCACTGGACCGTGCGTTCCGCGCTCTGTGTGGAGGTAAGAGATCCCCAGCGCTCTAACGGACCCAAAGCTGTCGAGGCTCAAAACGAAAAAGACAAACTCAGCAATTCACCAAAGCAACGTGTTTTGTATGTTTTTATGCCTCCTTTAGCATTACTAGAGGACTACATCAACTTGCTCAGCGCGATTGAGCTTACCGCTCAAGAACTCAATTTGCCAATCGTCATTGAGGGCTATCCACCCCCAAGAGATCCTCGGTTAAAACTCCTTCAAGTGACCCCAGACCCTGGTGTAATTGAGGTCAACATTCACCCTGCTAGCAACTGGAAGGATCTAGTCGCACACACTGAGTTTTTGTATAACGCAGCATTCGAGACAAGACTGAGCGCTGAGAAATTCATGTTAGACGGTCGACACACTGGCACTGGGGGCGGCAATCACTTTGTGCTTGGTGGGGCAACCCCAAGTGACAGTCCATTTTTAAGACGTCCTGAGTTGCTTGCGTCACTGCTACTTTATTGGCACAACCACCCAAGCCTAAGCTACTTATTTAGTGGAATGTTTATTGGTCCAACTAGCCAAGCCCCCAGGGTTGATGAGGCAAGGAATGATCAACTTTATGAACTCGAGATAGCTCTTAAAGAGATGGGGCGAAACCGTGAAATTTATGGTCAAAATATGCCTCCTTGGTTACTTGACCGAACACTTAGAAACATTTTGGTAGACGTAACGGGCAATACACACAGATCAGAGTTTTGCATTGATAAGATGTATTCACCTGATTCCTCAACAGGGCGCTTGGGACTGCTAGAGCTCAGGGCATTTGAGATGCCCCCTCACGCCAAAATGAGTGTGGTTCAACAATTATTACTAAGAGCTCTTATCGCTCGTTTTTGGGATAAACCATACTCTGCCCCAATCACCCGATGGGGTACTGAATTACATGACCGGTTTTTGTTGCCTACCTTTGTAAGGATGGATTTTGCTGACGTGATAGAGGAGATGAATCTAAGCGGATTCGAATTTCAAAGTGCATGGTTTGATCCTCACTTTGAATTTAGATTTCCGTTAATTGGTGAAAGAGTAGTGAACGGAGTTGAAATAAAACTAAGAACTGCTCTTGAGCCTTGGCACGTTATGGGTGAGGAAGGCTCAAGCGGTGGTACGGTCAGATATGTAGATTCATCACTAGAGCGTATTGAAGTCCTGGTTACTGGATTCAATCAAAGCCGATATGCTGTGACTGTAAACGGAGTAGCTCTGCCTTTGCAACCCACTGGGATCACGGGGACTTACGTTGCTGGCGTTAGGTACAAGGCTTGGTCACCCCCATCGGCTTTGCATCCAAGTATTGGCTCGCATGCTCCGTTGACATTTGATTTGGTAGATACGTGGATGAACCGTTCAATGGGAGGCTGTGCTTACCATGTTGCACACCCGGGGGGACGTAATTATGATGCTTTTCCAGTAAATGCCTACACGGCAGAGAGTCGAAGGCTCTCAAGATTTACAACACATAATTCCACCTCAGGACCCATCCAGGCCGCTAAGTCCAACTTTGAGCTCACAGGTTCTAGGGAGTTCCCCTTCACCCTTGACCTGCGAAGATGAGACAATTGCTGCTACCTTGAATAATTCAGCTTTAAAACCTCAACCTCCAACACCTGAAATGATTCAGGGTGTTACGCCTTTACTCAACCCTGCCTCTCCTGGGCATTTTGATGAGTTAACTCAGGCCATCTCAATCCCCCCCAACAGCGCAGAGGCTGATCAAGCCAATGCTCAAAAGCATCCTAATGGACTAAATTTGAGCGATGAGTGGCTCAATTTCTTTGAATTCTTGGGTCCTCACGGCGTTCAAGACTTGAGCAGAAGGAACAGCGAATTATCTAGACAGATCCGAGACAACGGGGTAACTTATAACGTTTACGCAGATCGCAACTCACCCATAAGACCCTGGTCAGTCGATGTATTTCCTTTAATCATCAGTACATCAGATTGGAACAAAATAGAGAAAGGCGTTCTACAAAGGGTTAGTTTGCTTGAGAAAATGATGGTTGATCTTTACGGAGATCAAAAACTCCTTAAAGATGCGTTGTTGCCTGCCGCTTTAGTGCAAGGTCATACGGGTTACCTAAGACCTATGCATAACGTTACTCCACCTGGAGGGAGGCATTTGCATATCGCAGCCTTTGACCTCGCTCATGGCCCTGATGGACAATGGTGGTTGGTCGCACAAAGAACTCAGGCGCCCTCTGGTCTAGGCTATTTATTAGAAAATAGAATTCTTGTATCACGACAATTCCCAGATGCATTTGATGCCATGGCCATTCAAAGACTCGCTGGAACATACAGATCTTTAATCGAGAGCTTAAAAATGGCCAGTCCGGGCGGCAGAGATGCTCAAATTGTTCTCTTAACTCCGGGCCCTTATAGTGAAACATATTTTGAGCATGCTTACCTTGCCCGTTACTTAGGACTGCCCCTGGTTGAGGGGGGAGATCTAACGGTACGTGATAGCAAACTCTTTCTTAAAACACTCTCCGGTCTTCAACCTGTTCATGGACTGCTCAAGAGATTAGATGATGAGTTCCTAGACCCTCTTGAACTTCGAGCTGATTCAATGCTTGGTATTCCTGGTCTTTTGCAAGTCATTCGCTCTGGAAATGTACTTGTAGCCAATACTCCAGGGTCAGGCTTCTTGGAGTCCCCTGCTTTGCTTGGTTTTATGCCTGGCATTAGTATGGCTTTAACGGGCGAGGCATTGGAGTTACCTGCTTTAGCGACATGGTGGTGCGGAGAAAAAGCCGCTTTGAGTGAGGCTACTTCCTATTTAAAACAAAGCGTTATCAAACCCACTTACCCAGGGCGTTTGAGGGGCACCGGTGGTGCAGGAAGTAGCATCGCAGAGGAGGACTTTCAAGCCGTACTTTGTCAAAATCTCAGTGATGAAGAAATCAATAATTGGATAAAAACGATTGAGCTAGACCCCCACAAATACACCCTTCAGTCCTACCTCCCCTTGTCGCAGATGCCGACATGGATGGATGCAACTGATAAATTGCCAGCGGGTATTATCCCCCGCTCCATGATGCTCAGAGTTTTTGCGGTGTCAGATGGCGCTAACTCTTGGAAAATATTACCAGGTGGCATGGCCAGGATTTCCCCCCCCGGAGAGGAGATATCCTCGATTCAAAGGGGAGGTAGTAGCGCAGATGTTTGGGTTCAAACCAATAAAGAGCGTGACACGAGTACGATGCTCAAGCGCAATCTTGATTTGCATTTACTTGAATCTAGAAAACGCCTAGTCACAAGCAGGGCTGCAGAGAATTTATATTGGTTAGGCCGTTACACAGAGAGAGCTGAAAATACTGTTCGACTAGCTCGCCTGTCATTACAGTCCTTGCGGGGAGATGAAAAACCGTCAAGTTCACTACTTTTATGGCTTGAAAGAATGGCAGAGGACTTCCGCTTAATCCCAGAGGGGGTTCCAGCCAGCGATATGAAAGAAAAGAGCGAAGTAGATTTAAAAAGTGGTTCTAAAAATACTGCACCCGTTGAGACGACTAGCGCACCTAAACTTCATTTAATTGCGAATCTTTTCGAGCGAACATTAATCGATAGTCTCGATTTAAAGGGCAATGTCAATAGCGTTGGATTTAACTTAAGCGCCTTAGAGCAAGCGGGCTATGCAGTAAGGGACAGGTTATCCCAAGAGAGTTGGAATTTAATAGTCAACACCAGGCGGGAGTTCTCCAATAGCGCAAAATATTGGCAAAAGCTACCAGATGGTGCCTCCATTTACGCAATCAACGCTCTGGACAAAACCAGTGCCTCTTTAGCTGCCATTACGGGAGCTCAAAGTGACCGTATGACCCGCGATGATGGGTGGAGACTTTTGTCTTGCGGTCGACATATCGAGAGACTAGGTTTTTTGAGTACTGCGCTTGAAATGGCGATTGAATGCGAAACACTCCAAAATTTAGAGAAAGATACTTCTGGATTCAATGCGCTACTCTCTCTCTTTGATAGCACCATCACCTATCAAGCCCAGTTTCAAGAATCAAGGGAAATCGGAGCACTGTTGATGTTGCTGATCAAAGACTCGGATAATCCAAGATCAGTGGGATGGGTTGCGAACGCTTTGCGAGGGCGTCTTTCAAAACTTGCGGGCAGCGCGCCCGATGAACTGAGCGAAATGGCCTCCAAGGTTCCAAGCCAAGCGGACTGGACGTTAGAACAATTATGCGAGATTGATGCGAGCGGAAAACTGACCACACTGCTAAAAACAGTGGGAGCTTTTAAAGTGTCAACTTGGTATTTGAACGATGCGATTACGGAGAAATACTTTACGCATACATTAGAGTCAGAAAGAAGCCTATCTGCCTAAGATTAAAGTTTATGATTTTAAATATCACGCACCGAACAAAGTATAACTACGACCCTGCAGTCGTAACGGCTCATCACATATTTCATCTGTCTCCCACCAATATGCTTCACCAGGAGATCCTTTCTCACACACTAAGCATTAGCCCGGCTCCAGCAGAAAATAGGAACACTATTGATACGTTCGGTAACATCACCACTTATGTATCCCTTCATACTTCCCATGATGTTTTGGATATTGTCTCCAAAACTCAGATAAAAACATTTGGTGCGCAAATTAACTTAGACACCGTAACCATAGAGTGGCCGATGCAGTGGGAGACGGTTCAGTCGGCTTTAGAGTACAAAGCGGGTGCAAAATGGAACGAGGGTGTCGAGTATGTATTTTCATCACCCCTGGTCCCCTTTCACCGAGATTTTAAAGACTACGCTCAAATAAGTTTTAATTCGCAGCCTACATTAATAGGAGCAGTAAGGAATTTAATGGAAAGGATTCATCATGAATTCACCTACGAGTCAAAAAGCACTGACATAAATACACCCGCACTGACCGCACTGGCTCAGAAAAAAGGGGTTTGTCAAGATTTTGCCCATGTCATGTTGGGATGCTGTAGATCCATGGGGCTGGCTGCTCGATACGTTAGTGGTTATCTTTTGACTACACCCCCACCTGGACAAGCCCGTCTGATTGGAAGTGACGCCTCACATGCATGGATTTCTGTATTTTGCCCAACAGATTTTGATTCCATGCAGGGAAGCTGGTTTGACTTTGACCCAACCAACAATAAAATGGGAATAAATTCACCCGGGTTGGACTATGTCACCCTAGCAATAGGGCGAGATTACTCTGATGTATCCCCTGTTAGAGGGGTCATTCAGGGTAGTTTAGAACACACGTTATTGGTCGAGGTAACTGTTGTGCCCGCCAACTGACAAACAAAACATTAATGACCCCACTATGAGCATTTATCAAAAACTGACTGATCTGCATATTACGCTTCCCCCCGTAGCAACTCCGGCTGCTGCGTATGTCCCATTTGTTGTGAGCGAATCACATATATATTTGAGTGGACATATCGCAAAAAAAGAAGGCCAAGTATGGGTCGGACAGCTCGGAACCAATATGCAAACCAATGAAGCCAAAGAGGCCGCTCATGCGGTCGCAATAGATTTACTTGGTACTTTGCATGCTGCATGTGCATCTGTTGGTAAGACCCTTGATGATATATCGCAAATTGTGAAGGTCATGAGTTTGGTTAATTCATCACCCCAGTTCACAGAGCACCACTTGGTAACCAACGGCTGCAGTGAGCTTTTAAGTCAGCTTTTCGGATCTAAAGGGGCACACGCCCGAAGCGCATTTGGCGTAGCTCAACTGCCGATGGGAGCTTGCGTAGAAATAGAACTGATTGCAAGAATTTAATTCATACTTTGGCAATAAAAAATAATACTTTTTAGCCAAAAATTAGTTTGTAATCTGCTAATTTATTTAATACTAATCTATAAGTCACTTGAATGTTGGTATTTAGGGCACATATACTAGGCACACATTCAGATTAAGGCCATTTAAAACCTGACCTCTGATATCTTTTTTTAGGAGACTTTAGATGCTTTGTACTCCCCACCGTTCGAGTCAATCAGGTGTTGCACAAATTTTGCGCAGCCTTTTGATTAGCTTGTCATTATTCGGTTTTTTGCTGGCTAACTCTTGGGGGCAAGCTTTACCCTCTCCCAAAGACATTCAAAATGCGGTAGAGGCTGGTCGCTACGCCCAGGCTGAGGCGATGCTTAAAGAAGTGCTCCATGACAAACCCACAAGCGCCAAAGCGCATTACGAACTAGGACAAGTACTTGAGCGAGAAAACCGTTTAAGTGAGAGCCGTCAAGAGTTACTCGAAGCCCAAAGGCTTGACCCGAGCTTGAAATTTGCGAAGAGCCCAGAACGGTTCAACGAAATTTTAGAGCAGGTGAGCGTCGCTGAAAATAAACAAGCCACTGCACCCACTCAGACAGCCAATCAACCCAATATGAGAGCTCAAAGCCCTGCTCAGGCTCAACCATCATTTCCTTGGGGATATGTGGTGATTGCGATCGTTGTGATGCTTATCCTGGGCTTCATCATTCGCCGTATGGCTCCCCCACCCGTTATTTACGGACCTGCACAGCCTCCCTATGGTCCTCCCGGTCCTATGGGTCCTGGGGGAGGTCCAGGTTACGGGCCTGGTCCGGGTTATGGGCCAAACTATGGACCTAACTACGGTCCCGGCTACGCTCCCTCTGGCTCCGGAATTGGGGGGGCAGTAGTTGGCGGATTGGCAGGTGTTGCAGCAGGCTACGCACTCTCTAGAGCAATGGAAGGTGGTGAGCACCAAGGTGGTGTACCCAATCAAAACTCAAACCAAAACAACGGCGGCTACATCCCTATGGATCAACCCCAACAACCTCCAAACATTGGCGCCTTTGATCAGGGATCTGGTTCTGGGTGGGGGGACAACTCCTCTGGCGGCGGGGGTAGCTCAGACGACGATAACTGGTAATCCAGTCTTCTGCGAGGTCACAAATCAAAGAGAGTTAGAAGTAGCTCTCTTTTTTTATTCCAATAATGTATCCAACTTGAGCCCCTCAAATCTCAACCAAACTGCTCTTGTTTCCTGACTTGGCTTGAGTAGGAATAAGCTAAGCAGTTGATTTAAGTGAGCCTGCTGAGGTAAGGTCAATAAGACATACCTTGGTATTTGTCCCTTAATTTCCTCATCTAACAATCCAATCCAATCGATCTCCACTAGCTTCTCTAATACATCCTCCAATTCCAAGGTATCAACTTGCATTTGACTTGCCATTGAATTTAGGCTTAGTCCTTTGGAGTTGTCTTGTTGGACAGAGTAAAGAAGTTGCAAACACTCAACTGCCAACTGAAAACTCCAACCCGGCCCTCCACCGGTTCTTACGTTTGCCAATAGCAGGGAGGGCAAACTAGACACCCACACAGCACCAACCAACACAATCACCCACAACGTATAGATCCAAATGAGTAGGATGGGCAAGGTTGCAAATGCACCATAAACAACGGAGAAGGTGGGTATATTTCCAAGGTATAAAGTAAGAAGCTTACGAGCCCCCTCTAGCGCGAGTGCAGCACTTAAGCCACCAAGTAGCGCGTGGCTTGAGGCAACTTGGGTGTTGGGAACAAATCTATATAAGGCACTTATCGTTAAAACAAGAAGCGAAAACTCAATTATTCCCAGAAGAGGTCTCCAAAAGGCGGTAAACACGGGCAAAGTATCACCCGATATATTAAACACGAGTGACATTAAAAACAAGCCCAAGGCAATCACCATTGGTCCAAGTGTCATCGCTGTCCAATATAGAACCGTTCTTTTGATCCAAGAACGAGGAGCACGTACTCTCCATATTGCATTCAAAGTGTGATCAATGGTCAAAATCAATGCAATAGCTGAAAAGACCAACGCCATCAAGCCGGCAACACCAAGACGGCTGGCCTTAGAGGAAAACTGGGTCAGATACCCCAATACCTGCCTAGAAATACCGTCCGGCATTAAACTCTCGACAAGCCATCTTTGAATTCCTGCTTGAAACTGACCAAAAAGTGGAAAAACTGTAAATGCAGCCAAAACTACAGTAAAAAGGGGAACCAACGCGATTGAAGTAGTGAAGGTCAGACTTCCAGCGGTTTGAGCCAATCGGTCTTCTCTGAACCTGGTAAAAACCAAAATTGCACCCCTTTTCCATGGGAATTCAAGCATTTTGGATAATGCAGACTTAATATGAGAAATAATCATACAAACAAAATCAATGTGATTAGCGGTTCTAGAATAGAGAATTATCGTACAACCGCTGTAACC
>Ga0208618_1000808_pt1 | contig 13514 bp, 24 predicted proteins | sample CryBogCBE18Jul08_FD_184585 | JGI IMG/M metagenome (GOLD analysis project Ga0208618, IMG submission 184585) | Freshwater microbial communities from Crystal Bog, Wisconsin, USA - CBE18Jul08 (SPAdes) | ecosystem: Environmental > Aquatic > Freshwater > Lake | place: Crystal Bog, Wisconsin, USA...
GTAGTTAGCGATGAAACTTTTACCAGTACCTGCGATACCATGAAGTAGGATATTCTTATTAGCTTCATATGCTTCGAATGTTTTACGTTGGTTCTCAGTTAATGGTTGTATATCTTTTAGAGTAAAGTTTAGTTTTTGAGGATTTTCCTCTATCCCGCCTTGCTGTTGCTGATTACGACGACGTTCTTTTCTCGTTAGGCGTTTTTCTGACATTGGTACTCTTTATGTGTTATCGTTACTGGTTCCCTTAAAAGGTATTGACAGTTGATCTTTTAATACCTCTATTTGCTTCGCGTTTAATCTTCTTCAGTACATCACGGAAACCTGCATCTGGTTTCTTATGATAGCCTGAGATTATAGCAGGGGCTCCATTAACTAGCTGCGTAATATTTGGGTTAGATAACAAATATTCATCAAGTTCACTAATAGACATGAACTCTTCGAACTCATCACCTGTATCATTATTTAAGAAATTGTAGGTGGGCATTTTCTTCCTCGTATTCTTCCATGTCAAGTAACACATCAATATTTTTAGTTTTTAGAGCGCGATCAAATCTTTTCTCTTTACGGCGATCATTTACTGTTTTCTTAGTTTCATAATCACCGTCCATATATTCGCGATCGATAACATTGAACTTTTTTTGGCGACTCTTGGACATGTTACTTGGTGTTCTCCTGAGGAAAAAGATCTGGGAATGCCTGCTTTGCTACTTCAGCCGTGAGACCCTTAAACGGCGATTTCTTATCTTTAATAGCCATCAACATCTTTGCATCAGCTGGTGCTACTGTTTCTAGTAGTTCGATAAACATTGCTTCACGCTTTAGTTGCTTGAGGCCAGGATTACCACCTTCAACGAAATGTACTAGCTTACGTGCTTCAGCAAAGAATACGTTCTCTTGGTCAACTAGGTCATTCGGCTTATAAGGCGCATCACCTTCTGGCAATAGGAATTTGATACGTGGATCAAATGCTGCCTGTAGTACTGTGCGTAGTGCGAAGCAATCACTTTCTTTAAGTGCAGCAACCTTTTCTTCATTCTTCTTCAGCTTTGCTACTTTCTCAAGAAACTCAGCTATTCCAACTCTCGTACCCATATTAAAACTCCGAAATGTTTTCCATTAAATTCTTTAAACGATTAGCAATGAAGTAATTCATCAGCTTCTCTTTGCCTTTTGGCTTTTGTGCATTATACGATTCCAATACTTTTTCTTTGATCTCTTCTGGAATCATAGTAAGATCAATCAACTGCTTGTTACGCATATAGTTACGCTTCAGCTTATCGTCAATACCATTCTCGATAATGGTTTGCATTTTCTTCTGTGTCAAAGGCTTCTGACGTTCACCAACAACGAAACAGTTGTCATTTGATAATACGTTAGGTACACCGTCACCTGAATCGCCCTTAAGAATATGTTCTTGGAGGTATGCTTCTGGCATTTCGTGTTGAATAAACCTTTTACGTACAGGATCATATTGCTTAACATTATCATACTTATGTAGCTGAATGAAGTCTTTATCACCAGATAGAATAAGAATATCCTGTGCAGGAAACTCACTGTGCTCTACTACAAGAGTCGCAATGATGTCATCGGCTTCCGCTGATTCGATATCAATAACACGGTATGGGAAATATTCTTTGAGTTCAGCACGAATTTTATTCATGCATTCGAAAATAGACTGCCAGTTAAGTTCAGAGTTTTCGATATTCTTCTTGCGATTGGCTTTGTAATATGGGAACACTTGTTTACGCCAGTAATTCTTATTATCACAAGCAATAATCATTTCGCCATACTCATCGGCAAACTTCTGTTTATATGATCGCAAAGCATTAAGGACCATATGGCGAACCATATTCTCTTCTAATTGAGCATTAGTATGATTACCTAACTGCATCATTAGATTAGATAACATGACCTGATTCAGATCAACGATAATAATTGTAGCCTCCTACCATAATGTAAATTATTCAACTTCAGTTTTAGTTTGCATCGTTATACTTATATTGTCAGAGATTTTATATGCACCTTCTTCTTGTTCATCAGGTACAAACATATTTTCAGCCAATATTGAAAGTGGATGAAATATACCGTGGTGCTTGCATAGCATAGACTTTAATGATTCTACAACAAGTGCGCCGTCTTTAATATATGGATCGAGTTCTTCTTCCTCAATACCAAAATCGAAACCAGCGACTGCTAAACTAGAGAAGAGGTTGTGTAGTACGGGGAGCAATGTTTCTTGGATATGAACCAATTTCAAATCTTCCATACGCTCTTCAATTTCCTCCAAATCATTTGGGACGAATTTATCGTTATTATTTTTCTTCGGAAACTGTATCACATTATCCATTATAACTTCCTTACTCTAAATGTCAACTCTTTTATTTATGTTAACAGTTAGACATTAAACGACTGCCATAGTTAGTGAATTTAAAGTCGAACACTTTACACTCAGTTTCTGTGGTCACTGCCTTAATAACTTCTTCACGCTTATCTGGAGTAACATAGAACACAAAGAAACCACCACCACCAGCGCCAAGCAATTTGCCACCTAATGCACCAGCTTCAATAGCCTTTGAATATACAAAATCGAAATAGTATTGCGAGATTTCTCCAACAACACCCTTCTTATCCATCCAAGCATCATGCAACAGCGCACCGAAGTCATCAATTTGACCATTGGTAATGTATTCAGCAGCAGTATACGCCTTATCACGGCTACGCTTAACCATGTTGAACTTATTAACATCAAGCATAGCTGCTGCTTGCTTTTGTAGGATGCTATTAGCTGAACGAGACTTACCACTGTATACTAGCAACAGGTTATCTTGTAGCTTATCGATATTGTGCTGTTGGTATGCGAATGATTTAACAGTAACAGTATCGTTTGTATTGAACTCAAACAAATTCATACCACCATAAGCAGCTGCATATTGATCCTGCTTACCTACTGGATAGCCGCATAGGTTACGTTCAATGTTATATGCTGTTTGCGCTAGTAACTCTGGTGATAGCAGGTCAGCTGTTTCTTGCAAACTAGCAAGCGCATGAATCAAGCCAGTAGTAAAGGCTGAAGAAGAACCAAGACCTGAACCTTTTGCAATAATATCAGAAATAGAAGCAATCGTTAGTTCTTTATCAATACCAACTAGCTTCAATGTTTCTCTGGTAATAGCATGCTGCATATCTCCAACATCTTCTACCTGTGATACTTCATCATACATTGTTTTAATACCAATGTGTTGAGTTTTATGCACAGCAATATAAATGCATTTATCAATGGTAACAGATAGTGCAGCGCCAGCCTCCTGATTAAAGAAGGCTGGCATATCACTACCACCACTAAAAAAGCTAATACGAAGTGGGGTCTTTGTAATGATCATAATTAATGAGTCCTGTAAACGAATCGTTGTTCTGGCTTGCCACGTTTTTCTGGTGGGTATTGGTTAACCAAGTCAGTAAGCATCATAGTCCATTGTGTCTTGATTTTATCAATATTATAACGGCTATCAACGAATGCTTTATTGAAGTTGATCATAGGTAAATGATTACCGCTACGGACAAAATCAATAGCACTGCTCAAATGCCTGTAGAATACATCAGCATGAATCGTTTTATTCTGTGAGTCACCTTGGTACATAATATTCAAGCCACCAGATGTTTCTGGTAATGCACCATAGTTAGGATGAACGCAAATCATTCCAGCTGACATAGCCTCAAGCATTGCACGGCAGCTGGTTTCAAGCCAGATGTTAGGATATGCTAGGATATGGCAAGTATTAAGATGGGCTTTTAGGTCAGCATTAGGTACGAAGCCATGATAGGTCATCTGTGGGTGCTTGCGTACACGATCATACAATGGTTCGAACTGCTTATCATAATCATCCCAACCATAAATTTTAAAGCTGGAAAATACATCAAGATGAATGTTAGGATCAGTTTCAGCCAACTTCTCAAACACAGGAAGAAGAATATCCAAACCACGTTGAGGTGTTGATGTATAAGCAAGACGAATAGTCTTATCATCTTTCATTGTGAATACATCATTTGGTGCTGGATCAATACCAGACTCAAGTACAATAGACTTCTGGTCATATGGTACACCATGGATCAACTGGTAACGTGTATACTGCCAGTCGCTGATGAATACAAACTTATGAAAGCTATCACGGAACTCTTGTGTTTGAATCTTCTTTGACTCTGGATCTTCTGGTAGGTCATGACACCAGAACAAACGAATCTTAGACATATCAAGTTCACGTGGTCGCGAACAAACAATTTGGAAATTGCTTAGTAACTCTTGGTCAATCAGGTCACCAAGTCTACGCTTTGCTAATTCAGTACCACCATTTGCATTTTGAGATATTTCGTTCTCTTCAAATCCACTCATAGTTTAAATCCACTTGCTGCTGCATCATTAAAAAACATTTGACAGGTTTCTTGGGAAAATTGTGTAAGATCTTTACCGAAACCTTTTACCTTCTTAATTAGGTCAGGCGTCATGGTGATAATATCTACACTACAACGTTCTGCTTCAACATAGCTAAATGCTTGACGAGAACTAGCCCAAAGGAACTCAATGTTTTCCCTTTTATAATATTCAGTAACAATACCATCAATCATATCGACTGCATCATAACCTGCATCATTAATTCGACCAGCAAAGATAGAAACGATAGCTGGTGTTACATCGCTCAATGCATCAATAACTTCGCTAACCTGTTCTTCAGTAAATACAGCTGTTACATTCAGCTTGATACCTTCTTTACTCAGTTGGTTAATAATTGGTGCAGTACTGGTACCATCGATATGCATTACTGGAATTTTTACATAAACAGAATATCCAGCATCCTTACCCCATGAGTCAATCAAACGAGCCTGACGAAGAATTTCTGCTGGTTCATCAGCAAACACTTCAAGACTCAGGCAAGTTTCAGGCCGATTGGCTTTAAGATATGCGATTGCTTCTTTAGCAAAACCTTCATAGTCAGTAATGCCAGCTTGCTTCATCAATGTAGGATTGGTAGTGAAACCACTAATATCTAAGTCAGCAGCTGCTTTCTTAATGCCATCCATATCAGCGCCATCGGCGTATAACTTCAAAGTCATTTATTCAAACTCCATATTAAAGAACATGCTCTATATACATTTTCAGCTTCATAGTCTGGCTTGATATGGTTATATTCTTTTGGGCACTCATACTCATCAAATAAACCATCTTTAACCCAAATTGTTTTTACACCAGCATTATATCCGCAAACAACATCTCGCCAACGGTCGCCAATGAAAAAACTCTTACTTCTATCTATTTTATATGTTTCTACGAAGAAGTCAACCATCCCCGTACTAGGTTTATAATAATTTGAGTTACGTACTCTGGCTGAGATAACATCATCAAAGCCAAAGTACGTTTTATATAGCTGCATCATATCGAAATGAAAAGCATCAGTAACTTCAGGATCTGGTTGGTTAGTAACCATAAATGTTTTATAACCCAGATCCTGAATTTGACGAATGGCTTGCTTAGCTCCATCAAAGAATAATACTTCTTTCATATTCCAAGCACCATGATTACCAATCATAGGTGATAGAACGCCATCCTTGTCAAAAAAAACTGCTTTTACCATTTCGTTGCATTTACCTGTAGATCAGGATGCGATACAAGGCAATGCCAAACAACAGCTTGGAAGGCTTCTGAATGTGGTGTTATCCTAGCGCTATCCACAGTAGGCACAACAATGCAACAATCGCTGGTATAAGCTGCGTAACCATCTGGCTTTCCTACAATACTGAGAACAGTAGCACTTTGTCTCTTAGCATACTTAATGGCATTGATAAGACCAACTGATACATTTCTTTCCTCACTGCCACCACCGACAGAAAGAATAAAGATCGTATCATTAAAATTAAGTTTGCTTACCTTTAGATATTCTTCGAAAAATGTTTCGAATCCTTCATCATTGGTACGGGCTGTTAGTTCACTGGTATTATCAGTTGGTGCATAAGCCTCAATATGGCAAAGTTTGCGAAGGTCATTAACCATATGAGAAGCATTGCCAGCAGAACCGCCAACGCCCAATACAAATACTCGACCACCTTCGTCTTTTGTTGCATTAAGAAAATCTACAAATCGAACTATTGCTGATGCATCAATTTCTTTTGCGATTTCTACTACTTCATTAAAATACTGTTCAACAAATTCCATAATTTACTCTTTCGATTATTCTACAGGAACTTCTGTATATTGCTGCTCAACAGGAGTAACAGGAGGAGCCTGACGTTCGAGGAAACCAACCTTATAGTTAGTGCAACCGAAGTACTTAGTGGCAAGTTCAATAACCTTTGCTGGATCGAATGTCTTACATGAGAATACGTCCATGTAAAATACACCATCAGCTGGTACGAAGTGTGCACAAATGTTAGAAGTTTCAATCAACTGAACAAGAGTGTAGCCTTCTTTATTACCTGAACCGAAACGAACGATTTGTGGCTCACCATAGGCGACCATGTCAATATCGGTAACAAGTTGCTTTGTGAAAGCATAGATGTTATCATGGCTATCAATAAGCTCTGCAGCTGCGCCAGATGCGTCAAAAATAAGGTGCCAGCCCCAGAAGTTTTTATCCATTTCCATTATATACTTTTCCTTTTCATTTTAAAGTTAAATTATTATAAATACATTGTAGTTCGCGGTGATCAGACCCAACTACTCTAACGTCGGAAAGGACATCAGCTATGGCTATTTATCATAAACATCACATCATCCCAAAACATATGGGAGGAACAGATGATCCGTCTAATTTAGTTAATCTTACCATAGAAGAACATGCCGAAGCGCATAAAAAACTATGGGAAGAACATGGACGTTGGCAAGACGAGCTCGCATATAAAGGACTATTAAAACTTGTTAGCCACGATGAAGCTGTTTTAATAGCTGCTGTAAAATCTAATCTTGGGAAAAAACAATCACAAGAAACTCGTAACAAAACAAGTAAAACGCTACAAGGGCATTTTGTTTCTGAAGAAACGAAAAAGAAAATTAGCGAAACTCGCAAGAGAAGAAATATACCATCACCTAGAAAAGATGTTATCATACCACAAGATATCAAAAATAAGATGTCTTTATCAGCAAAAAATAGAATAAAGATAACCTGTTCTTGTGGTAAAACATTAGATGCATCTAATCATGCTAGATGGCATAAAAATTGCCAGTAATCACTCATCGTTATCATTCTCCTTAATTTTTGTAATAAAACTTAACTTCTGTTCGTTATTCCAATCTTTAAGATAATCATTATCTTCATCGAAAATCTTAAGATATTCTTCTTCAGTAATCTCACGATAAGAACTGATTTGTTCGCCAATATGTAATTGGCTAAACTCATTTGCTTCTTGCAAAGTTACTGTGTCGAGGGCATGCTCAAGCACGTCCTCAACTTCTACAACATAACGCATACGGTGCGAACTGATCGCATCAACCAATACTAATTTTTTCATGAGTAATTTGGGATAATTTGTACGTAATGAACAGAGTCAACACGGAACGAACGCCAGCCGCCTGCATCGATATCCCATGCAGCGATAACATTTAGGTTTTCTGGCTTCTTGTGCTGCTCTTCGAGATGACCAAAGTCTGTCTTTGGTGGGCAGTATTCAGGCATCAATGTGCACTTCATAATGCGTTTTGTACCATCAACCTTGTCGAATGATACTTCGATAACATGGAAACGAAGATCTTTAAGAATCTCTTCGCGCTTGTATAGTGGATTTGTCATAATGTAATTGCCTCGTTCAATAACTGTTGTGTGCTAGAGTGGTGTTCGTTCAACTTCTCTACTAATTGAGTATAACCCCCAATATGGAATCCGTCAAGAACTATTATTGGGTATGATTTAGCATTGGGGAACTTATCCATAATAATTTCCCGAGTAAAATGCTCGCCGAGTTTAAACTCAGAAAAAGGGATATCGCTTGTTCTTAATAGCTGTTTTGCCTTGGTGCAGTAAGGGCAATCTGGTTTTGAATATACTTCAACTAATCCTATACTCATAATCTTTCACTCCAATATTTAATTTTATGTTCATTATTATCAGGGTCGTAACCGAGTCTAAACATATCATTGCGAACTAACATTTCTAATTCACTATAAATCATAACCTTCATTACAAACTTAACTCCTGATCTTTTATAGAGGTTTCGTATTTATTCATCTTATCGAGGTATCCACGGTTACGAAGTTCTTTGAATACAAGGTTTTCGAAACCAAACTCACCACCAGCTGCAATAGATGCTGCTCTCATATCAGCTATCTTTTTCTTTAGGTCTTTGAACGCCGATAAATCCATTTTGTGTTTAATCATATCATCAATCATATGAGTATAGAACAAAACTTTCTTCTTTAGATTTTTATCATGCTGGAAATCTAAATTTTCTAGATTTGGTTTCTGTATCCATTTATTGTTTTTCAAACTAAACACGCCTTGACCTTTGGCATAACCACCTTCAGAGTCTTGAGCGTATGGTTCAATAGGATATCCTAACACTGTTATGTTATGTGTAAGAGTCCAGAGAACTTTTTTACATTGTAGGTATTCATCTACAAATTCTCTATCAGGATTCAATGCGTTTCTATCAATAACAACATGAACATCGATATCTGATTTTGGAGTGTAATTGTAATTTGTATTACCTCCAATCATAATGATATCTTTGATCATCTTTGGTGGTATCTTAGCGAAATTTGCCCAAGAATCAGCAAACTCTAAAAGTTTCTTTCTTACGCTGGACTTTAATTCCCAACCATTCCAAAGTTTAGGATTTAATTCACTGTGATACTCAAGACTAATCTTAGTCTCAGTTAATCCCAAAGAACTTTTTATTGTTTTTAATGTAGATGACATAGATATATCCTTTTTTATCACCTATTTATTTGGCGGAGAGTGAGAGATTCGAACTCTCGGTAGGTTTCCCTACGTCTCGTTAGCAGTGAGGTGCCTTAAGCCGCTCGGCCAACTCTCCTAATTTTTATTCCTCTACTATTTCTAGTTTTAGTTTAGCTGTACCAGTTTCGAAGAACCCTAATGCCTTGGCTGCGCCACGAGAAACATCTAGGTCTCTTCCTTTAACAAATGGCCCTCTATCATTAATTCTTATGATAGATGTATCATTTGTTTCTACATTAGTCAGTTTTAAAATGGTCCCAAAAGGGAAAGTTCTACTAGCAGCTGTAAGTCCATCTGGATCAAATTTTTCACCGTTAGCAGTTTTTTTTCCCTCTTGGTACCAAGTAGCTTTAATCAATTTATCTTTAGCATAAGCAATATTTGTACAGCTGGCGAATAGCACTATCGCTAGTGCCAATACCAGTTTATGTTTTAGCATTACTTCTTATTATTCCTCCGTGCCTTACGTTTTGCAGATCCGATTTTCCGACGACCTTTGCGTGGGCGGTTTTTATGTGGGTGTGCCATAATATACTCCTTTTGTATTTATATCAATTAAGCGGCGAGAACTTCTTTTAATCTATCAGCAGCATAAGAAGCGGCAAAAGCATTTGGTTTAACAAGAGGAATAACATTACACATCCCGCGAATATACCCTGTCGCTTCATTAATGACGCAAGAAGAACCATGATGCTCATCAGGGTTAATATCAAGATGTACTTCGACATGCCTATCCTCTAATACTTCTGCTAGCTTCAAATATAAATCAGCGATTTTATATACTTCATTCATCAAACGCATACGTGGCTTATCTTTCTGCTGATCATAATCGCGTTCACGTATTACTTCTCCAAAAATCTTACAACCACGATTACCATCAATGTGTACGACAACTGCAATTGTATAATCAGCATGCCAAACATTATTGATTAGGAATCGTTCCGAGTCAGCACCAATATAAATTTTAGTTTCTGGTGACTGTGCATCGATAAATTGTTTTACTTCTTGAAGATCGATTTTTTTCATGTTACACCTGTTATTTGGTGTCCCCTGCCAGACTCGAACTGGCACTCCGAAGAAGCAGATTTTAAGTCTGCTGCGGCTACCGATTACGCCAAGGGGACTATTTCGGAATATGTGACCTACTAACTTTCACTGATATCCATTCATTATAATAGCCTTTATCTTCTAAAACGTCAAGCGAAAATTGAGTCTTCGCTTCAAAATAATTACACTCACCTTTAGTTTTACACAATCTGAGTATTTCTCTTCTGAAATTGTGCGCACCTAATGTTTCAACATCGGCTTTTAGTTCTTTATTAGAACCGTAGTAGTCTTTCCAGTCTGATTCAATGGTTGTTTTTTTCTTTTTGCCCTTGATCTGCTTGGTTCTTCTAAACTTGAGCAGTTTCTTCCCGATATACTTTTTACCGCTGGACATATTTACGATGAGGTATACAAATCCTATGTAATTATCTAGGATTTCTGAACTAACTGCTTGTCCGTTATGTAACCAAGGATTATCGTAGCTTATTTCCAAATTACCAATTCCATTCGTCCATCTAAATGTTCAACAACTGCTGAGCAGGTTTCCACCCAATCTCCACAGTTTATATAGGTTGAACCGTCGATGTCCCGAATGTTTGGATGATGGATATGACCGCAAATTATTCCATCAACATTTTTTATTTTCGCATATGAAACTAAATTTTCTTCATATTTGCCAATAAAATTTACAGCTTTTTTTACTTTATATTTTGCCCATGCACTTAATGACCAATGTGGTAGGTTAAGTAGGTTTCTAATTTTAACAACAGCAATATTAACATAGATAAGCATATCATATGCCCAACTACCGAAATGCGACAACCATTTCATTTTATTAATTACTACGTCAAACTGATCACCATGCAATACAATATATTTTTTGCCGTCAACACCATGATGTATGCAGGTATCAGTTAATGATATATTGCCAAATTGATGATCACCAAAACTGCGAAGAAACTCATCATGATTACCTGGAAGGTAAACAATTTGAGTATCTTTACGAGCTTTACGCATTATCTTTTGAATAACATCGTTGTGTTGTTGGGGCCAATAGAATGATTTTTGCAACGCCCATCCATCAATGATGTCGCCAACCAGATATAGCTTTTCACACTCGAATGTTTTAAGAAATTCAAGTAGTTTTTCTGGTTGGCTCATCTTAGTGCCGAGATGGGCGTCCGATATGAATACCGAACGATACTGTATCATCAGAAGGTTTCTCTGCCCTGATCGTCCCAATCTTCATCCTCATCCTCATCCTCATCTTCACTGTCCCAATCGTCATCATCATTGGCGTCTTCAATGATAGTATCAAGAATTGGATCAATACCGACAAGATCACCGTTATCAATATGGTTTTCTTCTAGAACTTCAAGAATACCATAGTATACTTCAGTGCGAAGATCATCATCTTCAATTGTAAGTTTAATTGATTCTAAAATTTCTGTAATGGTAGAGATAGTACTCATTTATTACTCCTTACATTGCTTTTTCTTATCATCAGCAAGAGTCTTTAGATCAGTAGTAATCACAGGATTCTTAACTGTTTTGGAGTCGGGAATAGGGAAAGTCATACCAGTAAGTTTTTCAATATCTGCCACTGTCACCTGATACTGAGTGTAATCAGAGTTCAAACCATCTTTGTGTGGGAACAAGAAAGCATAGGACTTCTTGGTCACGTCATCAGTTACAATTTTAAACAAGTAGTCAGGAACAACAACCTTATCAGCGCCAATAGTTTTTGTGCCACCAAAGTTACCAGCGTATTCTGTATGCGGATGCTTAGTTGAATATACCCATGCACGTGAAGCTGATTCTAGGTTCTTCCAAGTACCACGATTAACAGAAGGAAGTTGTGGGCTCATGTTAGACATAAGGAATGACTCATGTTCGACCTGTGGGTCCCAAGACATGTCAGCGTCATTGGCTAGGTGTCCTTGGTCATAGCCAGAAGCTGCATAGTCAGATGGCTTGGCCGAAGCAGGTAGCGACTGGTCAGCAGCAAATGCATTAGTACGTGCAACACAACCAATAGCATGATCAGGCGTTAAAGTCCAAGCAACCCAATCTGGAGTGTGTGTATTTGAATTAAAAGCAAGTTCATAAGCTGCACGACAAACTACAGTATCACCAGCCTTTACACTTGGCTGACCATAAGGAATTTGAGTAGCGCATGACGCAACAGGATGAGGAGGAACTTGGTCAGCTGCAACAGCATAAGAAGCAGCTACTAAAAATAAACTAGAGAGAAAAATTCTTAAAACTTTCATTTGTCAGATCCTTTTTAACACCGCCAACAATGTAGGAAGATATTTCCGTTTCTTGTGGCGCAACTTGAACTTCAGAACCGCTGATCCATTTTTGAGACCATGGCAATGGATTAGAATTACTTTTATATATAGGCGAAAGACCAACAGCTGTCATACGCTTATTGCAGATCCATTCAACGTATTCATTCAATAGATGTTCATTAAGACCAATCATAGAACCATCTTGGAATAGATACTTGGCCCATGATTTTTCTTGCTCAGCTGCATCCTTAAACATCTTGATACATTCATCACGTGTTTCATCACGGATTTTAGCGAAGTCAGGATCATCAGTTGGTAATACTTTAAGTAACTGCTGAGTACCAGCAAGATGAAGATTCTCATCGCGAGCAATCAATTTGATAATCTTAGCATTGCCTTCCATTTTTTTCAATTCAGCAAATGCCCATGAGCAAGCAAAGCTAACGTAGAAGCGAACACCCTCGAGAATATTGACTGACATAAGAGTAAGCCAAAGAGCTTTCTTGTGTTCGTAATGATCATATTTTGAAGGATCGCTCATTTGTGCGTGTTCTGCGTTAAATGCAATCAGATCATCGTAGTACTTGCTGATGTCACCAGCGCAGTCTACGATCTCTTTCATGTCCATCATACCGTCAAATATGACTGATGGATCAGAATATACGTTTCGGATGATATGGGTATACGAGCGTGAGTGGATGGACTCAGAAAATGCCCAAGTAAGGATCCAGTTTTCAAGTTCTGGTAAACTACATATTGGACCAAACGCCGCTGTGGGTGCTCGACCTTGAACGCTGTCGAGTAGAATTTGTCGTTTAAGGTTGCTAGTGAAGATGTGCTGCTCATGTACAGTCAGTCCTCTAAAGTCTTTCGAATCACGTGTAACATCAATTTCTTCTGGACGCCAAAAGAAACCTAATTGTTTCTCAGTTAGTTTTTCTAGAAATGGATACTTCTGCTTATCATAACGAGCAATCGTTACAGGATCATCAAAGAACGCCTTGACTTTAGTTGGATCTTTACGGTTAGTTGAATCAAATACACTCACGCTGCTTTTCTCCAGTACTTCTTAGCATCATAATCCATATAGCCCTCAGGCATTTCATACAGTTTTTTAGTTTCAAACTCAAACAAACATGGTACAAGATTATCTTTAGTTTTCATATGAACGACAGCCAATTCTAAAGTTTTTTCGATCTTGTGGAAAATTTCTTCGTGTGTTAGATTGAGT
>Ga0208618_1000811_pt1 | contig 13501 bp, 12 predicted proteins | sample CryBogCBE18Jul08_FD_184585 | JGI IMG/M metagenome (GOLD analysis project Ga0208618, IMG submission 184585) | Freshwater microbial communities from Crystal Bog, Wisconsin, USA - CBE18Jul08 (SPAdes) | ecosystem: Environmental > Aquatic > Freshwater > Lake | place: Crystal Bog, Wisconsin, USA...
TGAGGTTGGAGAAGAGGCCATTTCCATGATGAGGAACATCAAGTCGGCACTTGATCCCAAAAACATCATGAATCCAGGCAAAATTTTCGCCAATTGAGTCGATTGTTTTATGAGTTTCTCCAAGGTAAACACCAATGCGATAAAGGGGGTGATTACTTAAAATTTAAAATCCCTATGTCTGGAGTTTCAAATTGAATAAAGCCATCTGCTCTTTTCAAAACACATTGCAAATCATCCTAGCTTGCTTGACTGTGCTGTGTTTTTTTGATCAAAGCGCAATTGCACAGACATCGATCTCTCAAGGGCCCTATCCCAATCGTTCGATCAAATTCATCGTACCCATCACACCGGGGGGAAGCAACGATGTGGTCGCACGCATGATTGCCAATAAGCTCACAGACCTTTGGTCTCAGCCTGTTGTTGTTGACAATCGCCCTGGAGCGGGCATGAACTTGGGGGCAGATTTGGTCGCCAAAAGTCCTCCCGACGGCTACACCTGGTTGCTGGGTGCCAACAATATCTTTGTGACCAATCCTCATGTTGGTAAAGTACCTTTCGACGTATTCAAAGATTTCCAACCCGTGGCCCAGGTTGCCTCTGTACCCTTCGTATTGGTGGTGAGTCCCACCATCGGGGTTAAATCGGTGGCTGAATTGATCGACTACGCCAAAAAGAATCCAAGCGCATTGAACTACGGCTCTTCTGGCAATGGATCGCCTCAGCAACTGGCCTCAGAGATGCTGAACTTTGAAGCTGGCATTCAAATGCAACACGTTCCCTATAAGGGTGCAGTTCCTGCAATCACCGATCTCTTGGGCGGACGCATTCAGGTGTTCATTGGCGCAATCAATTCTTTATTGCCTTACATCAAAGACAATAAATTGAAGCTCTTGGGTGGTGCAGCTGGTAAAAGATTTACAGCCTTCCCTGAGATTCCAGCCATAGCAGAGACCGTTCCCGGGGTTGCTTTGGATGTGTGGCTGGGCGTTTTCATGCCTGCAGGAGTACCCAAGGAGATTGTCACAAAAGCAAACAATGACATCATCAAGGTTCTCCAAATGCCTGAAGTTCGCGCAAACTTAAGCTCACAAGGCATTGAGGTCTCAACGTCAAGCCCTGAAGCACTGAGTGCAACCATCAAAGAGGACTACAACCGCTGGGGTCGGGTCATCAAAAGTGCAAACATCAAGGGCGATTGAAAGCTCTGTGTCTTAAAAATTCAATATCACTCAAATCACCCATGTACACATCAGAAAAACCCATCCCCAGCGCTCCAAGTGACACCTATTGGGGTAGCGATTCGATCGCAAACTGCCTCAGAGCCATGGGCATACCGTTTTTGGCACTCAATCCTGGAGCCAGTTACAGAGGATTGCACGACAGTTTGGTCAATCACCTTGGCAATGAGAATCCTCAAATGCTGCTGTGTTTACACGAAGAGGTTGCCATCTCAATTGCCCAAGGCTACGCAAAAGCATCAGGAAAAATGATGGGCGCAGTGGTCCACTCCAACGTCGGACTCATGCACGCGACCATGGCCATCTTCAATGCATGGTGTGACCGCGTTCCCATGCTGATCCTGGGCGCCACTGGCCCTTGGGATGCAGCCAAGCGCAGACCATGGATCGATTGGATTCACACCGCAAGTGACCAAGGTGCATTGGTTCGTGACTACACCAAATGGGACAATCAACCGGGCTCTGTTGCCGCCTCCATTGAAGCTTTGCTAAGAGGTGGTCAAATCGCGCAAACCAGCCCCAAAGGACCGGTCTACATCAATTTGGATGCGGCCATTCAGGAACAAAAAACCGGAGACCTGACAGTCATTCCTAACCCAAGCCGCTTCCTTGCCCCGAAATCCTCACCACCGGGACAAGTTGAAGTGTTGGCCGCCAGTGAGTTGTTGAACCAAGCTAGCAAAGTGACCCTTCTCTTTGGACGAATGTCTCGCTCAGAGGAAGACTGGAAGCTCAGGGTGGAGTTGGCCGAGAAACTTCAAGCTCACGTGGTGACGGATCTTAAAAATGCAGCTTCCTTTCCCACCAACCACCCGCAACACACCAGTGCGCCTGGTTATTTCATGAGCCCTCAGGCTTTGGAGGCGATTAGGGGCGCTGAAGTGATTGTGCTCATGGACTGGGTGGATCCAGGCGGCGCTTTGAAGCAAGCCTTTGGACAATCGGTGGCGGAAGTGAAGGTGATCAATGTCTCCGTGGATATGCACATTCATCGGGGCTGGAGCACCGACATGGGCAGCTTGCAGCCCAGTGATGTGTTTCTTTTATGTGAACCAGACGACGCGGTCAAAGCCTTGCTTGAGCACGTCACACCCAAAGCTCAAAAAGTGTGGGCCAATCAACAGCCACTCCAAGCTGCTCCACATGATGATGTGGTGAGTCTAAGAGCCATCTCTGATGTTTTGCGCGACTTGAGGTCAGAGCATGAATTTTGTTTTGCCAGGCTACCACTGGGATGGAATGGATCTTACCTTCACTGGGATCACCCCATGGATTATTTGGGTGCCGACGGAGGTGGAGGCATTGGAGCAGGACCTGGTAATGCAGTTGGCGTAGGACTCGCCCTACAAGAAATGGGCAGCAACAGGATCCCCATAGCGTTGATCGGTGATGGGGATTTCTTGATGAGCAACACGGCGGTCTGGACAGCTGTCAAATATCGGATTCCAATCCTGATTGTGGTTTGCAACAACCACTCTTTTTTCAACGATGAGCTGCACCAAGAAAGAGTGGCCAAGGAGCGAGGCCGACCCGTTGAGAACAAATGGATTGGCCAACGCATGAGTGAGCCAGATATTGATGTCGCCAAAATGTCCGCTTCAATGGGAGCACAATCCATTGGACCCGTTCGGTCGAAAAAAGAACTTCACGCAGCATTTGTGCAGGCATTGAAAATCATTGAAGGTGGACAGCCCTGCATCATGGACCTTGATGTGGCGCCTGGCTACGACGCGAACATGAGTGGTCAAACGGTCACCAACTCCGCAGCACACAAACGTTAAACGTTAAACCTTAAATCCTCAGACACTTTGAACATGAACCATCAAAACCTCCTCCCCCAAAAACGTGATCTTTACTATGGCGGCGCATGGCACGCTCCCAAAGGGGGGTACTTGCCAACGTTCAACCCGGCCAACTCAGATGACTTGGGCCCCTGCGCGGAGGCCAACGAAGAGGATGTGGAGTTGGCCGTACAAGCTGCGCACAAGGCTCAACCGGCTTGGGCAGCCTTGAAGCCTCTCGAGCGTGCTGCGTACTTGAAGAAAGTGGCTCAAGTGCTCAGAGAAAATGCTTTTGAGCTTGCCATGCTGGATGCATTGAATTGTGGCAACCCCATTTGTGAAATGCAAAGGGATGCTTTGATTGCTGCAGCACAGATTGAATACTACGCAGGACTGGCCACCGAGGTCAAGGGCGAGACCATACCCATGGGAGAAGGCATTCTGAATTACACCCTGCGACAACCTTATGGTGTATGCGCTCGCATTGTGGCTTACAACCACCCAATCATGTTCACCGCTGCAAAAATGGCGGCACCGCTGGTGACCGGCAACACGGTCATCATGAAGCCCCCCTATCAATCCCCTCTTTCCTCCTATCGAATGATGGAGCTGCTTGACGGCATTCTTCCAGCAGGTGTTTTGAACATCGTAACCGGAGCCAGCGCAGCCGGACCATCTTTGGTCAAACATCCCCTCATCCACAGACTGGCCTTGATTGGAAGCGTCCCCACGGGACGCGCCATCATGAAAGCAGGCTCAGATCAGCTCAAACACATCACTTTGGAGCTGGGTGGCAAAAATGCCTGCATCATTTACCCCGATGCAGACCTCTCAAAAGCCATACCTGCTGCGGTGAATGGCATGAACTTCACATGGTGCGGACAAAGCTGTGGCTCAACGTCAAGGCTCTTTGTGCACAGTTCAGTGTATGACCAGGTCATGGCAGGCATTGGTGAGCAAATCAAAAACTACAAACCAGGCGTGCCCACGGACATGGAAACAACCATGGGATCGATCGTATCAAAAGCTCAGTGGGAAAAGATCATGGGCTACATCGATATTGCGAAACAAGATGGAGCAACCTTGGTGCATGGTGGAAAAGCTCCATCTGACCCTGAACTTCAAAAGGGTTGGTTTGTTGAGCCAACCGTGTTCACCGATGTGACACAAAACATGAGAATCGCCAATGAAGAGGTCTTTGGCCCCATCCTATCGGTCTTGAAATGGGACGATGAAGAGTCGATGCTTCAAAATGTGAATGCCGTTGAGTATGGGCTCACCGCCTCCATTTGGACAACAAACTTGGCCAAAGCCCACAGCACTGCTTCGAGAGTTCAATCGGGTTTCGTTTGGGTAAACCACGTTGGCAGCCATTTCATAGGAACCTCCTTTGGCGGATTCAAGCAGTCTGGGATGGGTCGTGAGGAAGGGTTTGAAGAGTTGATCTCCTACACGCAAGCGAAAAACGTTCACGTGGTTTTGTAATCCATGAACGGATTTTGGTCTAATCAGATGACTTTGATTTTCTTTAATCCATGTCAATTGTGCGCCCATGGTTAATGGGATATGATCATTTTTTTACCCAACAGCATCATGATCAAACTCTACGCATTTGCCACACCCAACAACCTCAAACCCATGATCATGCTCGAGGAGCTTGGTTTGGAATACGAACTGCATGCGATTAATATTCGTCAAGGTGAACAAAAAACAGATGAGTTTCAAAAACTCAACCCCAACGCCAAAGTGCCAGTCTTGATCGATGGCGATATGGTGCTCACTGAATCCGCCGCGATACTTGTTTACTTGGCTGAAAAACACCATCAACTCTTGCCACAACAAAATCCGCAGCGCGCTCGGGTTTTTGAGCAACTCTTTTTTCACGCCTCTGGCATCAGTCCAGCTTTTGGAAATGCAGGATTCTTCCAAAAGTTAGCCTCAGAACAAGTCCCATTTGCCATCGAGAGATTCAAGTCTGAATCCGAGCGCCTGTGTCGAGTTCTAGATGACCTGCTCACCGCGCACACCTACGTCACTGGAGACGAGTTCAGCATTGCTGACATCGCTCACTTTGGCTGGATGTGGCGTGCTGAATTCGTGGGTCTTGATCTCAACAAATTCGAACATCTTTCCCGCTGGTATCAAGCGGTAAATGCCAGAGCCAGTGTGCAAGCGGCGATCACAAAGATAGCGACATTGGTTAAAACTTGATTCTTCATCATCCCTGCGTCGATTGAGCACTCCATCCTTTTGCACCAATTTGGTGCAAAAGAAAATAGGTATCAACTTTGCTTTGATGCATTGAATCAATTTTCAACTCAACAAGACCCTTCATCATGATAAACAGCATTAAAAAAACACTGCTTTTGACCTGCGCTTTGATCCTTTTGGGTTCAACACAAGTTGTTCACGCTCAAAACGCCCTTGAAAACATCCAAAAATCCAAACTCATCAAAATTGCCATCCCAACCGATTTCCCACCGTATGGGTTTGTTGGACCAGACTTGCAACCAAGGGGTTTGGACATCGACACCGCCAATTTGATTGCAAGCAAACTCAATGTCAAAGTTGAGTTGATTCCAGTGACAAGTGCCAACCGCATCCCTTACCTTCAGACCAAAAAAGCCGATCTCGTGATTGCGACCTTGGGGAAAAATCCCGAACGAGAAAAAGTCATCGATTTCGCATCTGCTTACTCTCCCTTTTACCAAGCGGTGTTTGCGCCAAAAGGCATGACGGTTAAAAGCTTTGCTGACCTCAGTGGCAAGACGGTTGCAGTCACCCGTGGTGCAATGGAGGATCAGGAGTTGACAAAGGTGGCTCCAGCCAATGTTGAAATTCGCAGGTTCGAAGACAACAATGCAACCGTCGCAGCGTTTGTATCAGGTCAAACTCAAATGATTGCAACTGGCGCCTCAGTCGCGGCCAACGTGATCCAACAAAACCCACAAATTGGGGCAGAGTACAAACTTCTGCTCAAAGACAGTCCCAACTTCATTGGTGTGGCAAAGGGCGAGGATGCACTGCGACTCAAGGTCGATGAAATCATTTCAGCAGCAAAGAAATCCGGTGATCTTGAGAAACTTTCTCAAAAATGGCTGGGCAGATCGATGGGCAATTTGCCAGAATAATTCTGAGCCATATCCATGAATGTGCAATTGGATTTGGGGGCAGTGCTCGCAGAGTGGCCCCTCCTTGTCAAAGGAATTTTTCTCACCACATTCATGATTGTTGTCTCGGGTCTTTTGGGAATCGTGCTGGGTTGTGTTTTGGCATGGATGAACACTCAAAGCCGAAAATTCCAAATGGTGATCGCATCAGTCTACATTGAGGTCATTCGCAACACGCCATTCATCGTACAGTTGTTTTTCATCTTTTTTGGCTTGCCCTCTTTGGGCGTCAAGCTCTCACCACTTGCCGCCTCCATGTTGGCCATGACGATCAACCTCTCGGCTTACTCGGCTGAGATTTTGCGAGCGGGCATTGAATCCATACCCAAGGGTCAACTTCAAGCGGCTAAAAGCCTGGCTTTGCAGCCCCTTCAAACTTACACCAACATCGTCTTACCGCAGGCTTTCAAAAACACGTGGCCAGCCTTGGTGAGCCAAATTGTGATCGTGATGCTCGGCTCCTCCGTTTGTGCACAAATCTCAACAGAGGAATTGAGCTATGCGGCAAACCTCATCCAAAGCCGAAATTTCAGAGCTTTTGAAGCATTTTTTGTTGCAACCCTTGCTTACCTTGGGCTCTCTCTGATCCTTCGGACCTTTTTGGACAAGGCCATAGCCAGACTCATCTTCAAGAGCACTCATGGTTGAATTCTCCCTTTGGGACATCCTTCGCAATCTTTTGCTGGCAGCTCGCTGGACCATTCTTTTGTCCTTGATTGCTTTTGCTGGTGGAGCTCTGGTGGGCTCTATGCTCTTATTGGCACGTTTAACCAAACGGTTGAGCTTGGAGTGGTTTTGCACCATTTACGTGAAACTCTTTCAAGGCACTCCACTTTTGATGCAACTCTTTCTCATCTACTTTGGCATGGCGCTCTTAGGCATTGAGACGACCCCTTGGAGTGCAGCAGTCATTGCTTTAACCCTATACAGCAGCGCTTTTTTAAGCGAAATTTGGAGAGGCTGCATCCAATCCATCCCCAAAGGTCAGTGGCAAGCGGCGGACAGTTTGGCGCTGGGATTTTTTGATCAAATGCGCTATGTCATTGGGCCTCAAGCCATAAAAATTTCCATTGCCCCCACAGTGGGTTTCATGGTTCAAGCCGTCAAAGCCACGGCCCTGGCCTCGGTCATTGGTTTTATCGAGCTCACAAAAGCGGGGACCATGATCTCGAACGCAACCTTCAAACCCTTTGTGGTGTTTGCTTGCGTTGGCGCCTTGTACTTTTCCCTTTGTTATCCCATCAGTTGGTACTCCAAGAGACTCGAACTCAAATACTCGGTCAAACACTAAAACCAACCAAGAGAAAAATCGGACTGTGCCATTGGTACAAATACTTTCTTTAAAAAATCAGCGAACGCGCATAATATCTTTCTTCAAAGACTAAGCACCTCTAAAGAGCTACCATGATCTCCTAAAAAAGGCGATTCACTTTAATCCAAACATAGATATAACCCTTATCCCTCATTGAGACAACATGACTTCAGAACTTGACCATGAACTGGGCGTGACGCAAGATGGCTTTGTGAGAATTCTCACTTTGAATCGGCCTGAGAGAAGAAACGCCCTTTCGGAATCTTTAAAAATCAAAATCATCTCGGAAATACTGAACGCGGAAGAGGATGATGCGGTTCGTGTTTTGATTTTGACCGGCACAGGAAACGCCGCATTTTGTTCAGGCGCAGATCTCAAAGATATGCGTGAGAGCGACAACCAAGGCGTTCAGTTTCGCTCTCCCATGAATCGCTTGGAGAGAAACATTTTTGAGGTGGTGAGTGAGGCAAAAAAACCAACCATCGCAGCCTTGAATGGAAGTGCAGTTGCAGGTGGTTTCGAATTATCTCTTGCCTGCGATTTGCGAATCTCTCACGCCCAAGCCCTCTTTGGACTGCCAGAGACCAAAATCGGCATGGGCGCCAACTTCGGCTCTGTCGTTCTGCCCAAGCTGATCTCTCCCACCAAAGCACTTGAAATGCTCATGACTGGAGACTACATCGATGGTACAGAGGCCCTCAGACTAGGCCTTCTCAATCAATTGGTGGATGCCAAAGATGTTTTGAGTCAAAGTATATTGCTCGCCAAAAAAATAGCTGACAATGCACCCATTTCTGTTCGGCGCGTCAAGGCTGTCGCCAAAAAAGGACTCTCCCTGCCCCTGCATGAAGCACTGCGACAAGATCCTGGAGCCAACCCCTATCTGAGTGAAGACAGGAAAGAAGGCATCAAAGCGCGCTTAGAAAAGCGCAAGCCCATTTGGCAAAATCGATAATCCAATCACCACCATGAATAAATACCCTAAAGTCTTGATCACTGACGAGACGCTCAGAGATGGCCTTCAAATTGAACGCGAAGGCGTCTTGATCGATGAAAAACTTGAACTGCTCAACATGATGGTTGACTCTGGTCTGAACAGAATGGTGGTTGGCGCCTTTGTCAACCCAAAATGGAGTCCTCAGATGGCCGACACGCTTGAGTTGATCAAACGAATCAAGCCCGTTGAAGGTGTGAACTTTTTTGCCTTGGCGCTCAACGACAGAGGGCGAGAGATGAGGGATGAACACACCCCTCCGTTGAGTGTTGAGAACATTCCCACCACACACCTTCACATGTGCGATGTCTTCATCAAACGAAACACCAACAAAACACTCGAAGACCAGGAGCGCTTTTGGCGATCTCCTGTTGACAAAGCCAAGGGACAAGGGTTCAAGGAGAGTGCAATCGGTTTGAGTGCTGCTTGGGGCTCAAATTGGAGCGGTAAATTCACGCACGAAGCAAGAATGCAGGCCTTGGCCAAACAGTGCGATGCCTGGGAAGAAATAGGCATGAAAGTCACCCGAATTGACTTGGCTGACCCCATGGCTTGGAACACCCCTATGGAAGTGGCCAAGGACCTCGAGGGCATCAAGAAAAGGTTTCCCAGCATCAAAGTTTTTCACTTGCACTTGCACAACGCAAGAAGCATGGCGATGCTCTCCATCTATGAAGCCATCAAGCTCTTGGACTCAACGGACACCTTGATTGCTGACACCGCCATTGGTGGCATTGGAGGCTGTCCCTATTGTGGCAATGGACAAGCCACAGGCATGATTCCAACGGAAGATTTTGTTCACTTGCTCGAAGACCTGGGAATTGAATCAGGCATCAATCTGTCCAAACTCATTGAGACACACCACCGTTTGTCAGAAATCCTCAAAAGGCCCTTGCATTCACAAGTTGCTTTGAATGGCGGATTTCCAAAGTCTGGTGAGTTCTACGACCAGGACGTTCCCGCAGTCTTCACGTTCAAAGAGGCTCAGCACTTTAGGCTTGGAAAAGGCGTGTACGAAGGAAACCCAAGACCTTGGATCAAAGAAACCACTACAAAGCTGTGAGATGATCTAGCTTTGGTCTGGAACTTTTGCCGAACCCTGGGCAATCATCTCGTTGATCTCCTCCATGCCAAGCCCTGCCTCTTGTAATATTTCAATGGTGTGCTGACCCAATTTGGGGGCGGGTAGCCACTTTTCTCGGTGACCACTGGAGACCTCATTGGCGGGCCTCAAATCCCATATTTCCCCTTCACTTGGGTGCTCGCGCTTGATCAACAGGCCCACGTCCTTCAAGTGTGGATCCTCCACCAAGGTTTCAAGCGTGTGATACGGAGCAGCAGGAATGTCATGCGTTTGGCAAACATCAAGCCAAAACTGCGTCGTTTGTTTCTTCAACTCCTCGCTGCGCAAGGCGTAGTACTCGTGAACATTTTTAAAACGAGCTGCCACGCTGCAAAATCGTTCGTCGGTTTTCAAAGCCCCAAGACCCATCGCGTCCAAAAGAGGAAAAACCTGAGCGTCCGTGTTTGCCGATATACAAATGTAGCCATCCAAGGTTTTTGAGGGTGCATAAAACTCATTGACCAAGCGTGGATCGCCCAGACCTCCAAGAGGAGGCACAAAAGTGTGGTTGTACAAATGTTCGGTGAGCACTTGCGTCACCATGTTCTCAAACATGGGAATTTCAATGGATTGCCCCTCGCCCGTCCTCTCACGGTTGAACAAAGCCATGGCAATCATCTGAACTGCGATCAAACCGCCCGTGCGATCTGCCATCACATAAGGCAAATACCTAGGCTCACCAAAGGCCCTTTCATTGAGCCCAGCAACGCCACTCGATCCTTGGATGATGGGGTCGTATGCAGGTATCTCAGCATACCTTCCACCTTGGCCAAATCCAAACATGCCGCAGTAAATGATTTTGGGATTGATGGCCTTGACTTCTTCATAACTGAGCTTCATCCTGGCCATTGATTTGGGCCTGACATTCCAAGTCATGACGTCTGCTGTTTTGATCAACTCTACCAAGGCTTCATAAGCTTTGGGATTTTTGACATCGATGCTGATGGAGCGCTTGTTTCGATTCAAATGCAGAAATTTAGGAGCCATTCCAGGATTTCGACCCCTTCCCCCCAAATGGCGGCCAACATCTCCTGTGGGGCTCTCCACTTTGATCACCTCTGCACCATGATCTGACAAGATCTGGGTGCAAAGAGGGCCAATCACAACTGACGTCAGATCCAAGACCCTCACACCAGCCAACATTCCTTTGCTCATTTTTATTCCATCTCCATTCCAGCTGCCTTGGTGACCCGAGCCCAAGTGGCGGCATCGTTGGCTTGTAATTTGGCAAAGTCTTCGGGACTTTGCAACAGGACCTGGCCACCCGCAGCCTCATGGGCAGCACGATCTTGGAGAACCGAAGTACGCATGAGCGCATTCAACTTGTTCACAATGTCTGGACTGGCTTTGGCTGGCAAATAAGCTCCAACCCAATTGGACAATTCGTACTCTGGGAATCCTTGCTCCATCATGGTTGGTACCTGGGGCAAAATTGCCAATCTCTCTCGACCAGTCACGGCCAAAGCCTTGAGTTTACCCGCTTGCACCAAGGGAACTGCAGTCTTTAAATCGCTCCATCCCAAGCTCACCTGACCACCCATGATGTCGGTGAGCGCTTGAGGAGCGCCCTTGTAGGGAACATGGATCAACTTGGTTCCACTCATCATCTTGAACATTTCTCCTCCAATGCGACTGGGTGCGTTGCCACTTGCAAAACTCAGGCGATCGGGATTGGCACGGGCAAACTCTGTCATTTCTTTCACAGAATTGGCTGGGAAACTTGGTGCGGTCACCAAGATGAACATGTTGAAGTTCAAGGGTGTGACGGGCGCAAAATCTTTAACAGGATCGTAGGGTAAGTTTTTATAAAGGCTTGGATTGGCCGATTGAGTACTGCCAGTCGTCAAGAGAACGGTGTAACCATCAGGAGCCGCTTTGGCCACAAACTCACACGCAATGAATCCATTCGCTCCAGCTTTATTTTCTACAACGACAGGCTGACCTGTGAGCTTGGTCAATTGCGTTGCAACCAATCGCGCTGTTTGATCGGTGGCGCTTCCTGGCGGAAATGCCACCACGAATTTGATTGGTTTATTGGGATAATTTTGAATTTGAGCCCAGCTTGAAAGCGGCAAAAGGCAAGAAAAAAACAAAAATATTGTTAAAAGAAAACTGTTTTTAGATCTATTCACGGTGTCTCCAACAAAGGGATGAATTGCGGTGTAAAAAATCAAATTAAAAGTGAATTTGATCCAATCTGGGTCCAATAGTTCAACTCATGGACTTATTCGCCTTTGAAGACAGGTGCTCTTTTTTCATTGAAAGCATTGACACCCTCGCGGCGATCATTGGTGTGAATCAGCTGGTTATAAATATCCAACTCGACTTGATATCCTCTTCCCAGATCGACTTGTAAGCCTTGATGAATTGATTTTTTAGCACCCTGCACCGCCAATGGTGCGTGCATAGCGATCTTTTTTGCCAACGCGGTTACAGACTCCATCAAGTCGCTTTGATCTTTGAAAATTTGATTGGCAATGCCATGCTCAAACGCTTCACGAGCACTCAAAACTTTGGCCGACATGATCATCTCTTTGGCGAGTCGCTCGCCAACAGCTCTCGATAATGTCTGAGTACCACCCCCTCCAGGAATGATTCCAAGCTTGACCTCTGACAAACAAAATTGTGCACTTTGACTTGCATAAATAAAGTCGCAAGCCAAAGCTGTCTCAAAGCCACCCCCATAGGCCACGCCATGGACAGCGGCAATCGTGGGAATGGGACAATTGAGAAGTGCCAAGAAAGCTCTTTCAAACAATCGATGCTGTTCTAACCACGCATCATTGGACATGCCCCTTCGCTCCTTGAGATCACCTCCTGAACTAAATGCCCGTTCTCCCTCACCCGTTAAGATGACAGAACGAACACCATGATCATCTTGGCTGAGGGCCTCCCAGACCGCCAAGAGGTCATGGCCCATCTGAGTATTGATTGCATTGAGGCTTTGAGGCCTGTTAAGGCTCACGCGAAGCACGTGCTCGTCTAAAAACGAAACACCCAAAGTTTCCAATTGACAATTTTTGAATGAAGTGATCATGCGCTTCAGTCCTTTGCCGTGGGGTTTTCAGCTACAACCTTGGCCCAATATGCACTGTCACGAACAACCACTTTGGTGAATTCTTGAGGACCTGACAAAACAACATTTGCACCGATGGACGTCATCGCTGACTGCAAATCACTTAGATTGCCAACTTTGTTGATGGCCGCAAACAATCGCAACACAATGTCTCGGGGCAACTGCGCTGGCGCAAAAAATCCTTGCCACCCATCTTGGAGAAAATCTGAATATCCGGACTCAACAAAGGTTGGTACGTTGGGCAGCACACCAGAACGAGAGCTTGCAACCACAGCCAAGGGAATGATGGCGCCAGACTTCACATAGGGTGCAACGCTTGGAACCGTGACCATGACCAAAGGAATTTGACCGCCCAGTAAATCAGTCACTGCTGGCGCACCGCCTTTGTACGCAACATGAATAAAATTTGAATGGGTTACTTTACCAAAATCACTCATCGTCAAATGTTGCATGGTTCCGTTACCAGGAGTTCCAAATGGAATTTCCTTGGTTTTTGCCAAAGCGATCAACTCTTTGAGTGTTGTGACCTTCAGTGAGGGGGAGGCAGCTACGACCAGGGGTAAGGAGACCACTTGGGCTATGGGTGTGAAGTCTTTCAATGGATCGTAAGGAGTGGCTTTGCCCTGAACGGTATTGATCAAAATACTGCCTGGCTCACCCAACAAGAGGGTATATCCGTCGGGAGCTGCCTTTGCAACAAAATTAGAGGCCAAAGTACCCCCTGCCCCCGGCTTATTGTCCACAATGACTTGCTGCTCGAGCTCAGAACTGAGTTTGTTGGCAAAGGTTCTGGCCACCATATCAGTT
>Ga0208618_1000814_pt1 | contig 13495 bp, 15 predicted proteins | sample CryBogCBE18Jul08_FD_184585 | JGI IMG/M metagenome (GOLD analysis project Ga0208618, IMG submission 184585) | Freshwater microbial communities from Crystal Bog, Wisconsin, USA - CBE18Jul08 (SPAdes) | ecosystem: Environmental > Aquatic > Freshwater > Lake | place: Crystal Bog, Wisconsin, USA...
ACTTTTGATAGTACATCGTCTGACTTCTCTTCGGCAAACTCAACACCACCGACACCAGGAGTAAAATCCTCTTCGGCTTTTTCTTCCTTTTTAAGGTTATTAAACAGAGCTGGCTTCTTCTGCTTTGATTCAATAATTGGCTCATTCTTAGGAGTTATGCGCCCCTCGAGAATGGCTAATTTTTCTACGATACTATAAAAGTTATGGTCCATTATGCTCTAGCTTCTTTCAAAAAACTTTGTAGCATCCAGATAAACTTGTTTGTAGCAGTTAATCTTTCAGCGATAAAATTTGCGATGTCTTGCTTGTTCTCTGCTGTAGCAGCCGCAAAACATTCATTAAGAAGGTTAATCATAACATGAGAATCAGCTAATAATTCTTCAAGCATGAGTTGTGCTCTAGGCACTTTGGTTTGATCTTGAATACGGGATAACTCGTGGAATCTGGTGAGACTAGCAGGCGTGTATTCTCCTAGTGTGCGGATAAACTCCCCGAGAGGATCAACGGCAGAATATGCGTCCTCATACACTTTTTGTAAAAATTTATGATATTGATAGAAGTCTTTGCCTTCTACATTAAAATGAAAGAAATGGGCTTTTAAGTAATAAGCGAAGTCACTCGCGAGTAAAATTTTCATCAAATCAGCCAGCATTTTAAATCCTTTAAATTATATATTATTTAGTTAAAACTAAATAGAAGTGTAGTTCGCGATATGGGGATATCCAACTACTCTATGATTACAAGGAATCACAGCGTGACAAGTATTTACACAGATAACATTTACCACCGCAAAATATGGGAAAGAGTTTACGGGCCGATACCCAGGGATGAGTATGGTCGTAGCTACGAAATACATCATATTGACGGCAATCATAGCAATAATAACATAGAAAATCTACAATGCGTTAGTATTGCGGAACATTACAAAATACATAAAGCCCAAGGCGACATTAAAGCCTGTCTTATTATGGCAAAGCGTATGCGTTTGTCGCCCAAAGAAAAAACTAGATTAGCAAAAATAGCTAATGCTGGCAAAAATAATCCAAGTTATGGCAAATATTGGTGGACTAACGGGGTAGAGGAACAAAAAACAACAGACTCTCCCGGCCCAGAATGGACACGAGGCAGAGCTCCTTCATTGAAACGCACAGTTTCTGCTACAATTACAGCATATCAAAATCGCACAGGAAAAAACAACAATAGTCACGGAAAATATTGGTGGACTAACGGTGTAGATAGTATTAAATCAGATAAGTGTCCGGAAGGATATTATAGAGGAGTAGGAAAGATACAGCGAGGAAAATCAAGAAATAAGCTGGCTAAATCTTAGATTTTTTAGTTGATTTATATGCTTTATATTCTTTAGGTGTATTAGGAGTAAGGTCAGTAGTTTCGACTCCTGTAAAAAATGAGTCTGGTTGAATTCTACGTTGGACAGCACCTAACGGAGCCGATACAGTAGCTATACTGCCTGCGCTAGTAGAGGCTACACTAGCGTCCTCTTTTAAACCTATAATTTCAAATAGTTTCATTTCCAATATTCCCACCACGAGTATTCGTTGTCTAAATTTAATTCTTCAGCTTCTTCGTCATCTAATTTACGAATGCTGTACCCCATCTTTGCTAAAATTCTTGTATAAATGGACATTTTACGTGTATCATTACCTTGGACTGTAACATATATACTTTCTGGATGGACTTCGGATATAAAATCATTAATCATTGCGTTAATAGTTGATAATATTTTAGATGCTAGCCCGGGATCTGTTTGAATTCTTCCTGAAACATTATTTCTTAACCAAGATATTTCCCACCCTTGATCGTTGGGTACTGTAGCAGAAAAGGTAATCTTGCTATCGTCTTCTGCTTGAAATTCCCCGTACCAGTCGCTATTAGTTTTTTGTAACCATTTATACGGATAGTATCCAGTTTTAGCAAATTCAACTAGTCCTATAATCTCAAATAGTTTCATGCTAAAATCCTAAATTTTGTAACATCTATAACTTCGCCTGGCCCATACTCTACTTCTAAGTTTTGAATATTTAACTTAGCTAAATGTGGGGCTACTAATTCATAACGTAGTGTGTACTCCCCAGGCACAGCTTCAACTTGTAAATTTTCTTCTATTTTACTATCATTCCAAATCCAAGTACGTTCAGCAAATAGTTCGTCGTTAACATATAAACGGTAGATAGGGGATAATCCCTCCCATTCACAGTCTATTGTGCTCAACATACGTACGAATTTGCGGTCCATACTGTATTTAGCGATTTATAATTGTTAAATTATTTGCCGGTCCAGCGAGCAATCATTGATGAATTGGGATTATTGTAAAGCCCTGTACCTTGACGAGCAGACTTCATTGATTTTACCCCGGAAGCTACAGGAAATGTATGTACAACGTTTTGTTTATTACGCCAAAGTTCTTGGATGCCAGGTCCTTCTATAAATTGATTAGCAGGAGTACGTGTTATTCCTTGAACTTCTACACCTGGAATTTGATTTAATTTTAACCACATACGCTGACCATTTACAGTTTGTGTATCTCCGGCTTTTAGTGTAAGTTTTAAAATAGCCAGTGCTACCCCATATAAACTCATTCCTATCCCTTTACTGCGATAGTCAGGATCAACAGATATTCCGGCTACAGAATACATAGGATTAGGAGTACCTAATGTTTTTAGATCAAGCTCGCCTACTAATTTATCTTGATCAAATATAAGTATTTCTTTGATAGCGCCATTTTGACTAACACCATAAGTCAACCCGGTTCCGCCTGGCAGTGGTTTGGCATTCTTAGGAACGCCATGTGATACTAGTGTTCCTTTAGTGCCATAATCATCTACTGGAATACGTAAAATTTCAAACAGTCTCATTTTTTATGACCCCGGCGCATATTTAACTGCCAGCGGGCTAGTTGTCCTTTGCGTCCTTTACTATGACTGGCTTTTTCCAATTGGGCTATTGTAGCACCTTTTGGAATACCGTGGCGCTGACTATCGCCTGGGCGACCAGGTCCTTTGCCGTCAGCAAAGTTTTCGCCTAATTCTTTTTCTTTTCTTAAACGAGCCATATGCTGGTCGTAAGTTTCTTGGTCATCATCTGACTCTACAGGAACATAAGCAGGAATAGATGTCATGCCCATATCTCTTGCGGCCACAGCACGATGATTGCCGTCAATAATCCAACCATTATTATCTACTACAATAGGTTTAGATTTAATGTCCTGTGCTGTAATATCTTTAACATGATCATAATCAATCCAGTTTATTTGATCATAAGGACTTACTTCGTCTGACTCAATATGTAAACTACTAAGTGGAACTGTGGTTAATTCCCATTCGGCGTGATTCATAATGGAATGATCAATATTGAATTCGCCTTTAGGATGTATGCGTTTTACATAAGAAAGTATTTGCTTATTAGTTTCTTCGTTAGTTTTATCTAAGTGTGTAAGTTCGTAAATTTGCCAGCCCTGATTATAAAAAGTTTTTGCTTTCCATTCTGATCCTAATTCTCTTTGAAATACTGTTAGTAATTTTTTGTATAAACTAACACGGGATTTATCATTCCCTACAGCTTTGTACCAAACAGTATTAGGTTTATAGTACTGAATAGCATCTGGCAATCTATCTAGTATTGTACGCACAGCCGCACTAAACACTTTATTAGGATTTTCAACATTATTATTTTGTAAAGCGAATCCGCGACCGTCTACATAAAAGTCAACTTCGAGTTTATCACCTTTGGGATTAAAGTGTACTTGAATTTCGTGTCCATCAACATCAGTTTTAAAACGCTGTCGTGTGCGAGCATTTGTAGGTTCGTGTTTCACAGAGCGATCAAATAATTCGCTTAATTCATTTTCAGTAATACCTTTATCTAAAAACGTGTGAGCAAACTTGCTACATAAATTCCTTATTTTACTATTCTCTGTAATAATAGTAACAAACTTATCGTGTTTATTTTCTTGTGTTGGATCTTTATAACCGCAGTAAGCTAATTTAACACCGCGACTGTTTAGTAGATCACTACAGCTTTCTCCCTCACGATTATCATTAAATTCATGAGAGCATGGGCTTAGAGTTGTAACCACTATACAACCTTTAGGAAGTTCGCCATATTCAGCTTCATATTTGTCAATGGCGGCTCGTTCTGCATGTACTCTGCGATCTCCGTACAAATAGTTTACCCCAGTAACTAATCTTCCTGTTGGATCAATAACTGCCGCCGCCACCCAGCCATAAAAGTCTTCATTACGTTGTTTGCTGTTTAATAATATTTCGCAAAGTTCTACCAGCACCGCATCCAACTGTTCGTTGCTATACTTTGATTTAGGAATGGTAAAGTCGTTAAGAATCATTTTAGTGGAACATTAAGTAACTATCAATAACATCCTTGCGATTAGCAGCACGATCCCCTGCGCCTGGCTGTACAATAACATTCCATTTTGGTTCGCTACCTACTGGCATTGCTAACATTTGGTCGTATGTAATAATACTCTTTGGATCAACATGATATTGTTGAGCTATTCGTTTTTTGAATTCATCTAAACTAGCTTGATCTTTAAACTGTGTACGGCCTTTAGCATCTTTAATTAAACTGTTACCATTACGGGCAATTAAATCAAAGAACATATTCTTAGGAACAGTAACCCCTTGTTTAACTACATTACCAGCTGCTTTGTGGAATTCAATTTTCTTTTCTTCGCCACGCTTAGAACCAGAACTAAAATTAATAATAAAGTTAGCCGGTTTATTGGCTGTAGCTACATCAGCAATCTTGGTGTACGCATAAAATTGTACATCTGGATTTTGTCTAGCAACACCAAACGCTAAATCTAAATATTCTTTACTAAAGAAGTCACCTGCGTCATGCCAACGCACAACTAATCTAATACCATGTTTGTCTGCTTTACCTTTGAGACCTTGAATTTCTCTGTTAACCATAGCTGTATATCCAGCTGGTTCGTTAACTAAAAAGTTTAATGCTTGTGCGGCTGACATACTACTAGCTGGGAACATTACATATCCACCTTTGCGAGCGTAGCAGAATAGTTGGCAAGCACCTGCGGCTGGGCAAGTTTTAATTTCTACAAAATCGCCTGTTTCCTCATCTACTACAATGCCACTTAATGCTGGCAATGTCAAATCATAAACGATTTCGCCTTCAGTAGCACTCTTGCTCATCTTAGCATTAGTGCCTAGCAATGATTTAGGACGGGTAGTGATTTGGCGAGCTAAGTCATCTAAATCCCATTCTGTGCCGTTGTCATCTTTGGTAATAGCTTTGATATTACTACCATGAATAATTGGAGCAAATTTATCTTTCTTTGTTTTAGTACCAGTTTTGATACGGTCAGCATAGCCTTGTAATTCATCACGACTCATACGGCGATGTGGAGCATTTAACCCAATGGCTTCATTTGTAATTTCTTCTACATTTAAAATTTTAGCCCCGGGGTGGTGAATCTCAACTTTATGTTGTGCGATTCGTGCGCTCTGAGCTTTGACCTTAAAATGTTTTGTGACACCGTATATATTTGCTGTAATTCTAAATTGTTTATTAAATTGGCCGGCTGCTAATAACCCACTAATGTCAGATTCTTCAACACCTTGATCTTCAATATGTAACGGAGTGACTTTAAATCCACCTAGTGTTGTTTGTGCAGATTCAAAGATAAATTCACGAGCTTTCATTGCTAATTCCTTTTAAACAATTTTAATTCTTCCATCATACGATGTACTATACCATCTGGACGTAGCTCTTGTGGACGACCTTGGCTATCGGTATCTAATAATAACTTATTGGCATTTTTGCCAAGCGCACCTGGGCGTATATCTACAGTAAGTGCCATTTCAAAACGTGGATCGTGTGCTTCTGCGGCTGTGGGGATATAGCCAGTAGCTTCATTTAATTCGATAGCCATAAACAATTCAGGATGTAGTTGAGCATACTTACGCATCAATACACCAGCTTTGGCATTAGCTTCATTTTCATATGGACTGCCATCTTCTCCAGCGTCTGCTGGAACTGGTCCTATTTCATTTTGTTTTTGATGTACAAGTTCGTGTGCTACAGTTCTTAATACATCCATAATATGACGGCCGCCTACACCAACTTCAAGTTCGTTGGTTCCATCATTATAGCGGCCAAAAGTTTTGTTTCTTACGGACCATTGTGGATCACGACGAATTCTTAAATTAATTTCTTTTTTTAATTTTAAATGAGCAACACAAAAATTAATAAAATCTTCGATAATGTCTTTGTCATTATGTTTGTCTTCATTAGCAAACATACAAGTACTAGGGTTAGTGCCGTCTGGAGTTACTCCAACTTCATCTAATTGTGCTTCGTTGGTAAACTCGGAAGTAGTAGGATTAGTACCGTCTGGTGTAATGCCAACTTCTTCGATATAGTCAGGACCAAAACCATATTTTACAGGAGCTTGTGGCTTACGCTCTTTTAAACTTAACTCTTGGCTTCTTGCTTCTTTACGAGCATTATGTAACTTTTTCAATTCACCACTATTGCGTAGTAATTTGAAGGCTAAATTTTCTGGGCCAAACTCGCCGTGATTAGCTAGTCCTGTACCACGCATATTTTTAATTTTATCTAATAGAGCATTCATTTGGTCTATAGATTTAGATTTAATTGCTTGTTTAATACGCTTACTTAAATCCTTGTATTTGCTCTTAACGCTGATATCATCGATATCAGCGTGTTTGCGTCTAGGAATTTGTATCCATTCGTTATCTACAATACTGTAAATTCCTTGACTATGATGTTCTTCGCTTATGTCCTGTACATACAATTCAACAGGAATACCTTTAATAGTAATTTTATGTTCGTTGTTATAGATAAACTTTTTAGCATCAAAAAGTTCACGATATATTTCTTTGTTTTCGTCATTGCCTAAATCTACAATTAAATGTAAATCTATATCAGAATGTGGAGTATAAGAAAATGCGGCATTACTACCCGAAATTGTTATATCTTTTAAATTTAAGTTGTCGACGCCAAGTGATTCAGCAAAGTCTGAAGCAATATCTAATAACTGCTCACGGATTTCAGGATGTAAATGTTCGCTTTTATCCCATAATAAAGGATTAAGTTTATCGTGAAATTTAACTGCGTCTGCTAAATTGAAGGATTCTAATTGTTCAATGTTCATTAATATATTTAGCGTAAAAAACAAAAGCCGTTACAGACTTAACTGTAACGGCCTTTGCCCGTTTATAAACTACCCAGTTTATTTTTTCTTTTTGCCTTTGCTTGAAGCAACTACAGTAGCTTTAGGAGCTTCTGGTGCTGCTACAGGAGCGTCAGATACAGCGGCTGCCTGTGCTTGGGCTGGTAATGACTGTGCTGGTTGCTGATTACTAATAGCCAAAGAATGTAAGTCTTTGTATAGTTGATCTTGTGTAGCATAGTCAAATACATAGGTACCTGTGTGCTTGAGCAATACACGCTTGTCTACCCAAACTTTACCACCTAAATCACGCCAGTTTTCGCAGAATGTCCAGTCTTCACTGTAATAACGATTCTCGCGAACTGCTGTGTCAAAATATGTTTTCATATAAACATTTAACTCTGGTGGCAAACCAATATCAGAGTTGAAAGGCTTAACTGCTGGGTGGGCATTTAACTTCTCAAATACGCCACGCTTCATTAAGAGGAATCCTGTGCCAGTTTTAGTAACTTCTTGTAAGCCATCTGGGCCTTCTTCAGCGCCATCGAAACCGTTTACACACCATTTAACTGGTAATGATTTCATTGGATACAATCCGCCGATAACATCTACGTCACGATTTAACATAACGAGCAAGTGCCATGGCTCCCAACCGATGTCAGCATCGATAAACATTAAGTGTGTTGAATCTGGGTTAGAAAGGAACTTAGCAGTAAGAGTATTACGAGCACGACTAATCAATGACTCATTGGTCATAGTTTCCATAGTCCAGTCAATGCCTAATTGACGGGCTGTATTTGCCCATTTAATGTAGCTCATAAATGTAGATTCAGTAAGCATACCACCATAACAAGGCATACAAATATGTACACGGGTAGTTTTTAAATAATCAATGTTAATTTGCACTTGGCCTGCTTGCGGAGCTGCCGGTGCTTGTGCTGTTGGGGTAGCTGCTTCTGTGGTTGCATCTAGGTTAGTTTGTTGGGTTGATACCATGGGTTCCTCTTATAAATGTGTAACATATTTACACGAGTAAGGAGACCTAGTAAAATTTTCTGTCGTCTAATTGAATATAAACTTCGTTAATAGGAATAGCTATTTGATTGTTTTTTATTATAGATTTAAATCGCTTATTTGTTACATCAGGATCTAGTCCAAAATACCTAGCCATATCTTGTTGGGTAGCTATTCTAAGATCCATAATCTTTTCAAATCCATGATATTTAATTCGCGGAGTTGTGTGTGGAAAATGTGATCTCATCATAATTGTTTTAGCAGGCACATCGATTGACCCTGATTTTAATATGTAAGGATTGTTTATTAACATCTGATTAACAGGATCTTGAAGATATGCGCTATGTATTTCTGATGTTGTTTGATAGAAAAATACGCTGTGATTTAAACTATTTTTCCTACACCATTCTAACGGAGCAAGTGAGCCGATATCGTAGGTATCGCATACAGGATCATTATTTGGATCAACTTCATTATATATTTTTTGTTCTAACCCTAGCCCAGCACTTTTGCCACCAAAAATACCAAATCCATTCATATCTTCTATGTGCTGTAATAGTTCAATTGTATAGTATCTAAAAACATTATTCGACACAAGATTTTGATTAAGATATTTCTTGTAGCCTTCTTTTAAAAAAGACAGCATATCAAATTCAAAAAATTTGTACTCAACCTTATTTGCTTCGCACCAACTAATAGCGTAACTTATATCGTGTGTGTTTAAATCGTCTGGAAATTTGGCAATCAATGCCTTGAAAGGAATATTTGCGTTTTTAAATGTGCTAGCAACAACTTCACTATCAATCCCGCCAGACATACATACCCAAATATCTTTAGTGGTCGATTCTGCTATAGTGGTAGCAGCAATTTTAATTTCTTCAATCCAAGATAATGGTTTTCTAATACAAGGTGAGTACCAAATTTTGAAGGCAGTAGGATCGTAATTTATACCAAAACTTTTATACATTATTTGTTTTTAATAAAATTTTCTGCCAGTTTTTTCGTCGATGAAATTAGGAATTAAATCTTCTTCAAAGTTTCTATAGCAATGTGCGGCGGTGCGTTCTGCCAAAATTGTTGACTCTAATAACTTTGCTAACTTAGCTCTATGTTGTTTACTTTCATTGCGTACTACTGGCATAGGTTGATCAATTACATCGCCGTCAAGGTCAGGCTGTTGAATTACTATGTCGCGAGCTTTTTGTGCTACGCCTAATTTCTTATCAAATAATTGTTGTAGGGCAGTATCATCAGTACCATATAAGTCATGTAAGATTTGTTTACGATCCGCTTCGCTACCATTAGAATACATATTGCGTATTGCTGAAGCAGAGTCAGCATCTTTGCCTCTAACTTTAAATGTAACAGTTGGAGTAACCATTACATAAGCGTGTTTGGTCAACGGTTGAAGTTTGCCATCTTTAGGATAAGGTTGCATATAACTTGGCTCACCGTTCTTTTTAACACCAAACTTGAAGCGTGGATTTTCGCCCATGTCTTTTTCTGATACAGCAAACACTAACGCAGTATTTTCTGGATCTGGAATATCTTTTGTAATTTCTTGTGCTTGATAAGGATTGCGTACTTGTACAATGTGACTAGCAGGTATTCCTATTTTTGTAAGCATCTCTACTTTGTCAGCAAAACTGAAAGGATTTGTTACAGGAGCAGTTACATCAGAAGTAGCTACATACACATTTTCAGCACCAAATTTCTTAGCTAGATAATCGTAGCTAGACTTATGACCTTTGTGGCCAGGCTGAAATCTTCCGGGATATATTACAACTGTACGCATTCTAATATTTAGCTATATTAGAATATTACGTTTGCTGAATTAATAGTTCCGCCAGTAAAGGATGATACATTAGCTCGCAACCATACGAAATTGCCAATCATGTTGATAGCTTGGGTATCTGTGGTAGCTACATTGGCATTACCGTAAGTTTCAATTCTGAACCATTCAGCTTGCTGAGTCCAATCGTTCAAACTACCTTCTATAGTAAGAACGCCAACAAAATCTGTTGTTTGAATCATAGCTGTTTGAGCAGATCCTTGCCCGCCATAGTAATTTGCGGCTGGAATAGCATTACCATAAAATTGTGTATTAGCCCCATTATAATTACCAGATGGGATTCCGTATGTAGTTGGAGGCAATAAACCTTCATTAGTAAAAGTCGTCATAGTATATTATTTATGCTGGGATGATTTCCAGCGTTTTTCTAATTATACCCGGGGATATAAGCTCTAGCATAACTAGCCAGCCTTCCCCATCATGATCTATAAAGAAATAATCCTGGGTACGCAAATAGGGCGAAGATGTTAACCATTTAGTAAATGCTGGAGCAACTCTTATAGTATCTTGCTGATTATTAAAAAAGTTAATTAAAGTATCTTTGCTAGTCTGAGTTAATTTTACACTTTTAAAATAACTTCTATGGGTAAACTTAGGAACTTTTAACTTAATAGTATTTTTAGGTCTCGATAGTATGGCTTCTGTGTATTCTTTATTATCAAGAAAACCCATAGTGTTAAGTCTTTTAATTAAAGACATATTGTTGGTATATATCCAACCTAAATTAACTGAAGTTACTAATTTAAAGTCAGCTGTTGTCGTAAGTAACAATTCAGCTAAATCGTGTAGATCCTCGGAAGTCTTATCGGTAATATCTTTCCAGCGTCTTGTTAATATAGTTTGTGCTAATTGAGGCTGGCCACCTGGGCGAACTAAAGTCCAACGCTGTTGTGCGACTTCTCGCCACAACTTTCTACGATCAATAATAGCATCGATGTAGTTGTGGTCGAGAGTCTTCATAGCACTTACTTCATCTAAAGCAAATGATACGCAGTATCGATATTTGTCGTAAAAGTATCTATCTTTATCGACAGGCTTAAACGTTAGGAGATTCGCCATCAAGAACAATAATACCAGAGTTGTCTACAATCGCCAATGGAGCAGTTTGGATAATTGTAAAATCAATCTTATCGTCGAGTATGATAGCATTGACGGTGCAGTCAGATAAGCGTTCAAACAAAATTTTCTTAGACAAAGGTACACGAATTAATTCGTCAATCTTACGATTAAGTGGACGAGCACCCATCTTAGGATCATATCCTTTATCTGCTAACATATCAATAACTGCTTCAGTTAAATTAAGTCTAATATTTTTATTAGTTAAACTAACTTGTAACTGTTCGACAAATTTAAGTACAACTTTCTTAATAGCAAGAGTATCAAGTTTCTTAAACTTACAAATTTGGTCGATACGATTACGCAACTCAGGTTTGAAGAAGTCCTTCATTGCTTTATCTTCTGATCCTGTTTTTTGTAGTGCTTGCCCAAAACCAATATTATTGTTTTCGTTATCTCGAGCACCTAAGTTACTTGTCATAATAATAATAGTATTCTTAAGGTTAACAGTTTTGCCGTTAGCACTAGTAATACGAGCTTCGTCTAACATTTGTAACATAATGTTAATAACATCTGGGTGAGCTTTTTCAATTTCGTCAAATAAGATAATTGAATACGGGTTCTTACTAATATCACTGATTAACTTACCACCGCCGACATTGCCATCTTCAAAACCTACATATCCTGGAGGAGCACCAATCAACGAACTTACTGTATGTTTTTCTTGATACTCTGACATATCATACTTTAACAATTGCATATCTAAGTTGCTAGCTAATAATTTAGCAAGTTCTGTTTTACCAGTACCAGTTGGTCCTAAGAATAAGAAACTAGCAATAGGACGATTGTCGTTGCCAATACCAGAGAAGTTAATATACACTCGCTCAAGTACACTATCTACTGCTTCGTCTTGGCCGTATAATTTTTCTTTAATATTTGATTCTAATTCTACAATATTAGCACTACGCTCGTTTTGTAGTCGATCCACAGGAACTTCAGTAACACGACTTAATTGTTCCATAATCATTTCTTTAGTAATAGTTACATTACCTTGATCCTTAACTCGTTCCTTAGCGCAAGCGCCGTCTAACAAGTCAATACTCTTATCTGGATTCTTACGGTCGTGTATATAACGACCTGATAAATCTACAGCGGCTGTGATAGCATCTGTATCAATTAATACATTGTGGAATGATTCTAAGCGTGGGCTAAGTCCAATAAGGATTTGTTCTGTAACTTCGTTAGTTGGTTCATCGATACTTACACGATGGAAACGACGCATTAACGCACGATCCTTTTCAAAGGACTCGTAGTATTCTTCCCATGTTGTACTTGCGATTACCTTAAGTTTACCTTTAGTAATAGCAGGTTTTAACATATTAGCAAAGTCAAGTGTAGATTGTGAGCTAGCGCCAGCACCTTTCATAGTGTGTGCTTCGTCTACAAACAAAATACAATTACCTTTAGTTTCTAATGCGCCAATAACTTGTTTGAACTTTTCTTCAAATTCGCCGCGATATTTAGAACCAGCTAACAATGATCCAATCTCTAATGCCCATACTTCATGAGCAATTAAGAACTTAGGAACACGATTATTAATAATCTCTTGAGCTAGGCCTTCTGCGATAGCAGTTTTACCTACCCCGGGATCTCCAACCATCAATACATTAGCTTTAAATTTACGAGCTAATACTGTAATCATTTCATCAAGTTCAGCACCGCGGCCAATCATTGGCTCAAGGCGATCTTCTACCGCCATCTTAGTTAAGTTAACACAGTATTCAGTTAAAATTTCATCTGCTTGCGTAGTTGTAAGAACTACATCATCATGTTTGTAGTGTGCTTGCCAGTATTCCATGAACTCTTGTTTCTTAACACCATACTTTAATAAAAAGTAATGTGCGTGTGAATTATTTTCAGCCATCATAGCAAGATACAAGTCGCCAGTATTCATTGAACGGCGCCCTGTGAACAATACTTGTGTCATTGCTCTGTTGAAGCAACGCTCGAGAGCATTTGTTTTCTTAGGCTGATTGTCTTTTTTAGTAGTAACCAAACTAGTTAAACTTTGTAAGTAAGCATCTAACTCCATATCTAATAAATCTACACTAGTCCCAAAAGATTCTAGTACTTTATAAAATGGAGCATGGCGTATTAATACCAATAAGACGTGCTCAGTTAAAACATATTCGTGTTGACGCTCTTTAGCCAATTTAACAGCTTGGGCGACGATTTGTTCGATTTCTTTATTGTTTTGCATGTTTTCCTTTGCTTGGTACTAGTTAAGTATATAGCATTACTAAACAAAATACAATGATTATGGTTACTTCTTTTGTGCTTCTTTGATAAGATTGGTTAGTTCGTCACTTAGGCTAGATGGC
>Ga0208618_1000816_pt1 | contig 13479 bp, 11 predicted proteins | sample CryBogCBE18Jul08_FD_184585 | JGI IMG/M metagenome (GOLD analysis project Ga0208618, IMG submission 184585) | Freshwater microbial communities from Crystal Bog, Wisconsin, USA - CBE18Jul08 (SPAdes) | ecosystem: Environmental > Aquatic > Freshwater > Lake | place: Crystal Bog, Wisconsin, USA...
CCAGGATATGCAGACGGCCATCCTTTGCCTGATGCAAGGCGACCTTCATGATCTCCTCGGTAATACCGGCGATCTTGATGTCCATTTGCAGCGAGGTGACGCCATTTTCCGTACCTGCCACCTTGAAATCCATGTCGCCGAGGTGATCCTCGTCGCCAAGAATGTCGGAGAGAACGGCATAGCGCTCGCCTTCAAGGATAAGACCCATCGCGATGCCGGCGATTGGGCTCTTCAACGGCACGCCTGCATCCATCAAAGCGAGCGATGAACCGCAAACGGTAGCCATGGAAGACGAACCATTCGACTCGGTAATCTCGGAGACCAAGCGGATCGTGTAGGGGAACTCGTGATGCGCAGGGAGCATCGGACGAACCGCGCGCCAAGCGAGCTTGCCATGGCCGATTTCGCGACGGCCTGGCGAACCCATACGACCCGTTTCACCTACCGAGTAGGGAGGGAAGTTGTAATGCAACAAGAAGGTTTCCTTGTAGGTACCTTCGAGCGAATCGATGAACTGCTCATCGTCAGCTGTACCGAGCGTTGCAACAACCATCGCCTGCGTTTCACCGCGGGTGAAGAGCGCCGAACCATGGGCGCGCGGCAGAATGCCTGCTTCCGCAATAATTGGACGAACGGTCACAAGATCGCGACCATCAATGCGCTTTTTGGTGTCGAGAATGTTCCAGCGAACGATTTTCGCTTCGACTTCTTTGAACACTCCGCCAACCAAAGTCGGTGCGAGTGGCTCAGCAACGCTTTCGCCACAAAATGCATCCATAACCTTTGATTTAGCTGCCGATACCTTGTTCTGACGTTCCTGCTTGGCAGGTGTCGTGAACGCATCACGAAGCTCAGCTTCAACGAGCTTCAAGATTTTGCCTTCGAGTTCCGAATGATCTGGCGTTGTGAAATCGCGCGGTTCTTTCGCAGCAACTTCAGCAAGCTTGATGATCGCATCAATCACGGGCTGGAAGCCGGTATGTCCATGCATAACCGCGCCGAGCATGACTTCTTCAGAAAGCTCTTTTGCTTCCGACTCAACCATCAACACAGCATCGGTCGTACCAGCGACAACAAGGTCGAGAACCGAGTCGGCCATTTCGGCGAGTGTTGGGTTCAAGCGGAACTGGCCGTTGATATAGCCGACGCGCGCTGCACCGACAGGACCCATGAAAGGCACGCCTGAAAGGGTCAGTGCTGCAGAAGCTGCGACCATCGCTACGATATCGGGATCGTTTTCAAGGTCATGCGCGAGAACGGTAACGACGACTTGTGTCTCGTTGCGATAGCCTTCTACGAAAAGCGGGCGGATAGGACGATCAATCAAGCGGGAAACCAATGTTTCCTTCTCGGTTGGGCGACCTTCGCGCTTGAAATAACCACCGGGAATGCGGCCAGCGGCAAACGCCTTTTCCTGATAGTTCACAGTCAGTGGGAAGAAATCGATGCCAGGCTTGGCGTCTTTCGCCGAAACAACGGTGGCGAGAACAGTGGTTTCGCCATAGGTGGCGAGAACAGCAGCATCGGCCTGACGCGCAATACGGCCCGTTTCCAGGGTCAGCTTACGGCCAGCCCAGGTGAGTTCTACTTTTTGGATATCGAACATGTGTGTCTTGTCACTTCTCTGATTTGCCTCGGAAGAGACCACGAGCAAGACGGCGAGAGGCTGGCGGTACCAGCATCCGGCGATCCTGCCATGATCGTCGTAGAGAGGCAGGGTTTAAGGATGCCGGCACCCTGCCGTACACCCCGGGAATGAGAAGCAGGCGGCCGGATCGCCGTCTGCCTCTTGAAACGCAACTAAGCCCAAAAGGGTTGCTGCGAAATTAACAATCTTAGCGACGGATGCCCAAACGCTCGATGATCGAACGATAACGGGCTTCATCCTTGCCCTTGACGTAATCAAGGAGCGAACGACGCTGCGAAACCATCTTCAACAAACCACGACGCGAATGGTTATCTTTCGCATGGCTCTTGAAGTGGCCCGTCAGATTGGTGATGCGCTCGGTGAGGATCGCGATCTGTACTTCAGGCGAACCGGTATCACCGGCGACCGTTGCAAATTGCTTCACAAGCTCTTGCTTGCGTTCTGGCGTAATCGACATCGGATGTTCCTTTATTGTTAGAAAACAAAGGCTGAGGAGCCCTATCCTCCGTCACAGGGCCGGGCCGGGATGTCGTCCAGCACGGTCCACGCAAACGGAAACGGCGGAGACCAATCCCCGCGCGTTGGGGGGACATATACACGAATTTGGGGAGAAGGCGAGGAGAAAAGAAAAAGACCTTCGGCAAACGCAAATTGAGTTAATAATGATATCGACACTGCGCAATGAAAAGGTTCTCGCCCTCGACCCGATAGACCAGACGGTGCTCTTGCGTGATGCGGCGCGACCACCAGCCCGACAGCGAGCCGCGTAAAGGCTCAGGTTTTCCGCGTCCGGAAAAAGGGGTTCGAGTGCATTCTTTGATCAACTCGTTGATCCTTATTAGCAAAGCACGGTCGGTGGCCTGCCAATGAAGGTAATCGTCCCACGCCTGCTCGGCAAAGACGATCTTCAATCTACCAAAATCCGCTCTGAACCGCCGCCGGATGACAGGCTTTCAACGGCTGATAATAGACGTTCGGCATTTTTGGGGGACTTGAGGAGGTAGTTTGTCTCTTCAAACGAGGCAAAATCCTCAAGCGACAGAATAACGACAGATGCTTTGCCACCATCCCGAGTGACAATCACGGGTTCGTGATCTTCCACCACACGGTCAAGCGTGGAAGCGAGCGAACGTCTTAAACTTGAAACGGAGGCTGTTTTCATAAAGATAACGTACGTAATTGTGTACGAAATTGCAATAAAAATTGTCGCCTACAAATTAAACACTCTATTCGGCACCAGCGAGCCATGCTCGATAACGCCGATGGCAACGACAATGCCGTTTTGGGTGGCGTAGGCGGTTGCGCCTTCCTCAGGCGCGTCTGCGCCGCGCACAATGACCGACTGGCCGCGCTTGAGCCTAAGCGCGCCATCGGAGGTTACGCGCACGCTGGGCAATTCCAGAAGCCCTGTATCGACACTGCGCAAGGCTTGAAAAACGGCCTCCGGATCGGCTTCTAACGCCGCCATGGTCACGGAATTCGTCTCGGTGAAGGGGCCGACGCGGGTGCGGCGGAGCGCCGAGACATAGCCTAACGAGCCGAGCATGCGGCCCAAATCACGCGCAATCGCGCGGACATAGGTACCTTTGCCGCATTCGGCTTCAAGCTGGGCCGATTGACCATCATAAGAAACGAGACGCAGCGCGTGAATTTCAACCGTGCGCGGCTGCAATTCAACCGTTTCGCCACCGCGCGCCAAATCATAGGCCCGCTCGCCATCCACTTTGATCGCCGAGTAGCGCGGCGGCACTTGGGTGATGGCACCAATGAAATGCGGTAGAGCCCCGAGAAGTTCAGCCTCACTTGGTCGCTTGTCGCTTGTACCAACAATTCGGCCTTCGGCATCATCGGTGTCGGTTTCGGTGCCAAAACTGACCGTGAACGCATAGGCCTTTTCACCATCGACCACATAAGGGACGGTTTTGGTGGCTTCGCCAAAGGCTAGCGGCAAGAGGCCTGATGCCAGCGGATCTAACGTACCGGCATGGCCCGCTTTTTTAGCATTCAGCATACGCCGAACAACGGCAACGGCGTGGGTTGAGGTCATGCCGAAAGGCTTATCCAACACGATCCAGCCGTGCCGATCCGCGCGGTGTTTTTTTGGCGCGTTCATGCGGGATTAGTCCTCATCCGTCTCGTCGATATCGTCGCGGCTTGCAAGGTCACGCTGCACCTCGGGACGGCGCAGCAAAGCATCAATTTTGGCCGCGGCTTCGAGTGTCTCGTCGGGACGGAAGCGGACGTTAGGTGCGAATTTCAAATTCACTTTGCGCGCAATTTCGGTGCGGAAAAGACCGCTATATTTGCCCAACGCCTTAATCACAGCGGCCTCTTGCGTTTCATCATGCAAAGAGACGTAAGCGGTGGCGATTTTAAGATCGGGCGAGAGGCGCACTTCCGGGATCGTGATGATGGCGTTTTCAATCACCGGATCGATAATTTCACCCCGGCGCAAGAGTTCGGCAATAGCGTGGCGAACCAATTCGCCGACGCGCAATTGGCGTTGCGAAGGGCCGCGGGGAGCGTCTTGTTTATGTTTCATGTCTAGACCGCCATTCCGGGCTAGGACCGGATAAAGGGGTTAAAGGGGAAAGAGGGCCCGGTTGATACCGAGCCCTCAAAATCGTTACAGCGAGCGGCGGATTTCTTCGACGCGATAGCACTCGATGATGTCACCTTCGCGCATGTCTTGATAGTTCTCGAACGCCATACCGCATTCTTGGCCCGAGCCAACATCCTTGACCTCGTCCTTGAAGCGCTTGAGCGTTGAAAGCTTGCCTTCGTGGATCACGACGTTGTCGCGGATCAAGCGAACATGGGCGCCACGCTCGACGCGTCCATCTTGTACCAAGCAACCGGCGACTTTGCCGACCTTCGACACACCGAAAACCTGAAGGATGCGGGCTTCGCCGAGACGCTCTTCGCGCAGCGTTGGAGCAAGCAATCCGGACATCGCCTTTTTGATATCATCGACGAGATCGTAAATGATGTTGTAGTAGCGAATTTCGGTGCCCGAACGCTCCGCTGCGTCACGCGCTTCTTTATTCGCACGCACGTTAAAGCCAATGATTGCAGCACCCGACGCTTCTGCCAAGGTCACATCGGACTCATTGATACCACCAACACCCGAATGGATGATGCGTGCACCCACTTCATCTGTGCCGAGCTTTTCAAGCGAGTTGATAATCGCTTCAACCGAACCTTGCACGTCGCCCTTGATGAGCAACGGGAATTCCTTGCGGCCCGATGCTTTCAACTGGCTCATCATATCGGTCAGCGAGCCACGAGCAGCGCCTGCGCGTACCGCACTCCGCTCGCGCTTTTGACGCTGACGGTATTCGGTAATTTCACGCGCGCGGGCTTCTGATTCAACCACAGCCAAACGATCGCCAGCTTCTGGCGCACCATTAAAGCCGAGGACTTCAACCGGAACCGAAGGACCAGCTTCTTTGATCTGCTCGCCCAAATCCGAAATCAGCGCACGAACGCGGCCATACTCGGAGCCTGCAACCACAATATCGCCCGAACGCAAGGTGCCACGTTGAACAAGAACGGTCGCAACAGGACCCCGGCCGCGATCAAGCTTGGCTTCAATAACGGTGCCTTCGGCTTCGCGCTCCGGATTGGCTTTAAGATCAAGCAATTCGGATTGAAGTGCGATGGCTTCAAGCAGCTTGTCGAGATTGGTACGTTTGGTGGCCGAAACTTCGACTTCCAACGTCTCACCACCCATCGATTCAACTTGAACCGAATATTGCAGCAATTCTGTTTTCACGCGATCAGGCTTGGCATCCGGCTTGTCGATCTTGTTGATGGCAACAATCATCGGCACTTTGGCCGCCTTGGCGTGGTTAATGGCTTCAATCGTCTGCGGCATGACACCATCATCCGCGGCAACGACGAGAACAACAATGTCGGTTACCTTCGCACCACGGGCACGCATTTGTGTAAACGCGGCATGGCCGGGGGTATCGATAAAGGTAATCTTGGCACCGTTTGGCGCGACCACTTGATACGCACCGATATGCTGCGTAATGCCGCCGGCTTCGCCGCCTGCAACATTCGCTTTACGGATTGCATCGAGCAATGATGTCTTACCATGGTCGACGTGACCCATAATGGTAACAACGGGCGGACGCGAAACGAGATGGCTATCGGTATCGGGCGTATCGAAGAGACCTTCTTCAACATCCGATTCAGCGACGCGCTTCACCGTGTGACCGAATTCTTCGGCAACCAGCTGGGCGGTATCGGCGTCGATCACGTCTGTGATCTTCACCATCTGGCCCTGCTTCATCAGAAAGCGGATAACGTCAACCGCGCGCTCAGCCATGCGGTTAGCTAGTTCCTGAATGGCGATAGCCTCAGGAATAACGACTTCACGAGCGATCTTTTCTTTCGTCTCGGCCTGTTGATTGCCTTTGAGACGCTGAACGCGGCGCTTGAAAGCGGCGAGCGAACGGACGCGCTCTTCATCTTCGCCTCCGGTAACGCTGGTAACCGTCAAGCGACCACGGCGACGATCATCGGCGCGCGGTGCTGGTTTGGGTGGCACGGCGGCGCGGGCGGCGAGACCACCACCCGGACGACGAATAGACTTGCGCTCTTCCTCATCGGCCTCAAGCATCGCGGCGCCCGTGCGGCGCGGCGGGATAACCAGACGCTCAGGAGCCGGCGCTTTTTCAACTTCGCCTTCGCCCAGACGGCGGCGCGCTTCGCTTTCAGATTTCTTTTTAACTTCGTCATCAAAGCGACGACGATCATCTTCTTCTGCCTTGCGGGCTTCAGCTGCGTCACGTTCCACTTTTTCAATGGCTTCGCGCTCGCTGCGCGCTTTCGCATCGATTTCAGCCTGTTTGCGCTCAATCTCTTCGCGCTTACGCGCTTCGATGAGGGCCAGTGAACGCGCATCGCGCTCGTCTTCGGTCAAGGTGCGAAGAACAACGCCGGAAGGCGCGGTTGACTTGGATGCAGGCGCCGAACGCGAGGGCGTTGGCTTGGCAGGGGCAGCCGGAGCGGGTGCTGCTGCTGCGGCAACAGGGGCCTGAACAACGGGCTTTGGCGCCACAGGAGCGGCTTCTGCCGGAACTGGTGTTTCACCAGGTCCAACAATACGGCGCTTCACCTTTTCAACGACAACCGCCTTTGTACGGCCATGCGAAAAACTTTGACGCACCACGCCCTGTTCGACCGGACGCTTAAGGCTAAGCGTTTTGGTCTGTGACATATGAAGCGTCTTGTCGCCCGATGAGTTCTTGTCGTTCATTCAGTCCATATCCTGCGGTAATACCGCTTCAGTTCGGTTGGTTAACCTGCTCGTCCGAGCCTTGAACGGAATTTTCATCCGTCCGGTAGGCCTTTATAAATTCCAATTTCTGAAGACAGGCCAATGATGCTGACCCGTTCAGAAGCGCTGCATGTATCACATGTGACCGCCCTAATGCCAAACCCAAATCATCGGATGACATCGCGGCGATAACTTTTATTTCCCTCGAACCCGCTTCTTGGGCCCGACGAACCAGTTGGGCGACCTTCCTTATGCCGTCGGAAGCCGCGTCGGAAGCATGGATAATGGCTAAAACGCCGCCATGCCCCAAGGCTTCTTCAACTTTCCCGAACCCTGCAACAACCTGGCCTGCTTTGTTGGCCAGGCTAAAAGCCTCCCGCGCAGATCGTTCAAGAAGCCCGTCAACCATATCGGCGAGATCGATTGGCGTTTTGACTTCGGTTTTGAACGCTCTTGCAAAAGCTTTCTTTTTAATTGCCGTTTCGATAACCGCTCGGTTTGGGGTCAACCAGACACCCCGGCCAGGCAGTTTACGTTTTAGGTCCGGTACCACCATCCCATCCGGCGAACGGACAAAACGGAGCATGGTTTCAGGCGATGCCCGCTTACGGGTAACGATGCAGGTCCGTTCCGAACCCGTTTCATCATCCTCGGCTATAGAGGGCATCGCTTTCTCGATCCTTAACCCTCTCAGGCTTCAGCTGTTTCAGCAGCACCGACAGGTGCTTCGATCCAGCCCGCCTTGACGCGTGCATTCATAATAATTGCTTCGGCATCGTCACGCGACAGTTCAAAGCCTTCGAGATAACCCGCATTGCGAATCGTCTCGGTGCCTTTGCGTTCGGTCCACCCTAAAAGGTCGTCCGTCGCGCAGCCTGCAAGATCATCAACGGTTTTGACGTCGTTTTCACCGAGCTTCACGAGCATTGCGAGCGTAATGCCTGCAACCGACTTAAGCTCATCGGCCACACCCAATTCAACACGACGATTATCCAGTTCTGCTTCGCGAGCAGCCAAGAAATTCGATGCGCGGTTTTGAATCTCAGTGGCTGTTTCCTCGTCAAACCCTTCAATCGAAGCCAATTCGGAGACATCGACATAGGTCAATTCTTCCACTGAACGGAAGCCTTCCGAGGCGAGCAACTGGCCAACGACCTCGTCGACGTCCAGCGCTTCCATGAAGACGGCCGTACGTTCGACGAATTCCTTCTGGCGGCGCTCGGATTCCTCAGCTTCGGTCAGAATATCGATATCCCAACCGGTCAGCTGCGAGGCCAGACGGACGTTCTGGCCGCGGCGACCAATGGCAAGTGAGAGCTGATCATCCGGCACCACAACTTCGATACGCTCGGATTCTTCATCCAAGACGACCTTGGCCACTTCGGCTGGCTGCAACGCATTAACGATGAAGGTGGCGACATCGGGCGACCATGGAATGATGTCGATCTTTTCGCCTTGTAATTCGCCGACAACAGCCTGAACGCGCGAGCCGCGCATACCGACGCAGGCGCCAACAGGATCAATCGAGCTATCACGCGAAATAACCGCAATCTTGGCGCGGGAGCCCGGATCACGCGCAACAGCCTTCACCGTGATGATACCATCATAGATTTCAGGCACTTCTTGCGTGAAGAGCTTGGCCATAAATTGCGGATGCGTACGGGAAAGGAAAATCTGCGGGCCGCGTGGCTCACGACGCACATCAAACACATATGCGCGAACGCGATCACCCGGGCGGAAGGTTTCACGCGGGATCAACTCGTCACGGCGGATAATGCCTTCGCTACGGCCTAAATCGACGATCACATTGCCATATTCGGCGCGCTTGACGAGACCGTTGATGATTTCACCGATACGATCTTTATACTCGTCGTATTGACGATCACGCTCCGCATCACGCACCTTTTGAACGATGACTTGCTTTGCTGATTGCGCGGCAATACGGCCAAGATCGAAAGGCGGAAGCTTGTCAGCAATCACGTCGCCAACCTGAGCCGCAGGGTTAGAGCGCTTGGCATCGTCGAGCGAAATCTCGGTTGCCGAGTTTTCAACGAGCTCGACCACTTGCAAATGTCTCCAGAGCCGCAACTCGCCTGTTTTTGGGTCGATTTCAGCTTTGACATTGGTTTCCATGCCGTAGCGCGAGCGGGCGGCTTTGGCATAGGCTTCTTCCATCGAAGCCAAAACGATCTGACGATCGATCAGCTTTTCGCGGGCGACGGCGTCGGCAATCTGAAGCAGCTCTAGACGGTTAGCGCTGATGGCCATGGCGGATTACTCCTTCGATAAGATCAAGACCGCGGTTTGCGGTTTTTGGTAGATGGTTTTGGTTTTGCGACTTCGGTCTCTTGGGCCTCGGTCACGTCGGTATCTTCTGTTTCGCTTAAGCCCTGTTTAAGGAGCGCTTTTCCACGCCGGAGCGATTCGCGGATCAATTCATCGGTTAAAACGAGGCGGGCGTCGCTGAGATCGATCAGCGGCAGCAGCACGCGGACAGCCTCATTTGGCGGTGCGTCCACCCGCTCAACCACCGCAGCATTATTTTCAACGCCACGCAAAATGCCCCGAAAGCGCTTTCGGCCTTCGGTCACAATTTTCATTTCAATTTTGGCTTCATAGCCTTCCCAGCGCTCAAAATCGCCCTTGCGGACAAGCGGGCGATCAATGCCGGGTGACGAAATTTCAAGATGATAGGCTTTGCCCACCGGATCATCGAGATCAAGCGCAGGAGAAATACCGCGGCTAACGGCCTCGCAATCGTCCACGCTCATGGAACCATCGGGGCGCTCGGCCATGATTTGGACCGTGCAGCCATTTTCGGCCGAGATTTTAACGCGGACAAGCCGATACCCCAGATCGCCGATAACGGGCTCAACAATATGAGCCACGGCGGCGGCGACACCGTTTTCTACGATTAATCGAGGTTCGTCTGTAACCAAGGTCCAAAATTCCATTAGGCAATAAAAAAGAGCGGGTCCGGCGGGGCCCACTCTCAAACAATCGGTTCATAGGAACCGCTATGAGATGTCTTAAAGACAGAGACGCTTATACAGCAAAGGACAAAATTTTCAAGCCATAAAGATTTTGCCGGAGATTTATACGATTTGGTCACTCTTGGCGGGTTAAGGAACACCGTTACGGAGTGCCTGAATGAACCCCATTTCGTCCCTTGTCGCGGACATCGAAAACGCCCTCAGCGATGACGGAGGTGAACGCAGACATGCGCTTTTGCGGCGAATTACAGGTCTTTTCATCGATCAAGTCCCTGATTTGAACGAAGAGCATATTTCCGTTTTTGATGAAGTTATTTTGTGTTTGGCCATCGAAATTGAATTGGCCGCCAGAATGGAGCTCTCCGAGCGGTTAGCCGATTTGCCACGTGGTCCGCGGCGAACCATACAAAATCTCGCCCATGACGATGAAATAGACGTCGCAAGGCCGATTCTTGAACGTAGTCCTTGTCTTTCTGACGATGATTTGACCCGGATTGCTCAGGAACGCTCCATCGAATTTCTGACGTCTTTATCAAAACGGGTAAGCCTGTCGACCGCCGTTACCGATATACTTCTTGAGCGAGGCAGTGCGGATATTGTTGAGCGGGTCGCTAAAAACAACCGCCAAGCTCTCTCCGATTTGGGGCTTCGGTTATTGGCCCAAAGGGCAACGGAAGATCAGCGGCTTTATCGGCTGGTTCGGGGACGTCCAGATCTGGCTTTGCGTCATGTCGGAGCGATTTTAGAAGCGGCTAAGCAGCGCGCAAAAAGAGAAATGGCGGACTTGCCCGATCAACCGGATATTTTAGAGCGGGCGCTGGAAGTGGGTGCGGCCTCTCTTTTTGTTGATCCAGATATTCTCGACCTAAAAGAAAAAGGGAATGCTGCGCAAAAAGCCACCATTGTATGGCCGGTCTGGCCAACAGATCTGCGCCGCATTGCGGGTCAAATCGAGCGGGCCGAAATTGCCGAAGCTTTAGCTGGTATCGCTTATTTGGCAGAAATATCGAGGGAATCGGTTGAAGCTGCATTTGCAGCTCCACAATTTGACTCGATTCTTTTTATGGCTCGCGCCATTGGCATGGATTGGCCAGTTTTAATGGCATTATTAAAAGCGCGAGAAGGGGGCGAGCTATCAAGCGACATTTATCAGCGCGCCCATTCCAGCTTTCACGCGCTATCAAAATCAACCGCTGAACGGGTTATGCGATTTATTGCGTCACGTTTGGGAAAAACCGCAAATGGCGGATCTGGTCAAATCCGCTCAAACGTCAAATAGGCCGATTTACGACCTTCTTTAATTGCCTTTAATTCATAACGGGTGGATTGCCAGCCCGACCATGGCTTGCGCCAATCATCGGGCTGTTTGGCAAGCCAGCGAAACTCATTCGAGCGCATGACATGGCTCAATGTCCACCCGACATAATGATCAATATCGCTCGCAAATCTAAATTGACCGCCTGGCCTTAATACCCGCGCGATGAGTTTTAGTGTTTCATCAGAAACAAAGCGGCGCTTGTTTTGACGACGCTTTGGCCAAGGGTCGGGATAAAGCAAATAAAGCCGGCCAATCGATGCATCGGGTAGCTTTTTGAGCAAGTCAAGCGCGTCCGAATCATACAACCGAATGTTTTTAAGACCGTCGCGATCGATGGTCGACAGCATTTTCGCCATGCCATTGACGAAGGGTTCGCACCCGATAAAGCCCACGGTTGGATAGGCATTGGCTTGCAATACCAAATGCTCGCCACCGCCAAAGCCTATTTCAAGCCAAAGATCGACAGGCGGATTTTCGAAAAGTGCAGCAGGCGATAAATCGCCTGCTAAATCGACACGGAGCTCGGGAAGAAGGTTTGCAAAGAGATCCGCCTGATTAAGGCGCAATTTTTTGCCCTTGCGGCGGCCAAAAAAGGCGCCGCCGCCAGCATCATCTTGCTCCATCGAAGCCGTTTTGATCAAAGGCCAGCTTTGATCTTATCGGCAAGATCCGTCTTCTCCCACGAGAAGCCGCCCTCGGCGTCAGGCGCACGACCAAAATGGCCATAGGCTGACGTGCGGGCATAAATCGGCTTGTTCAAATCGAGATGCCGACGAATGCCGCGTGGTGTTAGATCCATGATATCGCCGCGCTCGAACAGCTTTTCAACGGAGCCTTCATCAACTTTACCCGTGCCGTGAAAATCAGCATAAATCGACAAGGGGCGAGCCACGCCAATCGCATAAGAAAGCTGAATTGTGCAACGATCAGCAACGCCTGCTGCAACAACATTTTTCGCAAGATAACGCGCAGCATAAGCGGCAGAACGATCAACCTTGGTTGGATCCTTGCCAGAGAACGCGCCACCACCGTGAGGAGCTGCGCCACCGTAAGTGTCGACGATGATCTTGCGACCTGTCAGGCCCGAGTCACCATCCGGACCGCCGATAAAGAATTTGCCGGTTGGGTTGATGTGCCAGACCGTATCCTTGGAAATCCAGCCCTCTGGAAGCGCGCGGCGGACATAAGGCTCGACCAGTTCACGAACCTGATGAGAGGTCATATTTTCGATCAAATGCTGATGCGAAACAACGATTTGCGTCACGCCGACAGGCTTGCCATTGGCATAACGCACGGTGACTTGGCTCTTCGAATCCGGGCCAAGAACCTTTTCCGTATCCGCGTGGCGAGCTTCGGAAATAAGCCGAAGGATCTTATGCGCGTAATAGATTGGTGCGGGCATTAATTCGTCGGTCTCGCGGCAAGCGTAACCAAACATAATGCCTTGATCGCCCGCGCCTTCTTCTTGGTTGGTTGGCTGACGGGCATCAACGCCTTGAGCGATATCGGCGGATTGGCCGTGCAACAACACGTCAATATCGCAGGTATCCCAATGGAAACCATCTTGCTCATAGCCGATATCGCGGATCGCCATGCGTGCCGTGTGGGCAATCCAGTCTTTCGTAACGGTGGATGGACCACGCGTTTCACCGGCAATCACAACTTTGTTTGTGGTTGCAAGCGTTTCACACGCAGCGCGGATATCCCATGGATCGATGCCGGCTTTGGGACCTTCACGGAAAAACAAATCTACGATTTCATCTGAAATACGATCGCAGACTTTATCAGGATGTCCTTCGGAAACAGATTCACTGGTAAACAAATAATCGGAACGGGCCACGGTCGAACTCCGGCTGCTGAATGTGTTCAATCTAATAGGCAGCATACCTCACCCCTAACTCAAAGGGACGCTACCGATTTGCCCCTCCGTGACAGGGGAAATAACACAAGTCAAGCTGAAATAACGAACGCGTTTTATAATACGAACGATTTTGTCCTTTATATCATGCCAAACTGTCCTCGCCCGCAATAGCACTTACCAATTCAACTACGCGGCGTCTTAATTTGGGATCCTTGATGCGGACAAAGGCTTTATTCAATTGAATGCCTTCATTCGTCGCCAGAAAATCGGCAACGTAAGCTGTATCACCATTGTCCTCGAATCCACTCGACAATGAACGCTCAATCGTTTGCGGCGCGCCTTCAAAAAAATATTCGACGGGTACACCGAGAA
>Ga0208618_1000819_pt1 | contig 13411 bp, 12 predicted proteins | sample CryBogCBE18Jul08_FD_184585 | JGI IMG/M metagenome (GOLD analysis project Ga0208618, IMG submission 184585) | Freshwater microbial communities from Crystal Bog, Wisconsin, USA - CBE18Jul08 (SPAdes) | ecosystem: Environmental > Aquatic > Freshwater > Lake | place: Crystal Bog, Wisconsin, USA...
AAGTCCGCGCTATTTAGATCAAGCGCTCCTGCGCGGCGAGTATTCGAAGTCGATGGCGATGATGACGCGCACGGGCTTGCCGGTAAATGTGCCGCTCCATGACGCGGTTGTAAAAAATTGGTCTAGTGTTCGGCATGAACTGATCAAGAGCGTTGAACACTATGGAATCTTTGATAACGATGGGACGTTTAAGTATGATCGACTAGCTACTATCGTTGAAAGTCTTGGCGCTGGTGATATCTGGCCTCGCACGCCCAGCGGCCAATATTCAACCAAATCTGCTGACTTTCGACGCATGACAGCCATTTATCCTCAATTAGAGGAATTTAGGGCTATTTATGAGGCTATTGCAGCTGCACCAAAGGCATCACCTTTTCCGATCTGTTCTGATGGACGCATTCGGTTGGGCCGCCGGGAATTCGGTAACCGTCGTCTGGGCTTTGGAACAGAGGATACAGGTTCAGTAGGTTTTGGAGCCTACCGCGCTAAGACGGGGCGCAACCAGCCCCGCGCAATCGAGTTTTTGCCATCAGCATCTTCTTGGTGGCGTACCTTGGTCACTCCGCCTGAAGGCAAGGTCATCGGGTATTTTGATTTCAAATCTCAAGAATATGGTGTTGCCGCCTACCTCAGCGGCGACCCCTATATGATCAGCGATTATTCGTCTGGGGAGGTGTATATCCCTTTAGGCATTCGGTCTGGATTGATTCCCGCCGACGCTACAAAAGCAACGCATGGTGAATTCAGGGACCGCGTACTTAAACCCGTCCTTCTTGGGCTCCAGTATGGTCGTCAGCCCGAAGGTATTGCTTTGGCAATCGGCGGAGGAAATCCAGCCACTTACCGCGAAGACCTGCACCTAGCGCAGCGTATTCACCGAAAGCATCATGAAACGCATGGTGTGTTTTGGAACTGGGTTGGATCGGTCGAGCAAAATGCGTATCTCACGGGGAAGATTGAGACCCAAATGGGCTGGCGTATGCTTGTGGGGGATCCGTCGACGCGGGTGAGGGAAAACGGGCGCTGGCAGGAATACGGAACCAAGCGCTTAACGCTCATGAACTGGCAAATGCAGGCTACTGGCGCGGAGATTATTCGCCTAACCTGTGCAGCTCTCACCACAGCGGGTGTTGAAGTCATCTGCCCCGTCCACGACGCCGTACTCTTCTTGGCGGATCAGGACTGTTACGAAGAAGTCGGCAATTTGGTGGCTACCATTATGGAACGCGCCGCCATCACGATTCTTGGTGCTAGGATTCCAGTCGACCGCCAATGGGTGATGCCGGGCGATAATTGGCGTCCCAAGAAGGGCGACAAAATGTGGGCTGTTGTGTCCAAAGCACTAGCTGGTAACCCTGCCTTGCGAGGTGTCCGTTGAAACCCTTGGAGCACGGCTATATTGAAGAAGAAGTTACTATCGATGGTGTTTTGGCCATTCGCAGGCGGAAAGCCCCCACCACTCGCAAAGCCAAAGGGTATTTTCTTCATGTCCCGATGACCTGTATTGCAGCCCTAGCCGAGGCAGAGATACCCGCCAAGGCGTGGGCGTTGGCGCTTTGGATTATCTGGCATCACATGGTTTCTCGTGGGGAGGAGGCAACGGTAAGTGCTGCATTTGCCAAAAAGGCGGGGATTGAAGGCAGATCGGCACGACGCCATGCCGTGAATGCGCTTGAGGTGTCGGGGTTATATGAATTATCCCGCCAAGGCACGGAAGCTGTTAGGGTTCGCTTGGGACATAACTTAAAATCGCTACTCCACCAAAATTGACAATCGCCTGATACAAGTTGGATGTTTAGCAGCCAATGGCATGGCTGTATTAAGACCATGCTATGGCTACCTAGTAGCCAAGTGGGTCTATCTATTAAGATTATTATCTTCTTGTTTGTTCTATTTTAAACGCTGAATGCCAAGAGCCTTCATAACAATGCGCTCATAGCCTGGCTCGCTAGAGCCAATGCGGACCTTGCGCATGAAGTATTTCTCGAATGCTATCTTTGCCAAATGCACCCAATAGCCTTGGCTTGACCAGTTGACATTGCGTGGCGGAATTTGCGGCAGAGCCACAAAGGCGACACCGGAGTCGCCGAAATCAGCGAGACAAACCGCGTTCCATGTTGGCAAATGACTTGGTTCTTTGCCTGCCATTATTTCCTGAATGTTATGAGTTGAAGCCGTTACCATAGATTCGATCATATAGCCGGTCTTAGGGACACCAATCGGAACGGGCGTTTGCTCAAAGGGGGGTATCGCGACGCACACGCCGACAGCAAAAATGTTCTGATATTTTGGATTGCGTTGGTATTTATCAATGAGCACGAAGCCGCGCGGATTGGTGAGGCCCTCAATCCATTTGCCATCGGCATCTTTCAGGCAATCCACACCACGGAAGCCTGGTATGAACATTGAATATTTTTGTGGCAAGGAATGGGTCTTTTTAACGGAGCCATCCTCGTTATGTTCAATAACTTCGACGGACGTTTCAGTTACCTTGTCGATTTTGGCATTTGTAATCCATTTAATGTCTCGGTCGCGCATTACGGATTCAAGCATCCCCTTAGTGTCACCAACGCCACCTAATCCAAGATGGCCTATGTAGGGTTCAGAGGTCACAAAGGTTACCGGCACGCGATCGCGAATTTTCCGCTTTCGCAAATCCGAGACTGCGGTAAGTGCATACTCATAGGCCGGGCCAAAGCAGGAAGCACCTTGCACAGCGCCAATCACCATTGGGCCAGGATCTTTGCAAAACGCTTCCCAATGATCGCCTGCTGCAGCTGCATGATCGATGTGGCAAATGGATTTGGTGTGACCGTTCGGGCCTAAACCTTCAATCTCGTCAAAGGCGAGCTTCGGCCCGGTCGCGATAATAAGGTAGTCATAAGAGAGGGTGTTGCCGTCGCCGAGTTCGACAAGATTTTCGGCTGGCTTGATGTGCTTTGCACCAGATGAATTAAAGCCGATGCCAAGATTTTTAAAGACGTCGGGCAGGTAAACTTTGACGTCTTCCGGTTTGCGCCATTTGACAGCTACCCAAGGATTGGAAGGGATAAACTGAAAATATTCCGAGTCGGATACAACCGCTATTTCCGCTGATTTTCCTAATAAATCTCGTAACTCATAGGCTGCAGGAATACCTCCGATACCGGCACCAACCACAACAATCTTGGTCATAATTATCTCCCCCCAGCTTATTTAGATGATTTATTTTATTGCTTGAATTGATGCTCTTGGTCAGGACTTTAAAGCGTTAGAAAGCAGCACCTGGTTGAGCGCCAAACCGTTTTAGAATCATGGCCAAGGGGCAAAATCCTGTAAACGCTGATTGAAGAAGGTTTAGTCCGACAAAGCCCGTAAGCAAGAGCCACCACGGGCTAAGGGCTAGCGAGAGTGTCAGGCCTAATAAAATAACAAAGCCTGCGAATGCCATAACGATACGATCTATACTCATGAGGGAATTCCTTCTGTTTGTGCCCCAAGAGGTCCGCAATCATCCTTGCAATAGAGCTCATAGAGCAGGGCAATCATGCGGGAGACATTGGGGTTCCCTAGGGAATAGTAAATTGTCTGCGACTCACGACGTGTCGTGACGAGGTGGTCATCTCTGAGCCGCGCGAGATGTTGGGATAATGCTGATTGACTGAGGCCAATAGCCTTCTGGATCGCGGTTACAGACCGTTCTCCCTTATGCAGTTCGCACATAATCATCAGCCGCTGGCGGTTGGCCAGCGCTTTGAGGAAGGTTTCGGCCTCGGCGGCTTTGGGAGCAAGTTCTTCTAAATTCATACTTGCTAATTTAGAATAATCTAATATACAGGTCAAGTCCTTTTTTGGAGTTTGTCATGCGCCAGCATCTGGTTACCCTATCAATCGCCCTTTTTGGCTTCAGTTTGGCAGCGTCAGCCGCTGAATTCAAAGTTCAGCTCGTCTCCATTGATGATCAAAAAGCCGTATTGGCTACGGTGGAGCCTGTGAAGATGATGACCGCGCGGGCCAGAATAGGTGGCACGGTCGTGGTCTTGAAGGCCACGGAAGGCATGATGGTGGAGGCGGCCAACGACCTGGCCGTGGTAGTGGACGACAAGCTAGCTCTACAAATCAAGGCAATTGATGCCCGCATCGAATCACAAGATGCGCAACGGGCCAAAGCCGAGCTCGATCTCAACCGAATCAACGAACTTTTTCAGCGCGGCACAGCCTCTCAGGCGCAAGTGGATCAGACCAAGACGGTCTTTGATGTTGCCAATCGCCAGCTCTCCGCCATCAAATCGGATCGGGATGTCATCCTGCAGCAGACAGCGGAAGGAACTGTTCGTGCGCCCGGTCAAGGTCGTGTGTTGACGGTTCCGGTGGCGGAAGGGTCGGTCGTTATGCCGGGTGAAACCATCGCAACCATAGCCGAGGATAATTATATCCTACGCGTGGAATTACCGGAACGCCATGCCCGCTTCATGCGCTCGGGTGATACCGTTAAAATTGCAGGCCGTGGCGCCGCAAATGGTGATCAGGGGGTACTGAGAACCGGAATCGTCCGCGTCGTCTATCCAGAGATCAAAGGCGGACGGGTGATTGCCGATATCGCCGTTGATGAACTTGGTGATTATTTCGTTGGCGAGCGCACACGCGTTTATGTTTCGACAGGAACGCGGCAGGCGATTGTGGTTCCGGCATTGGCGATCTTTTTAAGAGCTGGCATTGAATATGTCAGGCTCGGTGATGGTCGAGAAATCGTGATCAAAACCGGCGAACATCGGGATGATAACGTCGAAGTGCTTTCCGGCTTGAAGGCGGGTGATGTGGTGGTAACGCCATGAAGCTCGGTCTTTCGGGAAACCTCACCCGCACCTTTATTTCGTCGCCGCTCACGCCGCTGTTACTGATCGGTGCGATCATTGTTGGCGCGATTGCTTTGTTCGCGTTGCCGCGTGAGGAAGAGCCGCAAATCAGCGTACCGATGGTTGATATTGTCGTGGCTGCGAATGGCTATAAAGCCGCTAATGCGGTGGAGCTGATCACGCGTCCTTTGGAAGATATTGTTAAAGGCATTAATGGTGTCGAGCATGTCTATTCCAACACGCTTGATGATCGGGTTGTTGTCACCGCGCGCTTTTTTGTTGGCACCGATGAGGATACGGCGGTGCTGCGGGTACATGAAAAAATTCGCGCCAATATTATTGGCTTACCCGTCGGCATTCCCGATCCGCTCATCGTCGGACGCGGCATCAATGATGTGGCGACCGTTGTTCTAGCCCTATCGGCTAAACCCGAACAAGCGAAAGACTGGACGGCCAACGGGCTTTATCAAATTGCCGACGAGTTACAACACGAGCTGGTTAAGGTCGATAATATTGGCTCAAGCTATATCGTTGGCGGGGATCCGAACCAGATCCGCGTTGAGCCCGATCCGGAGCGTCTCTCGCTTTATGGCGTGACGCTCAATCAATTGATCGACAAAGTATCCAACGCGAACCGTTCCTTCCAAGTGGGTAATTTCCGCATGGGTGGTAAGGATATGCCGGTGCTGGCTGGCCAGACTTTGCAGGGCGTACCCGATATCGGTTTGCTCTTGATGACCACGCGCGATGGTCGACCGGTTTACGTTAAAGATGTCGCTAATGTCGTGGTCGGCGCCGCTGACCCTGATCATTTGAGCTGGACGCTAACGCGGACGGCCGATGGCTCGCTCGACAAACGCCCTGTGGTTAGTCTTGCATTGGCCAAACGCAAAGGTGCGAATGCGGTTGTTGTTGCCGAAGATATCGTCAAACGTTTGGAGACCGTTAAGGGCCGTATTATCCCCACAGGTGTAGAAGTTGAAATCACCCGCAATTACGGCGAGACGGCAACGGAAAAAGCCAATGAGTTGTTGTTTCATCTGGCGCTCGCCACCGTTTCGATTGTTATCCTCATCACGCTGACCATTGGTTGGCGTGAGGGTGTGGTGGTGCTGGTCATCATCCCGATGACAATTTTGCTCACGCTCTTCGCTTCTTGGTTGATGGGCTACACGATCAACCGCGTCAGTCTTTTTGCGCTTATTTTCTCCATCGGTATTCTGGTTGATGATGCAATCGTAGTCGTTGAAAATATCGTGCGCCATTGGGCGATGCGCGATGACCGCAGCCGTATCGAAGGCGCTATCGACGCTGTGGCGGAAGTGGGCAATCCAACGATTGTCGCAACACTGACGATTGTCGCAGCCCTCCTGCCAATGATGTTTGTGAGCGGTATGATGGGGCCCTATATGAGCCCGATTCCGGCGAATGCGTCGATGGCGATGTTGTTTTCGTTCTTTGTCGCGGTGACGATTACGCCGTGGCTTTTGATGAAAGTGGTCGGCAAGCAGACGACCGGTCACGATAGCCATACGCACGCTGAGGATGGCGGCGCGATGGGCCGTTTCTACCGCCGTATCGCCACGCCATTGCTGCAAGGTCGCCGAGCGTCGAAATGGTTCTTAGCGATTGTGGGTGTGGCGACGCTTGCAGCCTGCGCCCTGTTTGCGACGCAAAGCGTGCGCGTGAAATTGCTACCTTTCGACAATAAATCCGAAGTGCAAGTGATGCTGGATCTGCCGCGCGGCACGCCTTTGGAAGAGACGGATCGGGTGCTGACGGAAGCTGCAATGCGCCTCAAAGACCTACCCGAGCTTGTCTCGATGCAGGCATATGCAGGCACAAGTGCGCCGTTTAATTTCAATGGTCTGGTGCGGCATTATTATTATCGCTCTAATCCGGAGCAAGGCGATATCGCAATCAATCTTTTGCCCAAAGGCGAGCGCTCGCGCGCGAGCCATGTGATTGCGCTTGATATTCGCGAGCGCTTGAAGGGTGTTTTGCTTCCGCCGCACAGTTCGGTGAAAGTGGTGGAAGTGCCACCCGGCCCGCCTGTGCTCTCGACACTTCTGGCTGAAATTTATGGGCCGGATGATGTCGCGCGCCGGGCGCTCGCCACCAAGCTGCGCGAAGCGTTCAACGCGGTCGATTTTGTTGTCGACACCGATGACAGTTTCGGCACCCAAGGTTCGCGTTTGCGCTTCTCGATTGATCAGCAAGCGCTTGAATACCATGGCGTTGAAGAACGTATTGTTTACGACACAATTGCCGCGCTGATTGGTGGCGTGAAGGTAGGCTATTCGCAACGCGAGGGTCAAAAGCCGATTGATATTATGGTGGCTCTACCCAAGCGCGATCTGGCGTTGAGCGAAAAGATATTGTCCACGCCCTTGCCCGCAGGCGGCACGGTTCGCCAAGGCGCGAATGTCGAATTGGGTGATGTCGTGACCGTTAAAGAAGAGCTCTCATCCTATCCGATTTTCCGGCACAATGGCCGTCCGGCGGAGATGGTAACTGCAGAGCTTGCAGGCCGTTTTGAAGCGCCGATCTACGGCATGCTCGAAGTGCAAAAGGCGATGCAATCGGTCGACTGGGGCAAAGAGGGTATGCCCGCCATCGCGCTTCACGGCCAGCCAACGGATGACACCAAACCGACGCTGTTGTGGGATGGTGAATGGGAAGTCACCTATGTCACGTTCCGCGATATGGGTGCAGCTTTTATGGTGGCCATTCTTGGCATCTATCTGCTGGTTGTCGCGCAATTCGGCTCGTTCAAACTACCGCTCGTGATCCTTGTGCCCGTGCCACTGACGTTGATTGGCATCATGCTCGGGCATTGGATGTTGGGTGCGGCTTTTACCGCAACCTCGATGATTGGCTTCATCGCGTTAGCGGGCATCATTGTGCGTAACTCGATTTTGCTGGTCGATTTTATCCGCAACGCGCGCGCAGGCGGCATGCATTTGCGTGATGCTTTGATTGAGGCGGGTGCGACGCGCTTCAAGCCGATTTTTCTAACCGCTGCGGCGGCGGTAATCGGTGCCGCCTTCATCCTCACCGATCCGATCTTCCAAGGCCTCGCAATTTCGATGGTCTTTGGTTTGATCTCGTCAACGGCGCTGACGGTGCTTGTTATACCCGCCATCTATGTGGTGCTGCGGGATGATGGACAACCGATCTCGCCACCCCGTCATTGAGTAGAGGAGAATACTTATGAACGCCGAAAGCCGTGACTGGCCCGAATGGACCAAAGACCTATCCAAAGGCTTACGCGATCTGCGTGGCGGAGCGCCTGAGGTGATGAAAGCCTTTTCCGGTTTGGCGCAAGCAGCGCTGCAACCGAGTGCGCTGGATGCAAAGACCAAAGAACTTATCGCGCTAGCTATCGGCGTCGCCGTTCGCTGCGATGATTGCATCGCCTTTCATGTAAAGGCCGCGGTCGATCACGGTGCGACGCGTGAAGAAATTACCGAGACGCTGGGCATGGCGATCTATATGGGGGCAGGTCCCTCCGCTATGTATGCAAGCCATGCGCTTGACGCCTACACGCAGTTTTCCGCCCTTAAATCCGCATAATCAGGAGAAAATATCATGTCGATTGCTAGCCTCATTTCACGCCTTTTCAGCTCGTCGAGCGTTCCTGCCATCGAGCATGAGGATATGCAGAAGGCGGTTGAAAGCGGCGAGTGTCACATCGTTGATGTCCGCGAGCCCAATGAATATGCCGCAGGCCATATTCCGGGTGCCAAGAGCCATCCGCTGTCATCGTTTGATCCGACCAAACTGCCTACCGGCAAGCCGCTGATCCTCGTCTGTCAGGCGGGTGGACGCTCCGCCCGTGCCTTGCAGGCCACCATGGCTTCTGGCCGAACGGATGTGGTGCATTACGCGCCCGGCACAGGCGGCTGGCTTTCACGCGGTGGTGCGGTGAAGCGCTGACGCGAGACGCTTGTTTAGCTAATTGTATATTTGAGGAATTTAGATCATGTTTGTCCTAGACGCTCTCTCATTAGCCAGAATGCAGTTTGCATTTACCGTCAGTTTTCATATCATTTTTCCAGCCTTTTCAATCGGGCTAGCGAGCTATCTCGCGGTACTTGATGGACTATGGCTGTACACGGGACGCTCGGTCTTTCTTGATCTTTTTAATTATTGGAAAAAGATTTTTGCCGTCGCTTTCGGCATGGGCGTCGTCTCGGGCATTGTCATGAGCTATCAGTTCGGTACGAATTGGAGCGTGTTCTCCGATAAAGCGGGTCCAGTCATTGGCCCGCTTCTTGGTTATGAAGTCCTGTCAGCCTTCTTTCTTGAAGCGGGCTTTCTTGGTGTCATGCTATTCGGTCTCCACCGTGTCGGCCGTCAATTGCATTTCTTTGCTACATTGATGGTTGCTTTTGGTACCTTCATGTCCGCTTTCTGGATTTTAGCAGTTAGTAGCTGGATGCAGACTCCAGCAGGTTACGCCGTTAACGCAGCGGGTCAGTTTGTGGCTACCGATTGGTTGGCTGTTATCTTTAACCCGTCCTTTCCCTACCGCTTAGTTCATATGGTTTTAGCAGCCTATTTAACGACAGCCTTTGTCGTAGGCGCCGTTGGAGCACTGCATCTGCTTCGAGATCGGAAAAATGAGGCCACACGTATTATGTTTTCGATGGCCATGTGGATGGCGGCGATTGTCGCGCCAATTCAGATAGTGGCTGGGGACTTCCATGGCCTTAATACAGTCGAGTACCAACCCGCTAAAATTGCTGCAATGGAGGGTGATTACGAGACCCAGCCAGGCACGCCCCTTGTTCTTTTTGGTATCCCGAATTCAATGGAACAACGCTTAGACTACAAGGTGGAGATACCTCATCTGGGCGCTCTGATATTAACACATGACTGGAATGGCACAGTACGAGGCTTGAATGAATGGCCGAAGGATCAGCGCCCACCGGTTGCTATTGTTTTCTGGAGTTTCCGCATCATGGTGGCGCTGGGCTTTGCGATGCTCGGCCTCGGTCTTTGGAGCCTAGTGCTTCGTTTCCGCGGACGACTTTATGAACAGCCCTGGATGCACCGCGCCGCCGTTTTAATGGGACCAGCAGGCTTTGTAGCCGTGCTGGCCGGATGGATCACAACCGAAGTTGGTCGGCAGCCTTACACAATCTATGGCCTTCTAACGACGGTTCAATCGGCTTCTCCTATCCAAGCTGCAGCGATTGGCTCTTCCCTCGTCGCTTTCATTCTGGTCTATTTTGCTCTTTTTGGTGCGGGAGCATTTTATATTGCCCGCCTCATGAACATGCCACCCGAAGCATTTCAGGATGATTTGTCACACTCTGAGCCTATTCGTGCGGGCGGTATTATGCCTGCGCCCATCTTAGGATCGTCTAGCGCTTTAAGCTCAGCCAAATAAGGAGAATGAAAATGATTTTAGATCTTCCTTTTATTTGGGCCGGCCTGATTGCCGTTGCTGTTCTCGCCTATGTCCTGCTGGATGGATTTGATCTTGGCGTTGGCATTTTGTTTCCGTTCGTCAAAGGTGAAAAAAATCGCGACGAGATGATGAACTCGGTTGCACCCGTTTGGGACGGCAATGAAACTTGGCTCGTTCTTGGCGGTGGCGGATTGTTTGCGGTATTTCCGTTGGCCTACTCGATTATTATGCCAGCTTTATATGCTCCTATCATTATCATGCTGCTGGGATTAATCTTCCGTGGGGTGGCTTTCGAGTTCCGTTGGAAAACCAAACGCGGCCAGTTTTTATGGGATTGGGCCTTTGCGGGCGGATCGACAATCGCATCTTTTGCCCAAGGAATTGCGCTGGGTGCGCTTGTGCAAGGTATTGCAGTTACAGGCCGGGCCTATGCGGGCGGTTGGTGGAATTGGCTGACCCCATTTAGCATTCTAACCGGCATCGCACTTGTGATTGGATATGCCTTGCTGGGAGCCACGTGGCTCATCTGGAAGACGGAAGGACATGTGCAGGACGTTGGCTATCGGATGGCCAGATTGACTGGGCCAGCGACGGTCGCATTAATCGGTGTCGTTAGTCTGTGGACCCCTTTTTTAAATGAACGCTACATGCACCGCTGGTTTGCTTGGCCTCAAATAGCGTTGGCTGTTCCGGTTCCGCTGCTAGTAGCGGTTGCCACCGTATTTTTGTTGTTAGGGATTAACCGCCGCTGGGAGCTTACCCCGTTCCTTGCCGCTTTGAGCCTATTTGCGTTGAGCTTTATTGGCCTTGGTGTTAGTTTTTATCCCTATATTGTGCCAAACAGCGTTACGATTTGGGAAGCCGCTGCACCGGATAACAGCCTTGGCTTTCTTCTGGTGGGTGCCAGTGTGCTGATACCTGTCATCTTGGCCTATACCGCTTACGCCTACTGGGTATTTCGAGGCAAAGTGAATGCAGTGGGAGGGTACCATTGAAAGAGCATTCTCCCACCCAATTGATACCAAAGCCAAATAGGAGTGTCACTCTAACATCCAAATTGATTTGGTTTTTTGCACTTTGGGCAGGAAGCGTGATCGGTCTGGGGATTGCTGGTTACGGCATTAAATTTCTTTTAAAATAGAGGGACAAGCATTTATGAGCGAATTTGAGAGATGGGAAAGCCGTTATGCGGTTTCCGATTACATCTTTGGTAAAGAACCAAGTGAATTTCTCGCATCATGCAAGGCGCATTTGCCGGTTCACGGTAAAGCATTGGCTATTGCGGATGGTGAGGGTCGAAATGGTGTTTGGCTCGCGAAACAGGGGCTTGATGTTGTCTCGCTTGAATTTTCGCCTGTCGCACAAGCAAAAGCTATAAAGCTCGCCAACGAGCTTGGTGTCATTGTAACATTCGACACAGCCGATGTGCATGAATGGGATTATCCAGCCGATACATTTGATGTTGTAATCGATATCTTCACACAATTTAGCGCGCCAGACGATAGGGTGAAGAAATGGGAAGGTGTACGAAGCACGTTAAAAAAAGGTGGGCTTCTGATCGTTCAAGGATATACGCCAAAGCAACTTGATTTTGGAACGGGCGGGCCAAAAAGCCTCGACCATTTATACACGCGTGACCTTCTTCAATCCTATTTCTCTGATTTTAACAATCTCGTGATCATTGAAGAAGAGCGCGTTCTCCGAGAAGGATCAGCTCATAGCGGCATGTCTGCCATTATAGGTATGACGGCAACAAAGTAATCATCGATGGGGAAAAACGGTAGGAATGAAAAAAATGGTAACGGTTCCTGAAATTTACCCATTTTTCGACAATGACACGAATACCGTAACTTACTTGATTGTTGATTCTTCAACAATGCAGGCGGCAATTATTGATCCCGTTCTAAATTACGATCACCGTTCGGGGAAAGCTTCCACCCGCTCTGCGGATTTGGTTCTTGAAAAGGCAGATGGAATTGGCGTTTCGGTCAAACTTATTCTCGAAACACATGCCCATGCCGATCATTTGACGGGTGCGCCTTATCTTAAGCTTAAAACGGGTGCGAATGTTGGGATTGGGGAGCATATTCGGAAAGTTCAAAAGATTTTTCGTCCGATATTCAATGCGGTGGACGTTATCGATGACGGGAGCGCATTTGATCTTTTGTTCAAGGATGGCCAACATATTGCGTTGGGGGATCTTGATATAGAGATTATTCATACGCCGGGACACACTCCTGCATGCATTGTTTACAAGATTGGAGATGCGGTATTTGTCGGGGACACTCTGTTTATGCCCGATTATGGGACAGCCCGGGCTGACTTTCCAGGCGGCAGTGCGCGGGAACTCTATCGTTCAATAAAGAAGCTTTTAGCGCTACCCTCTGAGACGCGACTTTTTATGTGTCACGATTATAAGGCTCCGGGTCGCGATTATTACGCTTGGGAAACAACGGTTGGCGAAGAAAGGGCTCACAACCCACACATTAACGACAGTATCAGCGAGGATGAATTTGTAACCATGCGTGAAGCACGGGACGCAAATCTATCTGCTCCGACGCTTCTTCTGCCTTCGATTCAGGTAAATATTAGGGCAGGCGAGTTCCCTCGCCCCGATGCTAATGGCGTTTCCTACCTGAAAATTCCGATCGTTCTGGAGAATTGAGTTCAGTATCTTTGATGTTTGAACTTGTTCTTCCGCTCTCAGGCGTTCCGATCAATCTTGCAATCACATGTCTTATCAGTAGCCATTCGTTTTCCGGCAGGTCGGTATTTTTTCTTTCGACGGTTCATCCAATTGAATCCGACCCTATGACACTTCCGCTGCTTCTAATTTAGGAACGGTGGCCATTATCGCGGCCCAGCAGTAATGGGTCTGTTTATGGTTTTTGGTCGCATTTTTTGCCATTACTTGTGGGTTAATAGGAGCTTTGGTGTTCGATAGGAATCAATGACCTTGGCCGCTCCATGTTTGAACACTTATTAATTTTAGAAACGTGCTAGTCGGGCGCAAATTTTGAATGCACCCCTTTTGATTTCGCCTATTCCGTTATCCTAAAATACAATTTAATTTCGTATCCGAAACGAAATTTTTGCTGTACACTACAGCCATGCAACAGCGGCCACGTGGAAAGCCATTTCAGAAGGGTCAGAGCGG
>Ga0208618_1000822_pt1 | contig 13362 bp, 27 predicted proteins | sample CryBogCBE18Jul08_FD_184585 | JGI IMG/M metagenome (GOLD analysis project Ga0208618, IMG submission 184585) | Freshwater microbial communities from Crystal Bog, Wisconsin, USA - CBE18Jul08 (SPAdes) | ecosystem: Environmental > Aquatic > Freshwater > Lake | place: Crystal Bog, Wisconsin, USA...
CCCATATCCCCAACCCATCTCTATCAAGGCAAATTCATCTTTTGAATATGCTTTTTTGCGTGGCTCTCCTGTTTCAAGAAATCGACCTTTGACCCATTGATTAAATGTTGTGTAAATCATTATTTTCCCCTTGCTCTTATTAGCCCTGCTAGTTCTTTAAACCCTCTTTCATCCAAATCCTCAATGAAAGAAGCACACCATTCACGTTCTTTTTCTGCTACTAGTTTGGCAAAGTAAGTCAGGCAATAAATCAACTCTTCATTTGTTTTATAAAGATAAAGCCCAGACAACTCAGCCATTTCTTCTATTTCATCTTTAGTCATTAGAACTTCCCTTCGTTTAAAGGTTGCCACTTTGTACGTGGTTCGTTTGCATGTTTCATGTAGAAGTGGACTAAAAATGAAAATACTTGAACGTAACTCATCTTGACCCCACTATCCTGTTCCAATCTATCCCTGATCGCATCGATCTGCTCAGGGACATACAACGTTAAACGCTTTGTTCTCTTTGTGTTTTCCATTCTTCATGTGCCTCTAAGATTTTGTTTCTGACATCCGAATCATTCAAAAGAACTGTTGCAAACAATTTTGCATGTTGAAACTGTTGGAAGTAATAACATGCCAACCCCGTTGCCGCCACCGCCCATATCAGCAATAGCATTTCTGAAAGACTAATCTCCATCGTTTAAACTCCTGTAAATAACCCAGATTAAAAATGTAAACAGCAAAGCATTTAACACCGCAGCTATAAAAGCAAAACCAATAATTGTTGCGGTTAGTAAGTTCATGATTCACCTATCAGCTTAAGTGTATGCTTGACTTTATCTTTGATTGAATTGACAACGCTATCAGGGTTGTCATCGTATTCATAGTACTCATCAATCCTGTCTAGAATCCAAGTCAGTGACTCATACATCTGTTCAGCATTGATGGCCCTTCTCAACTTATCCTCGTCATCGGGATAGTTAAATGACATTGTTGCTTGCATCTTCATTCTTTCCCCTCGATTTAGCGAGTAGCCATTTATCCCCAAGAAAGCGAACTGACTTGACCCATTTGCGTTGGTTCTGTCTATTCTCCCAATAAGGGATGTAATCCACGTTATACAGTTGTCTAACTTTCTTTAACATTGTTGTGTTCATGATGATCCTTTACCCTGTCGGGCATTTTGCTACTGATCCAAAACCCGTCTGCGTTTAAACTCATACCCGCAGCGAGCATCTCTTCTTCGATCATGCATCGTCTGTTTACACCGTGCTGACCCACCCGATGAATCTCAAAGGGTGTGTTGCTATTGAAGTATTGATTACAGACTCCGCATTGATTTCTGTTCCCTCTAAGGACTTTCAATCTGCGCCTCCTTGATCTTGAGTTTGAGTAATTCACCCTCTAGAAGTTCTGCCATCGATGCCCCTGATGGGAACCTCAACTGCGCCGGTTGGTTATTCAGTATGACTTCAATCGAATGATCTACACCACTGTTAAAACCCGCAGTAAAAGGATCACCTTCAGCAAGCCTTGATGTCAAAGCTTCCCTGACAATCTCTGACATGGGTTGTTTGTATTTCTTAGAATGCTTCTTCAGGGCAAGCAAATCTTTAGGTTCTAAATAAGTCATGAATGGCTTGTATTTAGAATGGGTCATGTTTCCATTCTCCGTATATGTTGAGTAGTTCATCAAACTTGGCTTGGGCTGAACTGTTGCCGTTAAGCTCAGAACGGGATTGAATACCTAAGTGTTTACACAAAGTGTTAGCAGCGGCATCTTCTCCTTCATCGTTCATCCAGTTACAGGCCACCAAGAACTGTTGGAATTTAGGGTCACGGCAAAGCATGCCTGCGGTCTTGACCCTGTTGTTGTATGGGACGGCTGACTCATCGTCTGCTATACGCTGAATCGCCACCGCATATCTAGCCCCAACAAAATCACGCAGAATCTCTTCCGGAACCTCATCGGGGTGTATGACTAGCGTCAAAATAAAACCTGTTCGGTCTTGTTTCAACGCTATCTTTCTTGCTTCAAAGCTCAGAGCCATCTTGTAAATTCTCTATTCTTGATTCAAGATAACCAATCACGCCACGTTGCTCGTAAAGCATTTCTCTGAAACGTTTACCCTCAGCAACCGCTTTGTCAAACTCTGCGGTTAAGCGGTCATGTTTCTTAGCCAACTCATCGTTCCGTAAAAGAACATTCTCATACAATGATTTCATTTCTCTGTATGACTTTGCATAATCTATTTTTGGTCTAGCCATGATTGCTCCTTAAAATGGGATATCCGAATCATCTTCGGGGTGAGATTGACGTTGGTTCTCTTGACGTACACCGCCTTCTTCCTTCGGAACAAAGCGTTTGACAGATAGCGATAGGTAGGTCTTGCCGTTTACATCTGTCTTCTTCCAACCGGACAACTTGATCACGTGGTTACCATTCACCACTTCAATGTTGGTTAGATCCTTCAAGTTCACGTGAATATCTCCGTAGTAGTCGGGAGACTTATCGTTGTACTTGGTCTGCGTTGCTTTCAAAGTTCCCTTGTCGGGCTTTTGTACAAATGGGGTGTTGTATTTTGTGCTCATACGTTGCTCAATTCCTGTTGTTTCTGATCTTTAAACTTAAGTTTTAATTGTGTAAAGTGGTTCTTTACGTTCTCATAGAGGTCAAAACGATCCCTTTTGAGGTCATCTAAACGCTCTTGATTGGCCTTCCAATATCCGGTCAATTCGTTCACATCTTTTACGTGCCATGCTTTGTCTGCATACTCAATCATTTTTTCTGCAAAGAGGCTACTGGCATCATCGTCATATTTCTTCTTGACTTCGGGGGTAGCGATTGCAGGCGCTTGGGCTATCGTAGAAGCGGTTTCTTCGCCTTCGGGTAGGTCTTCCCCACTGTAGATATAAAGTCCCAATCCGTGCAAGGCAATGGCTTTAACCAAACATCGCATGATTGCAGTGTTGACTTGGAACGCATCAGGGTTGGTGATGGGTTTGTTCCTGTAGTCCATGACGGGGAGCATACAAGTACGGTATTGGCCAAACATGGTAACGGTGACCCATACCATGCCTGTGCCGTTTACATCCATATATGGTTTACTTTCAAACTGTTGCACGTGAAACACTGCGGTTGGATCAGCCTTCAAGACTTCAGCCCATGCCCATGCCCAAGACAGGTACGTTAGACCATTCTTCTTTTCGGTATGTGCGTTTACATTGATACGCAACAAATCCTTTGGAGACGTTATGGTTTCAAACTCCATTTGATTCTCCAAGCTCTCGTTGGTACTGATCACACCATTGGGCAACTCCGCAGTAGTTTCCGGTGCATCTGACTGGTTCACCTTTTCTCGTTTCGACATAGCCTTTTTCCTTTTCTGCCAGTTCATTGGCTTCTTCTATTGATTTAAATAACTTGATCGCAGTCTTGCGACCTTCCCTCTTGACGGCATAGATTGTTTCTCTTTGCCATCTTTCCTCATCCGAACAGGGTTGTAAGTCCTCTCCGAAATCTGCATGCATCTTTGCCTCACGATGCATTGACAATCTTACTTCTACGTACTTCTGCGCTTTCTCATGGCTCCACATTGGGATGTCTACCATGTGAACGGGGGCAGATGGATATCCCTCCTTACGCTCGTGCCGACTAAAATCCCTGATCAAGGCGCAGATCTGTAGCTTGGATACCTTGCGGTGCGTTGTGTTCTCAACCAACCACTTGTAAACGTTTAACTGTTGTTCCCATTCAATCTTGTCTTGCATGACTGCCCACGCAGATGTGAACTTGTAGTCAATGATCTCGTACCCATCAGGTGTTTCTTTCTGTAGATCAATCTGACCGCTGATCGTCACATCATCTACATTCACAAAGAGACGCTCCTCCATGATGTAGCCTTCGGTGATACTGCGTTCCATCACCACATGCAAGGCAGAGCCAAGCAATGACCACAACATATCTGATACGTCCTGTTCAATCTTGTCGATGTACTTATCCCTCAACCTTCTGATGCGTGGAGGAGACATCAATTCAGTTACACTGTACTGAGACGCTCCTTTAGAGTAATATTCTCTTGTCGCTAAAGTCATCAACGTCTCAGGAACGTTGTGTTTGTTAGTTACTTTCATCGTCAATCCTTATAGGTGTTTGTTATGAGTTCTAATGATAGTACTATTATAGATGAATTGCAATCAGTTTCATTATTTATTTTAGGTGAACCGGCAAGTAAAGCAAATTCAAGGCGAGTTGTGAAGTTTGGGAACATGTCTAGGCTCATCAAATCGCAGAAAGCTTTGACTTATTCAGACATGTTTAAACAGCAAGTACGCCCGCTGTCAGTCATGATGAGCGGGGATTTGGTCGTGATAATGAGAATTTATTATGCAAGTCGCAGACCGGACTTAGACGAAAGTCTTATATTGGATTTGCTGCAAGGTGTTGTTTACACAAACGACCGGCAGGTAAAAGAGAAGCACATCTATTGGGATTTAGATAGGGAAAATCCTAGGGCAGAAATCATTGTAGAAAAGCAACAGGCGAAAAAAGACCCACACTCAGGTGGGTCAAAAAGGGCAACTGCATCGTCCCTTGCAAAGATTGTAACGGAGAATTTAAATCCATGATAACATAATGGCACATCAAGACGCATGGGGATTGTTGGGGGTATACACCCAGTTGCTTTGCAATTCCGCAAGAGCAGTCTTCAGCCGTGTTGGTGTGCAACGGGTTAGCGCCGTTGTAAGCTTTTCCTTTTAAAGTTGAAAAAACCACTGCTTCATGTGAGCACCAACAACCATATTTTTTAAAAGGGTATTGACAAGTATTGATTCTTGTTGATACACTTTGATCACTAGTTTGGCGTGGAACCTGAACTAAAGAGTCGTTAATGAAATCCCGACCCCTTTGGGGTGGCAGTACCCAAAAGGTATTGTGTTCCAACGGGGTTTCATTAACGGCTTTTTTTTTGCTTTCACGGAACTGTCGGACTCCATCCGTTAGTAAGAGATTAACCTGTCTGCGTGGAAGAAAAGGGTACACAGTATGCCATTGGCTAGGGTGCAATTCCCGAACAATCTGTGGGACTGGTCGCATCAGCAAGTCTGGGGGTTATGGAGACATAACATGCTGATACCCCTTCGGGGTGGTAAAGCCTTCACCTTCCTTATCCTTAATGGGGTAGGGGGGGTCTTTGGGTAAAGTTTATTAAGAAGCCCCCTAAAGGGGCGAAAGGGTTAAATGAACAGGCCAACATATGAGACAAGCGCAGATTTAGAACGGGAGTCTGCGGTCATTGATAGGTTTAAAGAGAAATGGGATGTGGAAGTAGATAAGCTACCCATTCGTTACCATCTTGATTACATCATGCACAGGGGTGACAAGGCTCTTGCGTTTTGTGAAATTAAAACACGTAACCAACCAATTGAATTGCTGCGGTCTTGGGGTGGATTCATGATTTCTTTAAGCAAATGGGTATCTGCTAAAGCATTGGTTGAATCAACAGGTATACCGTTTATCCTTATTTACCGAACGCTTGATGGGGATTACTATACAAAGATTACCGATTTTAAAAGCAACGATGGTGTTTACTATCGGGGCAGAAATGACAGAAACGATTGGCAAGACATGGAACCATGTTTAAAACTAAGCGTGGAAAGATTCAAGAAGCTTTAAGGGGGGTAATCATTAAATCCATAAGCGCAAGCCTTGTAGATGCGAACGCAGTTGGATGTTACAGTCTCCCCCCCGCTCGGTTTTTGGGACTGTAGCGCCTTTCAAAGCATGAGGTGGGCATGCAATCTACATATCCCACCACTTTAACTTTTAAAGGATTTGAAATGAGAAATTACAAAAAAGAGTATGAGAATTATGACGGCACACCAAAAGTAAAAAAGAAAAGGGCAGAAAGAAACAAGGCCCGAGCAATGTTGATGGAAGCCGGAGTTGTTAAAAAAGGAGACGGCAAAGACGTTGACCACAAACGACCCCTCAGCAAAGGAGGAACTACGGTCATGAGTAACTTGCGAGCAGAACCCGCCAGCAAGAATCGTTCATTTAAACGCAAGCCAGATGGAAGCATGAAATGAATGCAGAGTTTATCGATCAGTTCCATTTCATGGACAGTACTCGAATAGCCTGTCCCATCTGTTCAAACGATAGAAAAAAATCCAATAGCAAAGACATGAAGCTGACCCGTCAACCGGACGGGGCAGTTCTCTATCATTGCCATCATTGCCAAGCTAACGGTTCCGTGCAACCAAAGGAGAGATTCGTGTCAGCAGTTCCCAGTCTACAAATCACAGAAAACAAACTAGAGACGAGTCATTATGACTGGCTCAAGACGAGAGGGATATCAAAAGAAACCGCAGACAAAATGAGATTGTTTGCATCCGAAAAGTTCTTTGGAAAGATAAAGAAACAAGCATCTGCGATTGGTTTTCCATACTACAGGAATGGTGCGTTGGTTGCAGTCAAGTATCGATCCTTCCCCGAGAAAGACTTCACCCAAGAATCAGGCGGTGCTCATGATTTCTTTGGCATTGACTTGGTTGAGAAAGGCAAGCCTCTGATCATTGTCGAGGGTGAGATAGACTGCATGACCCTTCTAGAAATGGGGATCGAGAACGCAGTATCAGTACCATCCGGTGCTCCCATCAAGGTAGCAGACGGTCGAGTCCTCCCATCAGAAGACAAACGGTTTGCCTATGTTTGGAACGCAAGGGATATATTGGATGATGCCCCATATGTCATCCTAGCCACAGACCAAGACACCGCCGGACAAGCACTCGCAGAAGAACTGGCAAGAAGAATCGGAAAAGAAAAATGCAGGATAGCCAAGTTCGACAAGAAAGATTTAAACGATGTTTATTTAGACGACCCTTCTCGGATACAAGACATCCTAGACTCAGCCACTCCCTACCCCATCTCCGGCCTCTCCGAAGCCACGACCTACGAGGAACGTTTAAACGATCTGTACTCTGCTGGTACAGGCAAAGGCTTTAGCACGGGCTATAAATCCCTTGATCACATTTACACAGTTGCCCCATCTCAACTATCGGTGGTGACAGGTTATCCATCATCCGGTAAATCGAACTTTGTTGATCAGTTGATGGTGAACTTGGCTAAAACATCGGACTGGAAGTTTGCGATCTGTTCGTTTGAGAATCAGCCTGAGATCCACATCTCAAGGCTCATGGAAATCTACATGAAGAAAAGGTTTTTTGATGGCAAGGAACGGATGACAGAGGAAGAAAAGAATACTGCGTTTAAATGGGTCAATGAGCATTTTTTATTCATCGATACAAACGGAGAAGAACCTAGCACGTTAGAGTCAATCCTTGAAAGAACTAAGGTTGCAGTTAAACGAATGGGCATTCGAGGGTTGGTGATCGACCCTTATAACTATATTGATATGAGCCGTGACACAACCGAAACCGAAGCCATATCCAACATGCTCTCAAAGGTGCAGAGGTTTATCAAGGCCAACGATTTACATTGTTGGTTTGTGGCTCACCCTTCTAAGATCAATCGGAGCGGTGTCGAACAACCCCGACCCGATGGAATGTCCATCTCCGGATCAATGGCTTGGTGGGCAAAGACCGACTGCGGTCTGACGATCCACAGGAAAGAGGGATACGTTGAGGTGGCAGTATGGAAGTGTAGGTATCGGTGGGTGGGCACTCAAGGTGAAACGACCCTTCTATATAGCAAAGTCTCCGGCACGTACGAAGAGAACCTCGATGCATTTTGACGTTTAAACACCTCACCCGGGCGTGTTTGGCGTTCCGGGTGACCCGTTTAAACATTACCAGCAGCGGGTTGTTGGCTGCGTGCTGCGTACATGCGTTTAAACATTGATAATTAATATCCAGATGTTTACTCTGCATTCTGGAGATTGCGTTTAAACGTTCAAGCTCACAGCGTGAGCCACCCATAAAAAAACACCCCGAAGGGTGTTTAAAGTTATCCTAGTCTTGCTTTGTATATTGCAGAAAAGACATTGTTGTATTGGCCTTGTCTGCGTGGTTTGAAATCAAGCCCCATCCTATATACAAACCATTGTCCCTGATAAGTTATATAGCACTCGTTGCGCCTGATGTAGATTTCATTGTTCACCAACTCGATCAAATGATCATACTTATATGCGGTCTTGAGAAAGGTTGGATCGTTTGATGTTACCGCCTTGACTTTCAATGTATCTCTTCATTGATCGGTTTAGACTTTACGTGATACATATTGGCGCAACTCTGCAGATATTCATCTAAGGTCAGGCCGTGCGCCATCGCAATATCTGCGATGACGCTGATCAAAGTAAGGTAAAAAAGCTCAGGGTCGGGTTGATGCTTTTCAGCCATCTCTTGAATGTCTTTTTTCATCAAAATAATTGTTTTTAAACTTTCTCTCATATGCCCTCCACTTGCTTAACGATGTCCATCGCATCCGCATCATACGGTGCAAGGTCTTTGATCAGGTCATACATGCGTGGAGCGTTTGCAATGAGCCGAGCATTCTCACGTTGACCCTCAAGTGTTAATGATTTATTTTTGCAGTCAGCGACCAATATATCGCCTTGAGCGGTGTATTCCCAAACGGTTGTCCGGTCAGGCGCACCAACCCACCACAGTTTTTCATCTGCTACTGGTCTCATATTGATTCTTCCTCATCTCTTTTTGCGATCTTCATGGCCCACGCATGCACCTCTGCGTCAGTGAGCCGGTTCAAAACTTCAGTCACCAATACGTGAACCGAACTGTCGAGCAAGGCATCGAACATTCTCTCGAATGTTTTTTGCCCGTACGTGTCTTTGATTTCATTGATTGTCATATGCCCCCCTTATGCTACTAATTTGATTTGCTTGAATGAAGTGTTGCCCAAATCGCTAATGTTGCGAATGAGAACATTGTTGCGATACACATTCGACACATCCACACCGATGCCCACACCGATGGTGTTGATGCCCAACACCTCGGCAGAGCGAACCTGACTGCGAACCGATTCAATCCATCCCTGACCATCCGTCACAACGAATAGGATCTTACGTTGCTCATTGCGTTGGAGCAATAACTCATGACCGTAGCGCACGGCAAAGTAGTCATTAGTACCGCCCATGCAGTCGATCTTTTTAATGCTCTGCTTTGCCTTGAGGATGTTTTGACCGAAAGGCTTAACAACCGATGTCTCATCACCGAACGTGATCAGGGATGTGCTCACACCGGCTTGCTCGAGGGTCTCAAGCAGAGCGTAAGTTGTCTTCACCGCATTGATGAGTTGCAAGCCCTCCATTGATGTCGAAACATCAAGAGCAATCACAACCGCAGAGTCAATACCGCCCTCTTCACGGTGACGTTTAAACACATTGACTTTGCCTGTGGTGATCGATGCAAGCGCAGATGAGTTGAGTCTGCCGAATTTGTGATTGTGCTCGAACTCATCCACACCGGACATCTCGAACAACTTGCGAACCTCAAAGCGCAACTTGGGTGTGATCGGAGTATTGAGATCGATTTCACGCTTGCTGACTGCGTGATAATTTGGCTCTCCGAGTGTGGCATCCTTTGAATAAGAACCTCCATTACTGCAACCCCTAGGCAACTTGCACTTAGGTTCAACTTCTTTCGCTTGTTGTGGGTCAGGCTTGCGGGCCTGTGGAGCGTTTTCCTTATCGGATGCACCCTCACCCTCACCCTCACCACTTTGAGCGCCTGTGGATTGATTTGATCCGTCCTGAGCGCCCTCTTGACCCTGACCCTCGCCCTGACCATCGCCCTCGCCCTCGCCCTGACCTTGAGCCTGATCCTGTTTCTGCTGATTGGGGCTTTGATCCTCGAACTGATTCAATTGGTCAAAGATCCACTCAGCAACTTTCAATGCGTCTCTTGAGTCTGAGCATGTGTCGATCATCGCAGACGCTTGCTTGAAAATTGGCTCAAGGCCCTGCGCCAATGGTACTGGTCTCGCATACTTGCGACCGTACACCGCAAAGGCAAACGGATACTGGCAAGGGTCTGTCCAGTCTGTGACCTGATCCATCGCCTTGTCAACCATGATGTTGATGGTCTTTGCAAGTACTTGCTCCACGTTGCCGAGGATGGATCTCTCGATGGCCTTGCGCTCGATGCGAACGTCCTCAACTGCATTGAACAACTGCGCCACGTAAGGCACTTGAGAGGATGCGTCAAAGTCGGTGTACATCGCATGCAGTAACTCATGGATCACAAAGCCCAAGTACTTGTCGAGCAATACCGGCTTGATGTTCAAGTGATCCTTTACATCGGCAAGGGAAATGTAGTACATGTTGCCCGATCTGCGAATGCTCGCAGTCTGAATGTCTGTCCAACTGATCGATCCGATCCTGAACCTTTGCTTTGCCAATGTAGACTCAAGCTTGCGGAGGGTATTCTCAACCGCTGATTTGAATTGATAACCTCTCATAGCAACCCCTTAATTGTTTCTTCATTCAATGATGCCTGACCGATGGCCTTGAGTGCAGTCGCTGACTCAAGTGGTTGGCGAGCACAGACTGTGCGCTCCCAAGCTTGCTCTACGGTCATGAAAGGCAAAGCCTTGATGAAAGCGATTACCTGTCTGATCGAGGGTGAGTCGATCACATCGCCTGTATCAACCTTAGCACGGCAGACCCTGAACGCATCGATCACGTGATCAGCAAGGGCCGGTCTGCATCCTGTGTGACGGACAACTGCGTCAACCTCGACATGCTTGAGCATATGCTTGAACTCGATCACCAAATTAAAGCGCTCACCGAATGCAACATTCATCGCCTTAGTTCCCCCATACAGGCCGGATGAGTCACCGGACAACAGGGTGTTGTCTGCACCGATCACCATCACACCGGATGCCTTGCGCCACACATGGCCCCCATAATTGACCTGTGGGTTGGGTTCGAGAAAGGCATTCAATGGGGCAAGCTCACCCTCTGAGCAATTGGTCACCTCATCCAATAGGACCACGCTTGATGGGCAAGTGTAAGCCTGTAGGAAATCGCCCTGTTTAAACACGGTCTGACCATTCTCAAGACCAACGTCTCCGATGTACTCGGACGCAGTAGAGTACTTGTGAAAGTTGATGCGAGTGAATCCTCTGCCTGTGCGAGCGGAGAACTGTCGAGCGGTCTCGCTCTTACCTGTACCCTTAGCACCTCCGAACCACAGGTTCGAGCCTGTTGCCTGAGCGAATGCAAGCGAGCGTAGGATGTCCTCGGTCCAAATAAAATTCGGATCAATCGATGGGGCACAGGGATGGTTGTACACATCAAAGTCAAAGGGCAGATCGACACCGAACAGATCCATGCATGACTTGCGATCCACGACTCGGACACTCGACATGTCAGCAACGATTGACTCAGCACCGGCAGACTGCACCGCCTGTTTAAACGGTTCAAATGCATTGGCAATCATATCGCCCACTGTCTGACTTATGGCCTTTGAGTCAAGCTTGACAATGTCACCCTCAAGGGTTTGCAGTTTATTGTGGATTGACTGGGTCAACTGCTGAACGTGGTTGATCCTGTGCTCCGCATCGTTATAGTTCCTTTGAATCGACATCCCAAGCTTGGTGACCTCAGCATTCAAGGCATCGATCTGCACTTGGTCTGCACCTTTCGCAGTACTGACAGGGGCCGGAGCCATGCCCTTGATCTGATCAATGCTAATCAAGCCGGAGTTGATTCTCTCAGCCAACCATTGAGTCATGGCGGTTTTGCCTACCTGAGCCTGACCGCTCAATTGAACGTAAGCACCGGCAACGACTTCAGTCTTCAAGCGCAATAGGTCGAGTTGTATTTTCTGAATGCTCATGATTAAACACCTCCCAATGTCATTGATTCAGTACACAAGGGGCAGATCGGCATGCCCTTGAGCGCCCATTTCTGAGTGAGTCGCACGGTGTACTGTTGCTTAGGGTCTGAACCCTCACAATCACATGTTGCCTTGAGCATGCGTGTGCTCTGCTTTGCGTGGACTGCAAGCTTAAGCTCTGCGTGTGGATAGTCTCCAAGCTCAGAGATGAGGTCAACGTACTTGGTCGCAAAGCTTGCATCGCCTGTGACCTCATGGTATTTGCCTGCGACCGTAAGCCCCATCTTGATGAGCAAGCTCACGTAAGCATTGGATTTGTAAGACATTGCACCGGAGGTTGTCCGGCACAACTGTTGGATCAACACCTCGAACACCCTGACAGGGTCAGCGATGGTAGGGGAGATGAACACCTCAAAGTGGTTGTCCCCTGAGTCGGTGTCAGGAAAGCATTCGCCCAACGTACCCGAACGTTTAAACGTTGATGGCAAACCACAGGTCACCCGAATGTTGGAGGGTAAGGGCGAACCCATCACCTCAAAGATGGGGCGAAGTACCTCGACTCCCTGATTCAAATATTCTTCACGTGTCATATTGATTCTCCGATTACGTGGCAAAATCACCACTGGCATGCCACGTGGGCATGCCGGTATTGACTTATATCGAGAGGACAGTCTGACCAAGCTTAAGCTTGAGACAATCCACGTATGAGCCTGTGAAAATGATCCGGTAAGACTTGCGAACATCTGCGCCTTTGCAGACAATGATGTTGCCGAATGCGTTGATCTGAGCGGTGTACATTATTCAAGCCCTCCAATTTCAATGCAAGCACCCATGATTGCGATGCCGATAAAGGGCAGAGCAAAGAGGGACAGACCTCCCCAAATCAACATCATTGCAAAGATCACGCAGAGCAAGGACATGAAGAGGATCAAGTATTTTTGGATGGTTTCTCTCATGCTAACACCTCTTCAATGCTGATAACGTCTAACCCATCAATTGATGTGACTGCATGCACCCAAGCGTGGGCAAAGCCTGCGTCCCGAGTAGCTATTGAATACTTGCGACCGCAGATCTCGCCGAACTGCCTGAAAGTAACTTGGAAATAATAATTGGCCATGTGATTAACTCCGAGGTAGTGCGACATTGCACTGATAAGCCCTCAGGCTTACCGCTGAAATGTCAGGCATTGTTGAGCATAAAATTAACGATACCCTCACCCCAAGCGCCCATTGGTTGCAACCACAAGGTATCGATCTTGGATGCATACGTGGCATTGATCTTTGAGAACTTAACCATCTGCACCAATTGTTGATGGGCAAGCATCCTGTCTGTGACCAATGTCCAATTGCTTGACGTTGGGTTCTTCTCAAATGCTTTCTGTGCTGATCTCAATTCGGCCTTGATGAACTTGGTCATCTCGCCTATTGCGTATGTGTTTGTTGGGTTGCTTGTTGTCATGGTGTGTACCTTTCTGTTTAAACTGTTGATGAACATTTAACGCAATGATATCACTATCGGTTGACATAGTGCAACTACTATTTGCATTAATTACAACATTGTA
>Ga0208618_1000825_pt1 | contig 13339 bp, 17 predicted proteins | sample CryBogCBE18Jul08_FD_184585 | JGI IMG/M metagenome (GOLD analysis project Ga0208618, IMG submission 184585) | Freshwater microbial communities from Crystal Bog, Wisconsin, USA - CBE18Jul08 (SPAdes) | ecosystem: Environmental > Aquatic > Freshwater > Lake | place: Crystal Bog, Wisconsin, USA...
ATCCAAGATCGCGTGAGGGACAAGGTCAGTGACATTATAGGCGACATAGAGGCTATGCTGGACACCGGCGAGCAGTTCGATATGTACTCTTACCTCCAGAAAACAGAGATGCCGCCTGCGCATGCTCAAAAGATCGCCTCGTGGTACAAGCCGCTGCTGGAAGAGTACGCTCTGGCTGCCCACGGCGACAAGGAAGTACTAGAGGGCTACAAGAACTACTCGATCAAGGAGATGAAAGCCAAGATGCTGTTCATCGGTAAGCTAATCGATGACTGCGAGCGCTACGCCGGCGTTACTAAGAAGACTCGAGCCGTTCGGAAGCCCAAGACCGTCTCAGCCGACAAGCTACTCAAGAACTTTAAGTTCCAGAAAGAGTCCTCTGACTACAAGTTGGCCTCAGTACCACCTACAAAGATCATCGGAGCTCAAGAGCTGTGGACATTCAACACGAAGTATGGCTTCTTGACGCACTTCATGGCACTAGACCGCGGCGGGTTGTCGGTCAAGGGCACCTCTATCGACAAATTTGATGAAAATCTGTCAAAGTCCTATAAGACTGGGCGACAGACCGCTAAGATCGTCGACGAGGTGGCAAAAGCCGGTAAGTTGAACCTTAAGAAGCTGATCTCTACACTAAAAGAGAATGGATTTACCGCTCGACTCAATGAAAATACCATCTTACTAAGGATTATATAATGGCTAAGAAGATACGCGTAGGCTCTCACAAGATTAAGACTAATAAGAACGGTTCTAAGTCAATCATGGAGAGAACGAATAAGTCGAGTTGGAAAGTTATTCAAAAAGTAAAGCCCATCAAGGGAAAATAGTTGTTGACAAAACTTATTAGATGTGATATAAATAAAATTGCAATGGTCGTTGACGTATACGGCATAAGCACACTGGACCCGGGGGCGGTACCCGGCTGGTCCACCATAAGAACTTTGATCTTAAGTCGATCCTAATATAAATAGAATCGACGGAGGTTCAAATGAAACACATACACCATATAATACCCAAACATTTGGGTGGGACTGATGATCCAGAGAATTTGATTGAGTTAACTATTGAAGAACATGCAGAAGCTCATAGAATACTTTGGGAACAACATGGAAGATGGGAAGATAAATTAGCTTGGCAAGGTTTAGCTGGTTTAATGAGTAAAGAAGAACTTGTTAAACAAATGCTTAGCGAAGCTGGTAAAAAAGGAAATGCTTCTAGACCAACTAATAAGGGAAAGAAGTATAATTGGACTAAACGTAATCCTAAACCAGTTGGCACTGGTGGAAGTTTATGGTTTCATAATCCTAATAACCCATCTGAAAAATGTTGCATAAAACCAGATCAAATTCCACCAGAAAATTGGGTACGTGGACAAGGAAGAAAGTCTAAGAATCCTGGACTTAACTTTCATGTCAAAAAAACTTGAAGTTCTTATGATGGGCCAGAAAATTAGGATCGACAGGTGTGATAAAGGTACTACTGAGATCATGGCAAACGTTATAGATGCAAACGATAATGCACCTCTCGCTGTGGCACTAGCTGCCTAAGCATGAGCTCGGGGAGAGCTTGGAAACAGAATCTCCCCACTCAATTTCATGGAGATAATATGCGTACAAACTTGATCGTGGTAGATGACTTTTATAACAACGTTGATGAGGTTCGCGAGTACGCATTGAACCAGCCATTCGGTGAGACCGGTAACTATCCGGGTCGTCGCTCTGCTCTCGACACCAATCCATCTATCCGAGCGGGCGTTCAGTCTATTGTCCAGTCAGCCGGTGGTTTGATCACAAACTGGAACGGCGTCAACTACCAGATCGCTACGGCCAATGACCGCACTTGGATCCACCACGATGGTCCCTGCGGTAACTGGGCCGGTGTCTGCTACTTGACTCCAAACGCACCGGTCTCCGGCGGCACTGGTATCTTCAAGCTTAAGTCTACCAACAGCATGGTAGCTCCTGACGCCAATGACCACAATACTCCCGGATACGACTACACCAAGTGGGAGATGGTCGACCGGATCGGGAACCTATATAATAGGCTTATCCTGTACAAGACAGACTTATATCACGCTTCGCTGGACTACTTTGGAGAAGGTTTACATGATGGAAGACTATTCCAAGTAATGTTCTTTCAAACGGAGTTCTAATGACTATAACGCTATCGACCTGCGGGCCAGTTATATTCAACGAGATGTTTTTTATCTCAATTGGTTTCTTCATTGCGGTCGGTGGTCTAATAATCTTTGAGAAATACTTTTAATGGTCTCTTAGCTCAGCAGGATAGAGCAACAGCCTTCTAAGCTGTGGGTCGCTGGTTCGAATCCAGCAGAGATCGCCAATTAAGGAGCCTAGATGTCGAGCTTATACATCAACGCCAATAATACCCTGACTACCAACTCTCCGACTAACGTAACCCTTACCCTAACCGGTATCAATGGTACGTTTAATCCAGGAGATACGGTGTATCAGCAGGATGACTCGAATACCAACGCGACCGTGGTGAGCTTCTCTGCTCCTAATCTAGTCGTGTCTAATCCTAACTCTATGTTCAGTACCACTGACAACTTCAGCTCGACTCTAGTAGATGCCAGCAGCGGCGCGACTGCCTATATCAGCAGCACTAACGCTCCTCCCGCAATCGCCGACCTGCCATCGTTTAACCTTTCGGATGGAAACAGCTCTAACGTCATCATAAATACCAGCAACGTTATCGTTCAGTCAAACACCTCTGCGAATGCTATATTGTACTCAGTCAGCATCCAGCTGCAGGCTAACTCGACTACAAACTCAGCGCTGTACGCCAACTCACTGGTACTGCAGTCTAACTCTTCTACTAACCTATCTGCCTATGCTAATAGCTTAGTCCTGCAGAGCAACAGCACTGCTAACTTAACTATAAACACTTCTTCTCAGGTGTTCTCCATCAACTCAAGCTCTAGCGTTACCGTTAACGCGAACGGCATCACATATGCCAACTCATCCGTTACGTTTACGTTTAAGCCACCGACAGCCGCTCAAGTTACCGCCGGAAACTACTTCTTGGCGGCCAACGGCAATTGGATCCAGGTCACCGTCCCCTAAGCTCGGGAAGCATAAGTGGTATATGCCGGCGTCTCATAAACGTCTTACAGTGGGTTCGAGTCCCTCCCCGAGTACCAATTTAGAGTATATCATGAAGCCATATAGAGTTGAAGTCAAGGGTAAGGGTAAGCTATATGAACGCAAGACCTTTGACGATCTCCCATCAGCAGAGAAACACTTTCACTTTCTTGAGTTTCACTACTATGAGAAGCTCAAGTGGCCTCATGCCGCCATCACACTTAAGAAAAACAAAGAGGTGTTAAAGTACACATGAAACTTATCAGCGCTAATCAGTTCGCCACAGACATTGAGTCAATGCGCCGCGACGGCAAGCTCGAGTACGTAGATGCTATCGTAACTTGGTGCGAGAAGAACGGTGTCGAAGTTGAGTACGCTGCTTCAATTGTAAAGAAAGATCCGGTTCTAAGATCCAAGCTTCAGGTAGAGGCCGAGGACATGAACATCGTTAAGAAGACTATGAAGCTACCTTTTTAGTTTACTTATATCACTGGGTGTGGTATAAATAATAATAGAGCGCTACACTGCTCTATACGACAATACGATCAATACTCACAATACGGAGAATACTATGGTTGACTTTTCACAACTAAAGAAGATGTCTGGTAAATCATCACTGGATAAACTCACCTCAGAGCTTAACAAGCTTGCAGGTGGCGGGCAGACCGACAACAAGAAGGATGATCGGTTCTGGTATCCCAACGTAGATAAGGCTGGCAATGGCTACGCAGTTATCCGCTTCCTTCCACCTCCTCCAAATGAAGAAATGCCTTTCGTCCGTATCTTTGAGCACGGCTTCCAAGGTCCTACTGGTTCTTGGTATATCGAGAACTCACTGACGACAATCGGTAAGCAGGATCCTGTATCTGAGTTGAACTCACAACTATGGAACTCAGGTCTCGACTCTGACAAGGATGTCGCGCGCAAGCAGAAGCGCAAGCTTCACTTCATCTCCAACGTCTACGTCATCACCGACCAGCAGAACCCTGAGAACGAGGGTAAGGTGTTCTTGTTCAAGTACGGCAAGAAGATCTTCGACAAGCTCAACGAGGCTATGAACCCTGAGTTCGCTGACGAAGACGCGATGAACCCATTTGACTTCTGGGAAGGCGCTAACTTCAAGCTCAAGATTCGCAACGTAGAGGGCTATCGCAACTACGACAAGTCTGAGTTCGCGAAGGCTGGCCCGCTGTTCAATGACGACGACGAGATGGAAGCTCTCTGGAAGAAGCAGCACTCGCTGCAGGAGTTTATCTCTCCGAGCAAGTTCAAGTCATACGACGAGCTCAAGGCTAAGCTGAACAAGGTACTTGGTCTCGATAAGGCTTCAGTTACCCAGCAGGTCCGCGAAGAAGCTCACGCGAAGGTCGCCAAGGCAACCGAGGATGCAGCTCCTTGGGCTGAGGAAGCAGAGGCTCCAACATTCAAGTCAAAGCCGGCATATGCCATGGATGACGAGGATGACGATGGCTTGGAGTTCTTCAAGAAATTAGCGAAATAATCTAAGGGGCCGAGGCCCCTTTTTTATATAGTCGCGAGTGAGTAGCCTAGGCGCTCTGCGATTGAGACTGACTCTTTCTTCTGTTCCTGAGGCTGCTCGCTGACTTGAGGCTTGCTGTTGTCGACGGCTAAGTTGTTTACCATTACCGAGGATGATCTCTGAGAGTTCTCCTTGCTTACCTTGGCTTCGGTCGACTCTTTGTTTATAACCGCTCCGGTATTAGTTGACTTTGGCTCAGGCTTGTTTGATGCGACGCTGGTGTTGCTGCTACCACCCATAGAGTTGTAGACCTTCATCCAAGAAGACTGGTAGCTCGCAGCCACCATACCCTTGTTGGTGTTTAATGCATCTTGAGACATGATGCCCTGAGGATTGCCGGTGTACCATACGAGAGGTACTTTAGAGACGTCACCTCTGTTGTTGGCTAGTATCTCCTTGACGTACCTGCGCGCCACCTCGTCTTGAACATCGCCGGGTGCTAGTCTAGCTTCTTGGTACTCAGTTCCAACGCCGTACTTCTTCGTGAGACCTCTCCAAGTTGAGCCGGTAAACTGGTAAGCTCCCGACGCAGTCGACTTTGGCCAAGCGAAGTTAGTTATATTGTACTTTCCGCCGGACTCTTTTGTCTTGATAGTTCTCAATATTCTCTCGGTCGTCTCATCGCCTGAGCTGGTGCTTACGCCTTGTCTAGGCATCACGTCACCAGTCATCCTGTCATCGCTTCCATAGGAAGCCTGCATCATTCCTTGACGACTCCCCCTGTTAGGAGCAGCACCTGGAGCATTTACACCCGGGAGACTTATTCCATACTGAGCGGTAGTCTGCCTGTCAATTCTAAAGCTTCCAGTACCACCAGCACCACCACCGGAACTCCTGCTCTGCGGTACCATAGGAAACTCAAAGTTACCCATAGACTGAGCTGCTCCAGCTAGTTGTGGAACTGCCATTCCCATGAAGCCACCGCGAAGTGACTTGAATATGATGCGGTCAGCTTTGAATATGATATTGTCTGAAGAAGACAGAGCTGATAGAGCGCTTCCTGATATGTTGTCGCTTCCTCCGCCACCAGATAGGTCAGGCGTGCTTGGAGATCCCGATGCTTTTTTCTTATCGTCAGATGAGAACTTCTCAATGATCCACTCGGTCAGCTTATGAAGGTCGTCTTCTCCGTACCAGACCGCCGCCGCACCAGCTGCTAAGCTAGCTAAGATAATAGCTGGTTCTGACAAGACTCCAGCGAGAACCGTCGCGACTACTGCTGCTACCGCGTATCCGGTTCCAAACTCAAGAGTAAAGTTACTTAAGAGTCTAAAGACATTTGTCTTGTAATTAGGATCTTTAGAATCCAGATCATATATGTTCTTAACTAGCTTTATTGCTTCATATATGACTGCAAGCCAAGCGGCCTTTGATGCCAGACTAGCCGCAACGCGAGTAGCCCAGCTTCCCTCAGCACGGCTTGCCGCCGACTCAATAGCTTTACCTGCATCTTTTGACTTTGTGTTCTTAGCCTCAGCCTCTGCGTTCTTCTCGGCTTCTGTCTTCTCTTTAGCTTTTGATTCTTTAGCTTTTGATTCTTTAGCTTTCTCTTCTACACTCTTTTCTTTTGGAGCTTCTGCTAGAGGTATGTTTGGCAAACCAGGACCGCTTGCCGCAGCAGCTACACCAACTATTCCGATCATATCATTTAGGTATGAGTTGACAGTGTCCTGCATGTTGACGAGGTAACTTACCTCTTCCTTAGCAGTAAGTAGCTTGTCAGCGTAGGACTCGAGAGTCAAGTTTATCTTGCGGATCTCTCTTCTCGAGTCCTGCAGTGTATTATTCATCTCTTGATTGATTGAAGCAATCATATCTTTAAGCTGCGGGTACGCTATCGCGAACACGCTATCGAAGCTCTGCTTAGCAGCCGATCTAAGATTTATACCATCATCAGCCATTATGCGGCCTTAGAGTTTGAGCCGGTCGGTACTCTCGGCTTGATTCCAAATAGAGCCTCGTATCTCTGAGCGGCATCCTCAGGCTCGACATTCCCTGCGTAGTTAGAGTTTCCAAGCTTAGGATTCGGGAAGGACTGGGGATTTGAAGACTCAGAAGCCTTGATGTTATTCATGGTAGCTCTCGGCGGAGGAGTTATGCTGGTCATCTCGCTGTTGGTTGACTCTCTGTTGAGCTCAGCGCCCGTAGCCACAGTTGTCTTTGGAGCGGTATCTCTACTCGCCACGTCGGTCTTCTTTGTATCTTTCTGAACTGGGGTAGCTGCAGGAGATGCGCCAACAGGCGAAGCCGCGCTTTCCTTAGAAGCCTGATCGCCTGTTGTTGAAGAACCGGTCTGAGCCTTTGCAACTTGTCCAGGTGCATCACCGATCTGCAGGTCATCACCTTTCATGTTCGCATCAGGTGATCTTCTAACGACTAATTGACTAGTTAGTGGAACTGAGTATGTCTTTACGGCCCTACTTGTGTTTCCAGCGATGATCTCAATGCCGTCTCCGGATTTATTACCTGTTGCTAGACCTACGTGACCACCGGGTTGTCCTGGGCCCTTACCTCTCGTTAAGAGGACGACGTCGCCTTTTCTCACTTCAGTCGGTCTTACAGGAACACCCCATCTCTGGAAGCTGTTCGCTACTTGAGAGCCGGAACCTCTTATACCAGCTTGAGCCAGTGATGAGTTAACGAACGCAGCGCACCAAGCTTCTTTTGATGGGTCAAGTCCGACTCCTCCGGTTCGTAAGTAATTTACTATGTCTCCATAGTTGCCGGTAATGCTTGCTCCTGAGAGTCTAGAAGCGGCGTCTACAGCCGCGCCGGCGTTTCCACCTCCAGCAGGAATTCCCGCCGAAGTGCTGGCAACTGATTCTCGCATTCCTACTGGTGTAGCAGAACCTTGTCGCCCGCCGGCTCTCGGAGCACCGCCGCCAAGTCCTCCACCCATTCCACCGCCGGGAAACACGATCTCATTGGCATCGAAGGTGATGGTATTTGCTTTGATTAGTAGTGAATTTCCAGAAGTCTCAGGCTGGCTCGGCTCGGGAGTCGCTGCGGGTGCGCCTGCTGCTGGAGGAGAAGCCATTGGAGAGGCACTGGATCCTGACCCAGAAGAGCTCGCTGGAGGTCTAGATCCAGCCGGCTGTGTTGCCGACACTGAGCTGGTCGGCTGTGGCCTAGAGCCATCACTACTTTGTCCAGAACCACTTTCTGGAGCCGGAGGCGCGGTATTCTGGTTATTTATGACTTGGAACATAGCGCCGGAGACGCCTACCGCAGTAGCGGTCTTTCCAATATTTGATATTGCGCTCTTCGTGATGACATTGCCAGCACCACCGCCAGTCGTGCTGGCATCGCCCTGTTGCTGCTGAGCTGAGTCTAGTATCTTGCCAAGAAGTCCCAGCGACTTCGACATCGAGCTGTTTAGTTTTCTAAGCCCAGTATTGATGTCATTCAGACGACTGTTTATATTGCTTAGAGTACTATCTAAATTCTCAACTTCGTCTCTGTTTTCTTGACTAGTTGTCTGGATAGTCTTGAGCAGTCGCTCTAGAGACGGAAAAGTAGAGCCAAAGACGTATTGAGCCGCGTCTCTTGCTAGTTCTCTAAAGTTAAGCTCTAGTTTATCAGGCATTAGTTACCGATCTTTGCTAACTTTTCTTGTCCGCGTGTATAGGCAGCGACACCGAGGATAGCACCGAAGGCGATGTGAATCATACCGCCGTTTGATAGAGATAAGCTCTGCCAAGCTACGTACTGCGCAGTGACTCCGTCGTTCTTATAGATTACTGGGAGGAACATCGAGATAATAGGAAAGAGAATGAAGTCGAACAGACAGATTGCCATATAGAGCCAACCCATTGCTGGACGCCAGTATGCTTTTACCCAATGTTCTTCCTGCTTGTCTAGCTGACTGTCTACGATCTTTTCATCGATGGCAGTCTGAGCCAACCCAACGGAAGCCTGAGCCTGAGCGGTGGCCTGAACGGCCTGCATCTGGACCGTCTGCTGAGCCATCGTTGAAGATGCTTGATTATTGTTATTGTTTACATCAATTACAGTAACAGCGGGCGCTGGTGCTGGTGCTGGTGCAGGTGCTACCGGTACTGGAGCGTCATCATCAGCTGGTTTTGCGAATTTAGCCATTATTTTGCTTTCTCTGTTCTTCTAGTTCTCTGAGATAGTTCATAAGCATCTCAACATAGAGATCACGCTCAAATGGTATAAGGTTCTCAACTTCACTAATAGAGTATTTATGGTGCTGAACCAGTGAGAATATCGTTATGTAGTAGTTCTCAAGGTTGTTGTGGTTCAGCGCAAGGTAAAAAAATCAGATAGAGTCGTTAGCTCGATCTCTCTGTCGTTACCCAGTGAGTTCTTATAGCTGATCTTATAAGATAGCTTTGGCTGGTTGACCATGAAGTCTTGGATCTTCTCAAAAGTCTTGATGTCGAGATTCTCAAGGTACTCCTCGAGCTCTTTCTTAGAGTACGCAGATGACTCATAAACCTCGTTCTCATCATAGATCTTGTCCACGCAGCGAACGATGAGCTGGAAGAATGAGTCTTCTCCCGACTCGAGAAACTCTTTGTCCTCATACAGCGATGCATTTGGATACTTGAGCAGGATGCCTGTAGTGTCGGTGATGCGGATCGTGTTGTCTACCTTCTCTGGAAAGTTGATCTCGATCTCTTTTAACTTGACGTCAAAGTCGTAGACCTTGTTGTCCTCGTTGTCTCTGTAGGAGACCTGCACTGTGTCGTTGACAGAAGCCGCTCTGAGCTGGATAAAAATATACTCGAGATCAAACAGAGAGATCTTATTGACGTTAAACTCATCGAGCGCGCAGTTGTTAACGACCTGCTTGATTGCGATGAGGATGTCTTTCTCTTCCTCACTGAGCTTAGCCATCAGGAGAATCTTCTCTTCTTTAACTAAGAAAGGTCTAAACGCTACTTTCTTACTTGTAGAAGGAATAGTTAAGATGATCTGCGGATATGTAATCTTTGGTAGTGACATGACGAACTCCAGTTTTTAATGATTATTAGCAATTATCCAGTAGTGGTATCTGCTTGCGATGAGTCTTGAGAAGTAGATGTTGTTGGTGAGCTACTATTAAATGTAGAACCAAACAGCTGAGATCCGACTCCGATACTTCCAAAACCCGATGAGCCATTTAAGATGTCTCCTAGGTTTCCACCAAATGCCCCAAGTATCGTGTCCAGAGTATTTCCAAAAGCGCTGTTGACGTTATCAACTGACCAGTCTCTATAAGAGAAGTTCACGTTAACTTTCATCGCGGTGTTGTTTGAGTTCCAGTCTAGACCGATCTCATTGATGCTGATCGGAAACGCGTCGATTATAGTGATTGTCTTTGCGACGTTGCCGTATGAGTCAAAGACGTAGATATAGATGTCGGTGGTGTAGTCGTCCTTGTAGCCGACGGTGTAGCTCGGCACGCCGCCGTAGTTAACGTTGCCGTTGAAGTCGATGATCTGATTTAGCCAAGAGTAGAAATATCTATAGATCGTACCGCTGCTGTCTGCGATGAACGACATACCGATGTCGGTGAACTGAGCGTTGTGAGCCATCTTCTGGTTGATGCCCATCCCGTATCTCTTGTTGTCGCTCGCTGCAACTGCCATTCCAGGAATCTTGACCTGCTCGGTTCTCAAGTAGATCATTCTCTCGGCTGCGAAGTTATTGAGCGTGTCGGCTATTCCGGAGAAGCTGCTGAGGTTTATGTTGGTAGGAGCGGTCATGACAGTCAAGAACTTGTTGGTAGGCAAGTAGCCGTACCTACCAATGTTTGATCTAAATTCTGATATATTGTAGGCCAACTCTATCTCCCGCCTCGAATATTCTGTGATTTTGTTACAAAGCTCTCAGTTGGCAAGGTAATGGCATAGTCCCAGTTTCTTGGCTCGATATATAAGTACCTGCTCGCAACATGACTATAGAGATATCTCTTGACGCATACATTAAATCCAGAGTACTTAGATGACCTGTTTAGTATGTCGTAAGATATCTTTAGCTTAGTGCTATCATCATATTTATCATTAGTTGCGGCCTCTTTTAGAGCTCCAAGAAGAGCCGCCCTCCCTCCACCGTGAAGATAGTGTAGGTTGATCCCAAGAAAGCCATTTCCATAGAAGTTAATTGGAAAGACTAGCGGGAACGTGTCGTACGTTGGTAAGATGTCTTTGTTCTTTGGATCATAGAAGAACATGTACATTCTACCGATCGAGTCAATAGTCAGTCCACCCACTCCATTCTTAGGATCGTTCAACAGCTTCCCGTAGTTTCCGGTAAGGCTCTGAGCCGTATCGCGGAACCAGTTAACTGATTCTTGTACTGTAGGTAGATCTGCCATTAGAATGTAATTTTCAATTCTTGCTCTGTAAATATCTGGAAAGTCCAATTTCGATCTGCACAGAACTCCTGCGCCGCTTTCCACTTAGCACTATTTATGCCCCAAGTGAAGACCTCGTTGATGTATCTCTTGTTTACTTTCGCCGGCTTCTTTGGCTCTTGCGTCTGCGACTTTGGCTTTACCTCTATTACCACGGTCTCAATCACCCCGTCTTTGTTCTTCTTTCTTACGCAGAAGTCAGGAAAGTAGCGATGAATTCTATTGTCAACGGGCGAGCGATAAGGTATGCAGAACTCCTCTGAGCTCCACTGAATAACGTCTGGATGCTTATCCAGATAATCCATGAGTTTGAGTTCCCAACTTGACCTATAAATAATATTAGTCGGGTTCCCTTTATACTTAGCCGGATTTTTAGGTTTAAAGTACCCTTTGTAAGACATCTTTGATCTCTGCAATAAATAATATAAAAATATTTAGGAACTACTATGGCTTTATTAGACGGATTAGTAAACGCAGCTTGCACAGTCTTTAAAGACACGGCTGTCACAGCTGCTGGAGCTACGGCTTATGGTTTATCTGGACAAGATCCAAATGCCGGCGGCTATCAATTCATGGGGGATCTCGTATACCCGTCCGATCTAATCAATGAAGACATCGGCCGCAAGGCCTTTATGTGCATAAAGTTCTCTCAGTACCAGAGAAGATCGATATTTGACCAGCCTTTCTTCAAGTCATTTGGCGGCATCACCCTTCCAATCCCATCAAGTCTTCAAGACATGACTTCAGTTAACTGGAACTCAACCTCAACTTCATCGAGTTCTGCGGCAGTCGGTGCAGCTGCTGAGCAGTATCTTAACCAGAGAAATTCTTCTGGAAGTCCTGCATCCGGTAACTTCTTCGATACTGTTAAGCAAGAACTGCAGAATGCAGGTGGAGCTCAGGGTTTAGGTAATATCGCAACTGGAGCTGGATTAGCTTATGGCGCGTCTGAGCTAAGTAAAGCTTTTGGCGGCGGCGGTGCACAGGCTCTTCAGATGGCTGGTCTCGCGTATAATCCATTCCTAACTATGCTTTTCCAGAGTCCTAATTTTAAGTCTCACTCGTTTAGCTGGACATTAGCTCCAAGAAACCCAGAAGAGTCTTCAACTATCGCTAGCATAGTAGCTGCTTTTAAGTACAACATGTTACCTGGACTATCTGGCCAAGGCAGCGGAGGTACGTTCTTTACGTATCCAAACATAGCTAACATAACGCTATTTCCAACTGACTATTACTTGTATAAATTTAAGCCCTGCGCTATTAAGTCATTCACAGCTGACTTTGCTCCGAATGGTCCATCGTTCTTTAAGGGAACTTACGCTCCAACTCATATCAACATATCAGTAGATATGACTGAGATTGAGTTGTGGACAAAAGAGTCTCTTTCTGAAGTTGGCGGTTTTGGTGAAGTTAATCCTGTGCTCGGCCAAGCGCTAAAAACAGCAGCTGACATCGGCAGCAACATTATTGATAACTTGCAGAATAATTCTAGCAACATCAACGGCGCTCTTCAAACTCTCGATAACGTAATGACACTATAAGGATAAGAAAATGGCAGAGAAATACTTCGACAAGTTTCCGGCAGTATTCTACGCCAATAACTTCGCTATCAACTTAACTGAGAGAGCTGCTCTAAAAGTTTCGGCTCCAGCAACTCCGTACGCTTACTACTCTTATGACGTAACCAACGGCATCAGGGCTGACCAGATAGCCGATAACTACTACAATGACCAGTACATGGACTGGCTTCTCTACTTATCAAATGGAATCATCGATCCATACTATCAGTGGTACCTCACAGACGATAAGTTCAACTCTTACCTAGTAGCAAAGTACAATACCACCGTTCAGAATCTATCGAACAAGATAGATCACTATATAAACAACTGGTACAACGGAAACGCTATTAGTATATCTGACTACAACGCTCTTCCGAGCAACCAGCACAGGTACTGGCAACCTCTGTATAATCAAGACACGGGACAGGTCTTGAGATACGTGAGGCTTCCAGCTGACTGGACTATCAACACCAACTCACTGATAAGTGTGTCGTGTGTTGGAACATCATTCACTAACAACGAGATCGTCTACATCAACTTCGACGGCACTCATACTGGTCGCGGTCAAGTATCTTATGCCAACAGCACAAGTATCCAGCTGCAGCACGTTTCAGGAGTTCTTTACTCGAACTCAACGGTGCTCATAACAGGAAGCAGCTACGTCTACGGTACAGAGAGCTCTACCAACGTTGCATTTACTTCTACAACTTCTCTTGCAAATAACATCGTCGCCGGTGAAGAGATCTACTGGGATCCAGTTACCATGTACGAC
>Ga0208618_1000831_pt1 | contig 13238 bp, 11 predicted proteins | sample CryBogCBE18Jul08_FD_184585 | JGI IMG/M metagenome (GOLD analysis project Ga0208618, IMG submission 184585) | Freshwater microbial communities from Crystal Bog, Wisconsin, USA - CBE18Jul08 (SPAdes) | ecosystem: Environmental > Aquatic > Freshwater > Lake | place: Crystal Bog, Wisconsin, USA...
AAAGCGCTCAAAGGAATTTGCGGCCGCAGACAAAGATGGAGATAGCACTTTGACCAAAAGTGAAGCCAAGAAATTGAAAAAAGTGCATAAAAACTTTGATGTAATTGACGCCGATAAAGACGGCACAGTAAGTCGTGATGAAGTGCATGACTTCATGCATAAAACGAAATAAAAAAATAGTTGGTTTATATAAAGGCAGCTTAGGCTGCCTTTTTTATTAAAAATTAGCGAGAAATAGAATGATATTATGGTTTTTTACCTTACTTGTTTTTTCTAACACTGCCATGGCGATTGAAGAACCGAAATTTACACTGCTTGAAAAAGATAAAGCTTTTGAGTTGCGAGCCTATGCGCCCAAAATAATTGCTGAGGTAGTAGTGGATGGCAATATGCGTGAAGCCTCTAGTAAAGGCTTTAGGCTCATCGCCGACTTCATTTTTGGGAATAACACTGTGCAGTCTGGCAAGTCTGAAAAAATAAGCATGACAGCACCAGTATCAGTAGAGCCGCAAAGCGAGAAAATATCCATGACCTCACCTGTTGGTGTTCAGCACGCGAGTAAGGGCTGGAAAGTATATTTTGTGATGCCCAGCCAATATACTTTAGAGACACTGCCCAAGCCCAAGAGTGCGCTTGTCAGTATCAAGCAAATATCGAGTCAAAAGTTTGCAGTGATTCGATTTTCGGGCTTGGTGGATGAAGAAAAGATGGAAAAAAAAGTGGCTGAATTAAAACAGTGGACTGATAACAAGAAGCTAAAAGTGCTCGGCAATCCAGAGCTGGCAAGATACAACCCGCCTTGGACACTCCCATTTTTAAGACGCAATGAGGTAATGCTGGAGGTTGAATAATGGTTGCATCATCATGGATATTTTGGGCTGTCTTATCCGCGATATTTGCAGCACTCACCACCATATTTGCTAAAGTAGGCATTCAAGGGGTTGATTCTGATTTGGCCACGTTGATTAGAACGGCAATTGTGTTGCTGCTTTTAACACTGTTTGTCCAATTTACTGGTAAGTGGGCCAATCCATTTAATCTCAGTAAATACAATTGGCTCTTTTTGTTTTTATCAGGGTTAGCTACTGGGGCATCTTGGGTTTGTTTTTACCGTGCTCTTCAAATTGGAGAGGCTTCAAAAGTGCTTGTTGTCGATAAATTTAGCATCGTTTTCGTTGCTATATTGGCATTTGTTTTTTTAGGTGAAAAGCCGGTAACTAAAGACTGGTTGGGAATTGCTTTGGTGGTCTGCGGGTTGATGGTAATCGCATTTAAATGGTAGGCTTTTGATTCCTTCAGGAATCATTGCCAATATCTAAAAATAGGTGCAATATTTAGTTCGCTTATGACTTATTCGAGCGTTTTTTAAAAAATCATTTAAACAGTTTTGGGAGAAAAGAATGAAGAAAGTATTAGCTTTGTTAATTGCTGTATTTGCTTTAAATGCTGTTCCTGTTGTTTATGCTGATGAACCTGCTTCAGAAACAATTTCTGCTGAAGCATTACCTGAAGGCGTAGCGCCATTGCCAGATTTTGTGCCAGCTGAATAAGTCTGTTTGAATAATAAATAAAAAGCCACCTAGTGTGGCTTTTTTGTTGTTCCGAGCTAACGTGGAACAAAAAAGTGTATTTGCCATCAAAAGAACATCCTCAATAAAACAAAAAATTTTATGAAAATATTCAACGCAATATTAAGCTGGCTAGTTTTTATTACTTATGCAGTTACAGCAATCGCGCAACCAGTCTACGATAAAAATTTTACTGGCACTCAAAAAGAACATTATGCTGATGGCAAGCCTAAATATGAAGTGCACATTGAGAAAGGTAAAAAGCAGGGGCTCGAAACTTTTTGGTACGCAAGTGGTGCGCTATATATCCAAACTAACTATGCAGATGATAAAGAGGATGGTGTTTGGAAGCAGTGGTATGAAAGCGGCCAGCTAAAGCTAGAAGCCAACTACAAAGGTGGGCGCGAGCACGGAAGCTTCACGCAGTGGTATGAAAATGGGCAAATGCGCGTGCAAAGTGAGTTCATCGATGGCAAAAAAGAGGGCACAGAAACTGCGTGGAATAAGGATGGCAGTGTTAAATACAAAAGTACTTACATGAACGGGCAAGAAGTTAAGCAGTAAAAGTTTAGACGTAACCCCCCAACTTTTGTGGGCTTAATTAGTGGTGGCTGGGGGCGGTATTAAATCTCTAGTGACATCCATGTTCAACTTGATTTTGTTCTATTTGAATAGTGGGGTGCACGATTTCAAATCTATGATGTAGCTCATGGGCGATGTCTTCTAAAAAATGATCTCCAGAAGAGCCTTTAGGCATGACAAGATGCACCGTCATTGCTATTTGAGAAGTGCTCATTGCCCATATGTGCAAATCGTGAACATTAGTTACGCCTTCAAGAGACTCTAAAAAGCTTCTTACTTTGCGCAGTTCAACCTGTTTTGGAACGCCATCAAAAAGAAGGTGAAGAGATTCCTGAAACAGAGACCATGTACTAATAAGTATTACAGCTGCAATCAACAAACTTGCGATTGGATCTAGCAGGCTCCAACCAAACCATAGGGAAAGTGCTCCAGCAATAAGAACACCTGCTGAGACTAATGCATCAGCAGCCATGTGTATAAAAGCTCCGCGAACATTCAAATCACTTGATCGTCCGTGCATAAACAACATGGCCGTAGCTCCGTTAATCAGGATGCCAACTCCTGCTACTGCCATGATAGTCATCCCCTGAGTTTCTAGTGGACTATTCAGTCTCGTTATGGCTTCAGATATTAATGATCCGATCGCAACAAGCAATAGTAATGCGTTGGCAAAAGCGGCAAGAATGGTTACTCGTTTCCAACCGTAGGTATGTCTATCATTTGATCTAAGTTTTCCAGCGAATACTCCAACGAGTCCAAGAACAAGTCCAACCACATCAGAAAAGTTATGACCTGCATCTGCCAATAAAGCTAGAGAGTTAATCTTAAATCCGTAAAAAGACTCAATGGCTACAAAGATGATATTTAATAGTATGCCAATAAGAAACGCCTTACTGAAGTCATTTGGAATGCTGTGGTGATGATGCGTATGGCTGTGATTGTGTTCGGTCATGTTTAATCTTCAAATTAGTTTGGGTTTATATTGTGTTTAGATAAGAGGATATCCTGGATTTTGTGTAAGCGTTGCTTAATTGCCGCTCCGGCATTCTCTCCGTTAGCTGAATGGTAAACCTATTGTGCGAGGCTGTGACATAGAACAAGTATAAAATCAGCCTAACCTACACAACAATGACGGCTGATTTAAAGTGATTGACTCATGTCAACCCAATTCATTACAAATCCGTTAATATATGTGGGCAGTGTCATTTCTAATTATAAGGGGCAATAAATGAATAAATTATTAACAATTCTAACGGCAGGTATTTTTTCGGCTGTATCTTTTACAGCTTTGGCAGCAGACGAACCAGCAGCTCCAACTGAAACAGCAGCTAAAACTGCCCCAGCCAAAGCGCATCATGCCAAAGCACATCATGCTAAAAAACAAGCTCACAAAAAAACCGCTAAGTAATTCGTAGTTAATCCCAAAGCGCCTTAGGGCGCTTTTGATATTGTAAATACAGCAAGAAAGTTTGTATTTACAAAGATTTTATTCAATGAGGTTTAAAGCATCTGTCGCTATAGACTTAGACTAAGTTACGATAGAGCACTAAAAAACCATTTAAATATAGAGGTAATAATGAAAAAACTTATTAAGTTAGTTCTGGTAGCAGTTACCTTACTAATTTCTTTTAATGCTTCAGCGGATCTAAAAATTGGCTACGTTGAATTGAATCAAATTATGCAATCACAGCCTGCTTTAGATATTGGTAAGAAATTACAATCCGAATTTTCAACGCGCATTTCACAAATTGAGCAAGCCAAAAAGAAAATCAGTGATAAACAAAGTGCCTTAGATAAAGATGCTAAAAACTTATCTGATGCTGACTTAAAGACTAAGTCCAAAGAAATCTCAGATCTTTCAATAGAGTTTGAGAGAAAACAACGTGAATTGAATGAAGATGCCTCACTTAGAAAAAATGAAGAAATGAAAAAATTTCAGGATCAAATTAATAAAGTGATTGATTCAATTGCTCAGACTGAAGGCTATGACCTGATTTTGTATAATGGCGCAGCATTCACAAGCAAGAAAATTAATATTACCGACAAGGTTATTGCAGCAGTCGGCAAGTAATTCTTGTTGTTAAGATCAAAGAGGCGCCTTAAGGGCGCTTTTTTGATGGCTACAATTTGACGTTTAAATAAGATAGGTTATGACCTGTTCCATATTTGCCGTATCAATTAAAAGTTAGTTGAGTCTACTTTTAGGAGTGGACGAAAAAACTAGGTTTTCACGTAACCCTTTTGTAATAGTTGTTTGGCTGTGCGGGGATCGAACCCACGACAAACGGATTAACAGTTAAATATGCTGTTGAAAGCGCTCTAAAATCAATGGAGTAATTTGGATGTGTAGTAACTTAAAAGATGGTTGGTGCATTAGCAACTAAAATATAAAAAATTTTCACTTCTAAAAGCCTTCTAACTTTTTGAAACTTATTTTCTAAATTGCAAAATGCACTCTCACCCCAAAGATAGATATATCTTGATTTTGGGGGTTATAAGCAGGATTTTGAATGTACTGATAATCAACAGTTACATTACACCAATCTTTCATATGGATTGAATAGTACGCCTCCATAATTCTTTCGGAGCTGTACCTAAGATGAGGCCCTTCACCAATAAGTACGCCCATTCCACCCTTTTCAAAGAAATCTTTTGCTGCATCAGAGAGATCATTATTCGCTAATGCCAAGCCCACTTTATCTAGGGTGCGCCCCCATATTTCCCCTTTAAAAGACGCCCCAACTGAAAATGATTTATTGATATCAGTGAAATCCCATGTTTCTTTTTTTCCATCATTAACACTGAAACGAGCAAATAGACCAACATTTGATGATATAGATTGTTCAAGATTAATTGCTATACCAATTTTAGAAGTCTCATGTCGAACAAGGCTTAAGTCTGGCACCCCACCAAGTGCGAGGGCATCTCGATAATCTGCCATCCTGCCATGATTTAAAAATCCCAATACCTTTATTTTTCCTTCATGACCTTCATAAACATATCTTTTTTCGACCTCCCCAACAGTAGACCATTGATTAAAGGTCATATCAGTATGAACAGCACCTGGTTCAGTCGACAAATTTACCAATGCCCCCCTAAAAGACCATTCGCCTTTATTCAACTCCCCTGCAACTCCATACACATAACCCCATGCGTCACCAGCGTAATCAAAAGCACCAGCATCAACAATCGACCAATTAAGAAAGTCGTTTCTTGGATCATGCGAATAAGTATTACTATCGAATATATCTACCAATGAGAACTTACCAACAGTTAATATAAGGTTGTCAGATTGACGGTTGCCAGCTAACTGGTTAGCAAGTGAATCAAGATGCTGATCCTCTCCTCCTAAGTTAATTGTTTGGCGAATAAAAAATCGCTGGGTTCGAATATAAGGATAAGGCTTACCTAATTTATAAGATTCCCCGCTTGAGAATCCAGCAATCCCGTGAGTATCTCCTAGTCCGAATCCTTCATCTACCTCAGTGTTGATATAGAGTTCAGCGTCACTCCATAATCTAGCCCCAAAATAAATAGTAGCGTCATTAGTTTGTTTGCGCTGAGCCCTTCCAGACATGCAGTAAAATTGATTTGCATCACACTTTGTATCAAAAGTCGGATGCCATTGTGTAGTATGCGTGAACTGAGCATGAATATTCCAAGACTCGACGTTAGAAGAGTTTTCGTTAGGCAAAGCATCTTCAGAGTCAAAATTATGACCAAAAGCAATTAATGGCAAATAAATTAATGCCATAGAAATCAATAGCTTTATTTTGTTTTTCAAACGCATTAAAAATAACTTTCTGGATTTTTTTGACTTCACTCAATGAGAATGATTATCATTTAAATATTTGGGATTGTCAACTTTCTTGATCTAAGATCTTTTGAGTTAAAGCCACGCATTAGGTCTGAATTGAAATTTCGGACGAAAAAATAGCTACTTTTTCACGTAACTCTATTGTGATACTTGGTGTGCGAACCTTTACCTAAGAAGCTTTTACGCTAATTCAAAACCTCAAGCGCAAGCTTTACCGATCTATTTCGCATCAACTCTTTTGAAAATTCCAGATTCCATTTAGAGCTATATGCACCAAGGAATCCTTTTTGTTCTAAAAAGGTGCCAAATTATCCTGAACTTTTGATGTGGCAATATCTAGCTCACATAGCTAATCAAGGACCACCCAAGTTAGTAATGCACTTCAAAAAGAAAAAATCGAAATATCAACTAAAAATCTATTTGGTCTAGTTGTTGCTTATATATACCTGACCAAACAAAAGCTTTTTATGGGGTTTGATATGGGCACCAACTATGAATTGATGATGCAAGAAAATATACGCTATTTTGCTAGGGTACTGGACAAAGCAATCCTCACAAAAGATGGTGAAGAAACATTCAACCTCATAAAAAGTGTTCAGTACAAAGTTGAAAGTCTCAATGGTAGAGGCAAGAAAAACTCCAGTGAAAGCCTTATGGGAGTCTTAAATGAACAAACATCCGATCAAATTGTTTGTATCGTTCGCTCATTTAGCTATTTCATTCATTTATTCAATATAGCCGAAGATTTATATGCACAACAATTAGCAAGACTTACTGAAGATGAAGCTTCCGAGGGCAAGCTCTCATTCAGCCTTTCAAAAATTCTAGAAAATGAATTAAGTATTGATAAGATTGAAACGTTTTTCCAAGAAGCTTTAATTTCACCGGTGCTTACTGCACACCCTACAGAAGTTCAAAGAAAGAGCATTTTAGATATTGAGGATCAAATTGCCGAGCACCTCGCTCAGCGCGTCACACTCACTTCAAAAAAAGAAATTAAACGTCACGACCTAATTATTCAAGGCTTAATTTCAGCATTGTGGCAAGCCCGCATGTTGCGCTTCTCCAAGCTCACAGTCTCGAATGAAATAGATAATGCTCTAAGCTTTTATGAAAAAACGTTCCTCAATGCGATTCCTGAAATACTGCAAGACCTCGAACTAGACCTTAAAGCAGTAATGCAAAAGCCAGATTACGAATTACCAAATTTTATTCAAATGGGTTCATGGATTGGCGGAGACAGAGATGGGAACCCATTTGTTAACTCCAGCACATTAGCAACAGCTTTCGATAAGCAGTCTACTAAAGTGCTTAATTTCTACCTTCAAGAGATTGATAGCCTAGGCCGAGAGCTTGCGGTTTCTTCCCTCAGGGCGAATATAAGTGAAGAAGTCATTAACTTAACAAAGTTCGATCATCAGCTTCCTCAACACCGAAGTGATGAATACTATCGCTTGGCTTTGAAAAAAATATACATGCGGGTGATGGCGACAAAAACTGTCATCACCGGCGAACTTGGTATAGCACACGATGAGTGCAAGCCTTACTCAGAAGCGGAAGAATTATTGACTGATTTAAACGTCATCGCACGCTCATTAAGAGTAAATCAGGGCGAAGAGATGATTTATCCTCGTTTAGGCAAGCTCATCAAAGCGGTTGGCACATTCCAATTTCATCTTGCCACAGTTGATTTAAGGCAGTCATCGGACGTGCACGAGCAAGTCATTGGCGAACTTCTGCTTAAAGCTGGTTTTGAATTTGAATACGCTAAATTAAGTGAAGCTGAGAAAGTAGAACTACTTTTATCCGAGCTCAAACAGCCTCGACTTTTATTTTCGCAATTCCAAAGTTATTCCGAGCTTGTCCAATCTGAAATGGATATTCTGAACAGCGCAAGAGATATCCGAAGCATTTTTGGCAAATACGCTATTCGCCATTACATCATTTCACATACAGAAACCCTTTCCGACTTATTAGAGGTCGCCTTACTCCAAAAAGAAACAGGTTTATTAAGGGGTGTTTGGGGCTCAGCCAAAATTCAAATGGATCTCAATATTGTTCCATTGTTCGAGACTATTACAGACCTAAGAAACGCGCCGCCGATTATGGGCGAGTGGCTTAGCTTAATGGGTATTCGCCATCTCATTCGTCATCAAGGTAATCAACAAGAAATTATGTTGGGCTACTCGGATAGTAATAAAGATGGTGGATTTTTGACTTCAAACTGGGAGTTATATAAAGCTGAGATCTCACTTGTGGAATTATTTAATCAAGCCAAAGTAAAACTAAGACTATTTCATGGTCGAGGCGGCACTGTCGGCAGGGGTGGTGGACCATCTTACGATGCGATACTCAGTCAACCACATGGGACTGTCAACGGACAAATTCGCGTCACCGAACAAGGCGAGATTATTGCGAACAAATACTCCAGCGCTAAAACAGGCAAGCCACATTTGGAAACATTAGTCGCAGCAACAATAGACGCAAGCTTGTTTCCGCAGGATGAGTTAGTTGCCCGCAAAAGACGATCTTACGAAATCGTCATGGAAGGATTCTCAACTTCAGCCATGACGGCATATAGACATCTTGTTTATGAAACGCCGGGTTTTGCTGACTACTTCTTTTCAGCCACACCGTTAAATGAAATTGCGCAGTTAAATATTGGGAGCCGTCCAACCTCAAGAAAAGCCACACAGAAAATTGAAGATTTACGTGCTATCCCTTGGGGCTTCTCTTGGGGACAATGTCGTTTGCTTTTGCCAGGCTGGTACGGAGTCGGCTCAGCCATTGAAGATTTCTTGAACTCAGGTAATCAAGCTACAAAAATAGAGTTGATGCGCGAAATGTATCAAGAATGGCCGCTATTTAAAACGCTGATTGCCAACCTTGATATGGTGCTGGCAAAAACAGACTTAGTAATCGCCAAGCAATATTCTTACTTAGTAAATGATGAAACATTAAGAGAAGAGATTTTCTCTAAGATAGAGCGTGAATATTTAAAGACACTCAATGCCATCAATCTGATTATGAATACAGATAAGCGCTTGACTAGCAATCTTGTTTTAGCCAAATCCATTCAGAATCGGCTGCCTTACCTTGACTCACTTAACTACTCACAAATTGCTTTACTCAAAAAGTATCGGCACGGACAAGCAACAGAAGATACAAAAATTGCGATTCAACTTTCAATTAATGGCATCGCATCCGGCCTTAGAAATACAGGCTAATAAGGGACAATAAATCATGGCGATTAGGTTAGCAATTAATGGATTTGGGCGTATTGGCCGAATGGTACTTCGAGCAGCTATTCAAGACTTTAATAAAATTGAGGTTGTTGGTATTAACGACCTGCTCACACCAGACTACTTGGCTTACATGCTTAAATACGATTCAGTTCATGGTCGCTTTACAGGCGAGGTCTTAATCGAAAATGACAACTTAATCATTAATGGCAAACAGATTAGGCTCACCTCCGAAAGAGACCCGGCATTACTTGATTGGAAGGCTTTGGGTGTAGATGTTGTGCTGGAATGTACAGGTATATTTTTAACCCAAGAGTCTTGCCAAAAACACATCACCGCGGGGGCAAAAAAGGTAGTGCAATCAGCTCCAGCAAAAGATCAAACACCTATTTTTGTTTATGGTGTTAATCATCAAACATACCAAAATGAAGCCATCATATCTGCAGCTTCATGTACCACCAATGCCTTAGCGCCAATTGCTAAGGTGCTAAACGATAACTTTGGAATCAAGCGTGGCTTGATGACGACCGTGCACGCCACCACTGCATCACAAAATACTGTTGATGGGTTATCCGCTAAAGACTGGCGAGGTGGGCGAGGCATCTTAGAGAACATCATTCCATCTTCCACTGGAGCCGCGAAAGCCGTCGGCAAAGTAATTCCAGGGTTAAACAAGAAAATTACTGGGATGGCTTTTCGAGTGCCCACTTCAGATGTCTCCGTAGTTGATTTAACTTGTGAGCTAGATAAAGACACAAGCTACGAAGAAATTATCACAGCCATGAGTAGAGCTTCAACAAGTGGCGAATTAAAGGGCGTACTAGGTTTTACAAATGATAAAGTTGTGTCTACTGATTTTCGTGGTGAAAAATATGCTTCAATCTTCGATGCAGAAGCAGGCATCATGCTAGACCCTAACTTTGTAAAAGTCATTGCATGGTACGACAACGAATATGGCTACACTTGCAATATGATTAGATTGGCTGAATATATAGCCAGCTAAAATAAGCAATAAAAAGGCTGCTCAGCATTCCACTGAATGATCAGGGAAGTCAAAAATGACGCAAAATTCACTGGAAATTTCTAAGGGAAAGTGTGTGATTGAACTGGCCTTTAACCGTCGTTTAAACGACGCTTTGAGATTGTTATTTTCCCTTGTTTTTCTCGTTAAACTTCCCCCTAATTTGAGAAAATTTTGTACGCCATTCTTGAAGATGTTCATCTTCTAATTCAAGTTGCTTTACTTGATCGAGGTATATTTCGTTTGCTTTTTTATATGCATTTAATTTAGCGCTAAAAGTTGTAGATAAAAAGTAGCTGAATATTAATGACCTTTTCAGAACATCACCCAGAATTATTTATTACAAATTATTATTAAAATGTCATTTAATAAATTTTGAAAATAGCTCCCAATCAACATCCTATTTTTCAGTTCAAAGAATTACAATGGCAACAACCAAAGCTAAAAATCCCTTAATCGAAATTAATACAATGACTGATAAAAGCCAAACAGAAAATCAACTAATGGCCATTAGAAACTTACTTTCGCGACAAAAGCTTGTTGAGGGTTTGGTTCATCGTCAAGATATGCCTCGTCAAGAATTGGTTGAGTCGATTGTTCATAAGCAAAACGCTGTTGATTTGCAAAAGTTTATTGGGAAACTTTCAAATAAAGAGGTGGCGAATGCACTAGAAGTGCTTACCGAGAGCGAACGAAATGTAGTTTGGGAGTTAGTCGCTGATGAACGAAGAGACGAAGTTTTATTGGATGTGTCTGATGATATGCGTGTTGAGCTAGTTACAGAATCAAAGCCGCCTGTTCAAAGCACTGTACTAAGAGTTTTTGATTTACACGAAGGTCGTTTACGCCAAATCCCAATTTATAGCAAAAAGGATCTAGCTAAGGCGAATCCCATATGGGTTGACTTAGTAACTCCTGAAGACGAACAACTAGAGTGGGCAAGAGAAATTTTTGGTGTTGATGTTCCAAATCCCAAAGATTTAACTGACCTTGAGACCAGTGCTCGTTTTTATGTTGAAGATAATGGTGAAGTTCATTTGCATTCAGATTTCTTGTTAGACCGCAGTGATGAGTCTCGAAACATTACTGTTGCATTTGTACTTACAGGAAATACCTTATTCTCAGTCAGAAATGAAGAGTTGCCTGTTTTTAGACTTCAACGACTTCGAGCTAGAGCCCAAGCAGGTTACGTATCGGAAGCCAAAGACGTTCTACTCGATCTATATGCAGCTGATGTTGAATATTCAGCTAATGCTTTAGAAGATATTTATTCAAACCTAGAAAAAGTTGGCAAACAAGTATTCAAATCTCATATCACCAATAATCAAGCTGCAAAAATCTTGACCGCGATCTCTGAAGAAGAGGATTTAAATGGTCGGATTCGACGCAACGTCTTAGATACACGAAATGCATTGTCATTCTTGATGCGTGGCAGACTTTTGTCTAGCGAACAGCATGATGATGTTCGTGAAATTCTGCGAGATATTGAATCGTTAGATGGCCACACTTCCTTCTTGTTTAATAAGATTAATTTCCAAATGGATGCAACGGTTGGTTTCTTGAACGTTAACCAGAATATTGACCTCAAGCGATTAACCATCATAAGTGTAGTTTTTATGCCAGTTAATATCTTGGCTGGTATTGGTGGTATGTCAGAGTTCTCAATGATGACGAGCGGTATTCCATGGCCTATTGCTTATGGCAGTTTTGTTGTGGTCATGATTCTAATTGGGATATTAACTTTCTTGGGTTTGCGAGCATTTGAGAATCGCAAAATCAAGAATCTCCGATCTGAGACTTTAGGCTAAACAGTCATACAATTGAAATTTAGTGATTTTATAATTTCCTGTACATAAGACTGTATCAATAGTTTCGGATTGTTGTTTTAAACAACATCAACAGGATACAACTAGTATCGAGCAGAGGTAGGACTAGATTTAAGCATTCCCACTTTGTATTTTCGGTACTCTAGAGGCTCTTGAACACAGTGAGAAGTTGTAGGAATTCTACAAACTTGAAGATATAAAAAAAGCCCACATTTGTGGGCTTAATTAGTGGTGGCTGGGGGCGGAATCGAACCGCCGACACGCGGATTTTCAATTAAAATTACCGATATTTTATCAATTAAATCAATAGGTTAATTTTTGTGTGTGATAAAGTGTGTGATTGAACCGGTCTTTAAGCGTCGTTTAAACGACTGATAAATACAATAAAAATCATCATATTTCTTGTTAAAAAAAATCAGCTTTAATCTTCAAAGCAACTGAAACTAATCCAACCATAATCGGCACTTCAACTAATGGGCCAATTACTGCAGCAAAAGCTGCACCCGAATTAATTCCAAACACAGCAATGGCAACTGCAATCGCTAACTCAAAATTATTGCTAGCTGCCGTAAATGACAAAGTGCAGCATCGCTTGTAATCAATACCCATTTTGCCTGTTATCAAAAATGTCAGTAAGAACATCACAACAAAGTAAATGAGTAATGGAACTGCGATTGTCACTACATCCATTGGCAGCTGAAGTATCAATTTTCCTTTTAAACTAAACATAACAATGATCGTGAATAACAAAGCAATCAAAGTCATCTTGCCAATCTTGGGCACAAAGTTATTTTGATACCAATACCTAGAGACGAATTTGAGCATTGCATATCTAGTAGCAAATCCAGCTAAACAAGGAATGCCTAAGTAAATGAACACAGTCTTTGCAATATCACTAATCGTGATATTGACCACCGAACCTGTAAACCCAAAATAAGGGGGAAGGATAGTTAAAAAGAAGTAAGCATAAAGACTAAAGAACAACACTTGAAATAAAGCGTTGAATGCCACTAATCCTGCTGCGTATTCTGTTGAGCCTTTAGCAATATCATTCCAAACAATTACCATCGCAATACAAGGCGCAATGCCAATCAAGATTAGGCCAGCCATATACTCAGGTTGATTAGGTACAAATGTAATGGCTAGTAAGAACATAAGCGTCGGCGCAATTACCCAGTTAAG
>Ga0208618_1000832_pt1 | contig 13225 bp, 23 predicted proteins | sample CryBogCBE18Jul08_FD_184585 | JGI IMG/M metagenome (GOLD analysis project Ga0208618, IMG submission 184585) | Freshwater microbial communities from Crystal Bog, Wisconsin, USA - CBE18Jul08 (SPAdes) | ecosystem: Environmental > Aquatic > Freshwater > Lake | place: Crystal Bog, Wisconsin, USA...
CCTAGATATTTATTCTTAAGTAATTATTTAAATAATAAATAAATGACAGCATTTCTTATAAAATGACAGCAAATGACAGCATTTAAAAATTGCTGTCATTTTATAAATTTTTATTTTTTCTTACCCTTTCCTTATTATTTATTATTATTTTTTTAAAAAAGAATATAAATATAATAATACCAGGACAGCAATGACAGCAAAAAGACAAATTAAAAGTAAAAAAAGGAAAATAAAAAGAAAAAAAAATAAAAAATAAAAAAGTAAAAAATAAGGGGAGTAGAAAAAGGGTAAAAATGCTGTCAATTGCTGTCATGGTAATATCATTTTTTTAAAAAATTAAAAATATTAAAAATATTATTACCTATTATAGTAATAATAATATTAATTTAGTAAATGACAGCAATTCCTGTCATCCTGTCATTTACTCGGAATCTTTATTAAGTAATTTTTTCTCATCCCATTCTTTAATAAATTCCGGGTGTTTATCTTTATACATTTTATAAAATGTAATATACTTTCTCATATTAAGCTTTGATTTTTGTGCAATCTTTTCTTTATTATTCTCATAATATTCTTTTTCTTTTTCAGGGTTTCTATTTTGTTTAGCATATTCCCTAAGATAAGCTAAATGTTTTTCTCTTTTTTCTCCATCTTGTTGTAATTCTGCCACTTTTTGTTTTCTTTTAGTTTCTTTTTCTAATAACTTTTTATATAAATTTATATCAACAGTATTAATATCTAATGGTGGAATAACTGATTTTTTATTTTTACGTTTAGGTACATATATATTTAAATTTGATTCTTCAAATTCTGTATCTACAATTTCAGACATTTTTATTATATAATATATTATTATAAAAATATTTCTTTAAATTATTATTACTAGATATTTTTATTAAACTTTTTCTTCGGTTTTAATAACCGGTGTTGTATTTTCTATATCTATACTTGATATTATTTCATTATTACAACATGGAGATCTCATTCTTATCCGTCTATGATTAATTCCCGATATTATCCCACCAATAAACGATAAAACTATTGATATAATTGCTATTATACCGGTTATATTAGAATCCATATATTAGATATTTATTTTTTTACAATTCTTTTTTAACTTTTCTATATGCTCTCATTACATCTTTATGGCCATCTGCTTTCATCTTATCTTTAACTAATTTATGTAATTGTTTAGGGATATCTTCTAATGTTTTTAATTCTGATTTATGTTCTTTTTTTACTTCCTTGGGTGTTTCCTTTGATTCTTTTGCGATTTTTTTCTCTACCGATTTTACATCTGCAATAATCTTTTTCTTAATTGGTTTCTCATCATCTGAACTATCACTATCAGATTCTGACATTATTTCTTTGTGTTTTGGTTCTTTGTGTTTTGGTTCTTTGTGTTTTTTGCTATCTAATTCCATATGTTCTTCTTTTAAATATTTTTTAGGATTACCACCCATAGAATCTTCTGCCTCTATTAAATTACTTACATATCTTAATTTATCCAAATATGCATTTAATTCACCTTGTCTCATTACTGCTGTATTTTTAAAAATCTTTTCTTTCATCCCTTTGATTTCATTACGCATATCTTTGACTCCAATTTTTTGTTTAACGTACTCATCAACACTTTCCATTTTTATATAATTATGAACTAGAATATTTTTCTGAAAATTAATAAATATATAAATTTATTCCATCCCAATATGCGAGACAGAAATACCCATTGTTTGTTAATAAATTTACAGGATATAATATATTATTAAATGCTACAGGATTCCCACCGACTGTAATTGTAATTGAATTTACCGTATCAATATTTTTAATAAAAAAAGTTGCCCCAGAGTTAAAACCTAAACCTGCAGGTATTTCAAAATCTAAAATATATGATCCCCCTTCATCACTTGTATTTAATACAAAATATGAACCTACATCTGATATTTGTAAATTATATGTTTTAGTTGTTCCTGCTATAATAGTCAATGGTGTTACAGATACTGGTTGTGGTGCTGGTATTGGTGATAATAAAGATGTTCCATTAAATAAAATTCTAGTATCATCTATATATAAACCTGTTGATGGTGGTGTATCTGTTGGTAATCCTAATGTTAACGATGTTGCATTATTTTGAATTAATATATCTTGTGATGGTGATGCGAAAGAATTCGTAATATTTATAAAACCACTTGATTGAGATTCAATATTTGATCCGGCCGTTCGTAATAATATATTACCAGATGTATCAATACCAAAATTTGATGTTGTATTACCAGTAAAAAGAATTTCAGGATTAGATTGTGTATTATCAGTAACACCAATAATTGAACCATCTGCCCCACATGTAATACTTGTAGCACCATTTACTATTGATGTAGGTGATGGTGCAGTTAATAAAGATACTCCATTATATTGGAGTCTTGTATTATCTAAATATAATCCTGTTGTTGGTGGTGTTGCTACTTCAGATCCTATTAAAATTGATGTAGCACCATTTTCAATTAAAATATTTTGTGTTTTAGTTGCAATAAAATTCGAAATAGATATAAATCCACCTGGTTCATATGTTATAGTTGATCCTGGTGTATTAAATAATATATCACCTATACCGTCAATACCAAACGACGATGTATTACCGGTAAATGTAATTACCGGATTAGATTGTGTATTATCTGTAACACCAATAATACTACCATCTGCCCCACATGTAACACTGGTAGCACCATTAACAATTGATGATCCACCACCATTGGTTGAACTAATAGTTATTGTAGATCCAGATGTTCCAACATTTATATTAGTTCCGGCATTTATAGAAATTGCACCAGATCCACTATTTACAGATGTAACTCCTGATTGTGCTAATGCTGTTGTTGCGGTTGCTTCTGCCGTTGTTGCTAATGCTAAAGCAGAACCAGCAGTTATTGATGCACCTTCTGCAGTTGTTAATGCTGTTCCTGCTGTTACTGATGCACCTTCTGCAGTTGTTAATGCTGTTCCTGCCGTTGTTGATGCATTATTTGCTGTTGTTACTGCACCATTAGCAGTTTCTGTTGCACTATTTGCCGTTGATAATGCAGTATTTGCAACACCCCATGCAGTAGTATTACCAGTATCTGTTGATGTACCAAGAGAAGGAGCATCAACTTGTATTATACGTGTTTCAGGTGTTGTTGTAATTGTTATTGTATTTGTTCCATTAATATTAATATCACCATTTAAACCATTTACAGAATTTACTCCACTAATTCCTGTTGGTCCAGTAGGTCCAATAGATCCATTATTTCCAGTAGGTCCAGTATATCCTGTATAACCAGTAGGTCCAATATTTCCTGTTTGTCCTGTTGGTCCCGTTGGTCCTGTTTGTCCTGTTTGTCCTGTTTGTCCATTACTTGGTCCAGTTGGTCCAATACCACCAGTATAACCGGTATAACCAGTAGGTCCAATATCACCAGTATAACCTGTATATCCTGTATAACCAGTAGATCCAATATAACCGGTATAACCTGTATATCCTGTATAACCAGTAGGACCCATTAATCCCGTTTGTCCAATATCACCAGTAGGACCCGTTGATCCCATTTGTCCAATAGATCCAGTAGGTCCCGTTGGTCCCATTTGTCCAATAGATCCAGTAGGTCCCGTTGGTCCAATAGATCCAGTAGGTCCTATACCACCTGATCCATTAAAATAATTACTATTACCATTAAATGCTGTTTGAGCAATTGTATTATAATCTATTTTATTATTAAGTATTGGTTCTGATAATTGTTGAGTTTGAATATTATCAGATAAAACAGATACATAAATATTTTTTGGTTGTGGTAATGGTTCAACCGTTCTATATATAATTGATTCTTTTTGTTTAATTATTGGTGGTTGTGGAGGCGTTATTATTTTTTGTAGTAATGGTTCATCGGGTTTAGAATTAAAAACATTAGATACTTTTTTTATTATTTTATCCATATAATAAAATGATAAAATAATATAATAAAAATAATTACGCGGGACCAATTGCAATAAATGCACAATCTGAAGCATTTGTTCCACCTCCAGTTTGTAATACTACAAATTGGCATCCTGTATTAGTAGGAGATGCAGCAAAACCTGAACCAGATTGACCAACCATAACATAATTTGGAGTTGATCCAGAAGGCATAGCAGAAACAACAACCATAGGCATAGCACCAGATGCAAAAGGTTGAACAAATGTTACAGTGGCAATACCATTACCTCCAGAAGTAGCAGTTCCCCAGATAATTCTCCAACCTGCTATTACTAATGTTGCTTGTCCTACAGTCCATTGAGCATTACCGTTAACGCCAAAAAGTGGTTGAGGTGCTGTGCAATTTAATGATCCATTTGTTAAAAATGGTATAGACATTGTAGAAGATGCTGTTACAGAAGCACCAGATACTACACCAGATGCTGATATAGATGATCCAGAAACTGCTCCAGATGCTGATACAGAAGCGCCAGATACTGCTCCAGATGCTGTTACAGAAGCACCAGATACTGCACCGGTTGCTGATACAGTAGCACCAGATACTGCTCCAGATGCTGTTATAGAAGAACCAGATACTGGACCAGATGATACTACAGATGACCCAGCAATTTCTCCAGTAGATATTACAGATGCTGGACGTTGTGCAGTTCCGGTGGTTGTAAGTTTGATTAAATTGGCCGCAGTTGAAATTAACAATGATGCATCAGGTGATGCGATAGATGGACTACCTGCTAATCCGTTGATTGTTTGAACACCTGATAAAACTGTTTCAGTGATAGGAGTGTAATAATCACTAGTAGAGTTAAACTTGGCAGAATCTGTGATAGAACTCATTTTTTATATATTATACCTAAATAAAAAATAAATTTAATTTCCTATATATTTAATTTTGTTCTTATAGTATTTCCGGTTAAATTATTAATGTAAATAAAATGATGGTTTTCTGTTATTTCCCGATACTTTTTAATTTTATCTGCCATTTTTAAACCAGATGGAAAATATGATAATAAATAAGTTTCAATTATTTTTTTTATTTGTTCATCACTATTTAATTTAAATAAAAATACATGGTTAATATTTGTTCTTCCGGTTGCATTCATGATTTGAACAGCTTGAGCTACAATTATACACGAGATTCGCGTGTTGCGGTATATGGTCAATAGCTTTAATAATTCTTTATCAAATTTCTTATCAACAATATCATCTAATATAACATTAAACCTATAATGATTTTTTGTGTACTTATTTATTTGATAACATTCTTTAATAATTTCCGGTTGATATAAATCTGATGTAACTACATTCTTTTTATTTCTAAAATCATCATAAGTTGGTGCCTGTAATGAATTACTAAATAAAATATTTAAAAATTTGTTTTCTTTTGGAAAGTAAAATTTTTCCATTAAATAATTTAATGCCGTTGATTTACCAGATCTAGTAGATCCTATCATCATAATTGATTGACCGGAATAATCTTCCATGTCTAAATCAGGGAATGGAGAAACATCATACTTTGTTTTATTATTTAGATCTTCTTTTATTGCAATAAATTCCCGTTTTTTCTGTGCTATCCATTCATTACCGGCCTTTTTTATTTCATCTGGAGACATTTTCGAATTATTAAAAGATTTAAACTCATTTCGTCGTGAAATTGGGTTATATACATAAAACTTAGATGTATTATATATCATTGGTTCTTTTAACGGTTTTTCAGAGTTACTCATTCTATATAATATTAAAAAATAAATTATTTTTTCATATACTATATTATAAACATGGATCATAATATAGTAAAAAAATTTTTAGAAATAAAACAAAGTTTAAAAAATCCACCATCAAAACCAATACCAGAAACAAAAAAAGAAAAAGAAATTGCTAAATCCAATGAACAATATTTAGCAGGATCGGGGGGTACCATAAATAAAATAATAGAACTTAAACCAAAATTAAAATATGTTATTGAATATTTACAAGCAAGAGTCGATGAACTTAATCAAGTAGAAATGAATTCTTAAACATCATCAAAATATTTATTAAACACAAGAACAAGATGCAGAACATTCCCCTGATACTTCTACATCATTATTTTCAATCATTTTTACATCATTGGATTCAGTCTCTATTCTAATTTTTAATTTTCCAACTTCTGATGATATACCATTCTTTTCATCCTGTTCTTTGTCATAATCATAAATTGTTTCTATATTTTTGTATGCTTCTGCATGTATTTCATCGTATTTAGCTTTCTTTGTTATTGGTGAATCATCTGACTTTTTTAATTCTATTAGTTTATCCATTATGTCAGTAATTAATTTTTTCATTGGGTGATCTTTTGCTCTTAATAATGTGTAGTATTGTAATGAGATATGATAAAGATTTGTTAAAGCAGAATCTAAATTAAATTCTTCTTTTAATTGTTCAATAGATTTATCCATTTTATATATACTATACTAAATATTTTTTTAATTCAGAAAAATATATATATATATATATTTATTTCCATATTTTATATTGGACTATTTTTTGTATTGTAATATATTTTATACCATATTCAATCGCCATTTTTTTAAGTTCTCCATATTTTAAACCTTTATTATATTTTTCTCTTATTTCATTTACTTGATCTTTTGTTAAAATTGCTTTAATATTATTTTCACCGGCATTCTCACCTACTTTCCATAATGATGATTGATTAGGATTAAAGGTTTTATGTCTTTTAGGTTCTTTTTTACGTAAAATTAAATTAATATTACGATTTTGTGCATCTTGTGCATTTTGTTCTCTTGTTCCTTGATATAAATGATCAGGATTAAAACATCCTCTATTATCACATTTATGGCATATGTGATGATTTTCTAATAATGGTTCTTGATTATGATTTATAAAATATGAAAATCTGTGAGTTTGCCATGCTTTTTTATTAATTGTTATTTGTCCATAACCTGTTGATGATTTACTTAATAACGTTTCCCAGCATGGAGTCATATTATCTACTATTTGTAATTCTATTTTTGTTAATAATAATTTTTGATATCCAATTTCATTTTTTAATTTTTCCATTTGAGTATATAATAATTGATATACTCAAATCTTTATATTTGTAACTAATAATTCTTACGAACTTTCAAAAAACATATTCACAATTTCCACCAGAAAACACAAGCGACGAATTGTATAAATAAACAGCGTGAAGAACCCAATTATTTGATGGGTATGGGACATCGAATTGATAATTTACTATACTGTTTGTGATAGATCGACCGGCAACTAACATGTTAACACCGAATACAGCATCGTTAACTTGTGAGAAATCAATCTTGGTATATTGAGATGTGTAACCACCAACTGCAGGAACTAAGGCACCGGCATTGACATTATAATAAGTGATTGCGAGTTGATTTGGTTGTTTATTATTACATAAATCTAAAAGAACGGATGAATTATATTTAGATCTGTAGTAAATTTCACCATTAATCGATAATGTTTGTTCTAAAGGTGCATACCATGTAAAAGGATTTTGAATATTAGGGACAGATGATCCGGGTGGCGGTGTATCACTGGAATCAGTGAGAAATGTAATTATAGATCGAACCCCCCCATTACGAAAGCCCGTAATATTGACTGTTTGGGTTTGTGCAGATGACAATTGTAATACATACTCTTGCTGTGCAAAATATTTCAATGGTAATGTGTATGCAATTTTAGATGGTTCATGGTGAGAAGTAAGTAAATCTTCGGAATTAATCATACGAACTTGTTTGACTTGGAACCATGCGTCGGCAATAGGTGCAAATGGTAAAAATGGAGATGATGCGAAATTGTCTGCTGAAAAGATTGCTTGTGCATTATTTAATTCAACTTGAACTAATACGGGTTGACGGAGCAATTCACTAGGCAGTGGTGCCATTTTCAAACCATCGCCATTGGGTGTGTTGTGGGGTAAATTAATGTAGCAGGTAGCAACTTGTTGCTTTGTAAAATCATTAAGTCCCATATTTAAAGGATTAGTTCCCATACATGCATCACCACCTAATTGATATAGAACATCACGAGAAACTGCATCTTGCATATCTACGACGTTTTGTAAGAGCATTTGTTCACCACTAAAGAAATATTGTGAACTACCACCATATCTGACGGCAATTTGTTTTATAAGTTGGTAACCCCAACCACGTGCGAGAGCATAAGTTGCATATGAATTTGGTGATACTGATGCTTCTGTTTTAAGTGCAAATCCGCAAACTACATCAGTGAGCCCTTGGTCTGGCGAAAAGATTAATTGATTTACACCAGAATTATATGAGACAAAAGATTGGATAAATTTGTTGTTAACAAGTGTAGGTCTTGATTGTGTGAACATGTTAGCATGATCATAGTAGTATAAGTCATGATGTGATCCGTCTCTGACGAGTTCTTGCACAGACATTGCAGAAACTTGGTTTAAATTAAAACTCATTATGTTATATATTATATATTTCTAAAAAAAAATCTTATCTAAATATAATTATGCCTTTTAGATTAAAATTTAGAACTCAGAAAAATAATCCAATAAAATCAAATATTGAAATAAAAGATCCAGAACCAATTATTGAAACAAATATAGTAAAAGAAAAGAAATCAAAACCCAAACTAAAGATTATTCCACAAATTCCAATAATTAATAATAAATCTAAAGTAAATATTTCAATTCCTGATAAAAGAATTAAAAAACTCACTGAAACAATATCAGAAATAAATTTAGATACTGATAATGATGATTAATTAAATTTTTATAAATTTAATTGTCCTCAACAAAAAATTAATTTTTTATTCTAGTAATTAAATTTTTATAAAAATTTAATTGTCCTCGACTAATTTCAAAGTAAATAACGGGGCATTACTTGGATTATCACTGCTTATAGTTGGTATATATAATAAATTTCCGCCATCATCTCTAAATGAAATATCTATTCCACCAATCATTTGATCTACATTCCATTTCATATATTTAGGGTCTGTTATTTGTCTATTAATTACTGATGGTCTTGAACCAAAATAAGTATTAGGTTGATTCATGGCATCTTGTAAATAAATTCTACAAATAATATTAGTGTAATTAAATTGTGTTAAAGTATCTTTTAAAGTTTGAAATTTACATAATGCATTTGAGCAAACATCAACATAATTAGTATATGCCATTGATGGGATACCACCAGTAAAAGTATTTGCAAAAGGTGTATTATTATTATATTGTATACCGATTACAGTAGATAAATCAGTAGCTGGTGCATTATCAGGATAACTTAGTTTAAATGCATGTAATGTATTTGATATTGTAAATGCGTTTGTTTTTTCATTAACAGTAACGGCCCAACCTCTATTATATATTGTATCTGGTGTATTAGTTGGGTAATTAGTATATAAATTTGTATTGAGTTGCGTTTGCATTACAAATGCTAATTCTGCCGGAGTATACCAATCTTCACGAATAACTATATAATCATATTGTGAAGAACCTGGACCAGTAGTAAGTTCAACAAAAAATGTATTATTTGTTTGATTAACATTAGGTGTTATCCATGGAAATGAATATTCAGTTACGGCAACTTTTTTAAGTTCTCCAAAACCATTTAATTTTTGGTGATTAATTAGAAAATTATTATTAGAAACGGTACCTGTATATATATTATCTGAATTTAATGTATAACGATCAAAACAATCTAAGAGTAGTAAAGCTTCATTTTGATGTTGTGTTGTTATTGCTTTTTCGGGACTTTCTGCATAAGTAAAATTATTTCCAAAAGACATTATATAATATTATAAATGATTTTTATTTTATAATATTATGATTAAATTATTAATGATAAAACCGAGTCATTTATCCGAAAAGAAATATGATGCAGTATTTGAACATGATGGAAGAAAAAAAATTATACCATTTGGTGCATCAGGTATGAGTGATTTTACAAAACATCATGATATAGAAAGACGTAATAGATATGATGCACGGCATAAAGTAAATGAAAACTGGAATAATCCAATGACTGCCGGTGCATTGTCTAAATATATTCTTTGGAATAAACCAACATTAGCAGGATCTATAAAAGATTTTAAATCTAAATTTAATGTTTAATGATGACCTAGTAACATTACCCGTAAACTAGGATTAAAGCTTTTTAAATAATGTTTTGTATGATGTTCTGCTTTTTCAAATTCATGTTTAGATTGTTCACGTGTAGGTGTTGTATATAATGTTGCTCTATGTCTTGGTCTTTGTGCACCTGTACCTTTTTTCTTAAATGGCATTTTATATAATTTATGTAAAGATAAATTATATAATGATTCAATCAGTTTTGTTTAATAAAAATCTATGGTCTCAAGAACAAGCAAGAAATTATTTAATAAAACATCACTTTATAGATAATGGTGTAGATGAAACAGATAATGAATATAGATATAGACAACATGAACCAGATCACTCTAAACGTTATTTTACAAAAACATTAAAACACGGGGTTCAATATATCATTATGTATTAAAATAAAAGTGATGGTAACATGGTGCGATGTCTATCTATTTTGATTGATCGAGCATGTTCTAATGCTGGGTTACGTTCTCTGTGTGGTATGAATGTCGAATCTTTCATAAGTTCATGATCATATTGCGATAATCTTTCATGATGTTTAGTATTTTGTGCCAATCTTTCAGATGCATAATAAGCATATACGGGTGCACGTTCCATATCATATTCTAATCCATTGTGTGATATTGTAACATCTGGATTATGTTTATTGTAACCATGCGGTGCGGGTCTATTTATTCCGGCAGTTGTCAAAGGAAATCTCATTTATTATATACATTAGATTTAGATTTTTTATATTGGCATAAATCAAAATAATTTTTAGAATTACGATCTTTAAGATTTATTACAGATTGGTCATAAGATCTTAATATTTCCAATTGATTTGCTTTTGGTGTTGTATATTGATAGTTTACGATATCTGATAAGTAGACAGTTTTATTACAGAATTCTTTCATTTGATATATAATATATATTATAAAAAAAGTTTAAGGAATAATAATTATATCTGAATATATTATATATTAGAATGGGATTAGTTGATGATGATATTAGATATTATCAAGAATATGATCCAATGTTATGGTCTAAAATCAAAGAAAAAAATAAAGTAATAAAAGAAAAAGCAGAGATAAGAGAAAAGAAAATAAAAGAGAAAATAAAAGAACCAAAAGAACCTAAACCAAAAATAGATCGTTCACAATATAAAAAAGAAAATTATGCAAAAAATAAAATAAGAAATAAAATTAAACAAAAAGAATATTATCAAACAACCGGAAAAATATGGTATGAAAATAATAAAGAAAGATTAAAAGAATTACGAAAAGAACGAGAAAAAACAAAATCACAAGAATCAAAAGATAATAAATATTTGTATCAAAAAGAATATTATAATAAAAATAAGATTGAATTAAATAGAAAAAGAAGAGAAAAATACAAAAAAGAAAAAAATTCTAATATTATTGTATATGAAAATATTTAATCCATTTTTAAAATTATATGATTATTTTTTTGTAAATCATTCAATTCAAGATCAAGATGATATGAGATTAGCAGATTTAGCAATGATAGAACAATGGAAAAGATTAATAGAAAAAAATAAAATAAAAAGGTACACAATACCAAGAAAATAAAATGAATCATAATAAAATATCTAGTGATATATTATTATGAACGAAAGTAAATTAGGTTATATCTATAAATTGTCGGCACCTGATACTGATAAAATTTATATTGGATCCACATGCAATCCAAAAAAAAGATTTGATCAACATAAAAGAAATTATAATTATAATGGGAATACATCATCTAAGGTTATAATGGGGTATTCAGGGGTTAAAATGGATATTTTAGAATCATTGTATTTCGATGATAAAAAAGATTTACATTTAAGAGAATATCATCACATTGTAGAAAATATTGATAATATTGTAAATAAACATCATCCAACAAGAACATCCGCAGAATACTATCAAGATAATAAAGATAAATTAAATAGTCATTCAAATACAGTAGTAATATGTGAACATTGTAATAAATCATATACATTAAGAAATAAAAGTAGACATTTAAAAAAATATTGTAAAGTAAATATTTAATTATTTATTTTTTTTTAATATTTCTCTATTCTTATCTAATAAGTTTGATAAATGTTCATCTTCTTTTAGTATTTCTTTTATTCTATTACGTTTATCTTTTCCTTTTTTTTCACGTGCTGAATATGATCCGGTTATTTTTTTTCCTATTAAATTATCATATTCTTTTCTTATATCTTGTAATCGTTCACTTTGTTCTTCTACGGCTTTTTCGTAAATACCTTTATTTATAGGTCTATTTGGGGCAATTGGCATCTTATATATTTTATCTAAATATAAAATATATATATAAAATGCCAATTAGTCCTACAAATCATATGATGGCAAGAAAACACAAAGAAATAGAGAAAAAAGAAAAAAACATTTTAGAAAAGATTCATGATGGTATTCAAACGGTTGAAAGATTAGCAAATAAAGGTCGTAGAATATTAAGCATTATAAATGAAAAATAAAATAAAGATATATATTATGACGCAAAGGACAGATCCGGAATTATGGGAACGTATTAAAAGAAAAATTACAGCAGGTGACAAAGGTGGACATCCTGGACAATGGAGTGCTAGAAAAGCACAAATGTCAGTATTAGAATATAAAAAACAAGGTGGGGGATATAAAGGATCTAAAATGATGGATAATTCATTAGTTAAATGGACTAATGAAAATTGGGGCACAAAATCAGGATTGAAATCATTAGAAACTGGTGAAAGATACTTACCAAGAAAAGCAATAGAACATTTAACAGATAAAGAATATCAAGAAACATCAAAAGCTAAAAGAAAGGATATGAAAGAAGGTCATCAATTTTCTAAACAACCAAAAAAGATTGCTGATATAGTAAAAAAGTATAGATAAAATTTTTGCTTAAGAAAGGTTTTTAATATATGACAGGATGACAGGAATTGCTGTCATTTATTAAATTATAATTTTATTACTATAATAGATAATAAAATTTTTAATATTTTTAATTTTTTAAAAAAATGATATTACCATGACAGCAATTTTAGCATTTTTAACCCTTTTTCTATTCCCCCTATTTTTTACTTTTTTATTTTTCTTTTTCTTTTT
>Ga0208618_1000833_pt1 | contig 13221 bp, 13 predicted proteins | sample CryBogCBE18Jul08_FD_184585 | JGI IMG/M metagenome (GOLD analysis project Ga0208618, IMG submission 184585) | Freshwater microbial communities from Crystal Bog, Wisconsin, USA - CBE18Jul08 (SPAdes) | ecosystem: Environmental > Aquatic > Freshwater > Lake | place: Crystal Bog, Wisconsin, USA...
GTTCTCCTTTGAGCGATCGGCAGATGTGATGTTGATGTTGGTCATTGGGGGCGCTGGTTGGCTTTATGGGGGCGTGGTGGGCGCTGTGGTGTTCAAATTGATACAACAAGAGCTCTCCTCGATCACGCCTCAGTATTGGATGTTTTGGATTGGACTCTTGCTGATCATCTTGGTATTGGTGGGGCGTGAAAAGTTATTCAGTCCTTTAAGGCGTATTCGGCCATGAACACATCCATCAACCCCTCTGTGCAAACGTCCGAAGTGGTGCTTAGAGCCAATAATTTGTGTAAAAATTTTGGGGGCATCAAAGCGACTCAAAACGTGAGTTTGGCGCTACCTCGTGGTGCCCGACATGCATTGATTGGCCCCAACGGCGCTGGGAAAACCACGCTCATCAATTTGCTCACGGGAGTGTTGCCCTTGAGCTCGGGCTCGATTGAGCTCTTGGGTCAAGACATTACTCGTCTGAGCTCGAATCAACGTGTCAAACGCGGCATGGTTCGTACCTTTCAAATCAATCAACTGTTTGGCTCGATGACCCCCGCCAAGACTTTGGCCTGGGTGGTCTCTCAGCACATGGGCTTGGGCTCCCAATGGTGGTCTCCCTTGGGGCAGGACCCGTTGGTTTTATCTAGAGTGGATCAACTGATTGAGCAGTTCCATTTGGGTGATGTTGGTCATGAGCGGGTGAGCACCATGAGTTACGGCAAGCAGCGTTTACTTGAAATTGCCATTGCCTTGGCTTGTGAGCCCAAGGTACTGCTGCTCGATGAGCCAGTGGCTGGGGTGCCTGCAGGCGAGAGAGACGAGATTTTGAGCACCTTGGGTCAATTGCCTGGAGATGTTTGCATCTTGCTCATTGAGCATGACATGGACTTGGTTTTTAGTTTCGCCAATCGCATGACGGTGTTGGTCAACGGCACCTTGTTGTGTGAGGGCAGTAATGAAGAAATAGCCAATGACCCCAGAGTCAAAGAAGTCTATTTGGGCGCCGATGCCATCCAGGGGGTCTGACGTGAGCGAAATCTTAAAGGTCAATGGATTGGTCGCAGGTTATGCGGAATCGGTCATTTTGAGCGACGTCTCCTTCTCGCTCTCAGAAGGACAGACTCTGGCCTTACTGGGTAGAAATGGGGTGGGTAAAACCACTCTCATCAATACCTTGATGGGGGTGACTCGCTTGCACTCGGGAGAGATTACTTTGGATGGGCAACACATTGAGCACTGGCCATCTTATAAGAGGGTCAACTCATTGAGTCGCGGCGGGATAGGGTGGGTGCCCCAGGAGAGAGATATTTTTAAGTCGCTCACGGTGCATGAAAATTTGACTGCGGTTTACCGCCAAGTGCAATCTCCACATGCCTGGAGCCCAGAGAGAGCATATGAGTTTTTTCCAAGACTTCTCGAGCGACAAGGCAATCTAGGTAATCAACTCTCCGGGGGTGAGCAGCAAATGTTGGCGCTTGCTCGTGCGTTGATGGTCAACCCAAGACTGCTGTTGCTCGATGAACCCTTGGAGGGCTTGGCTCCGATCATTGTGCAAGAAATTTTGGCTGCGATACGGCGAATCACTCGAGAAGAAGGGATGACAGCCATCATTGTGGAGCAGCACCCTCAAATGATCTTGGCCATTTCAGATCAAGCTTTGGTGCTTGATCGCGGGCAGGTGGTGCTGCAGGAGACTGCCCCCAACCTTTTGAGAAGACCGGATTTGCTTGACGATTTGTTGGGTGTCAAACGCTGAGAAAGCTGTCTATCACTGTACAGTGTTCCTTAACCAAGGGTTTAAATATGAAGATCAATCAATACGCATTACCAAGTTTGAATCAACTCATGTTGAACTCATGCATGTTGAACTCATGGGCTCGACAGTTCACGAAGTTGGTAGTGGGTGCTTTGTCCGTTTTGAGCGTATTTGCCTTGGCCTCCAGTGCCTTGCATGCGCAGTCCTATCCTGTCAAACCAATTCGAATCGTGGTGCCATTTGGCGCTGGTGGTGTGGCTGATCTCACCGCTCGAATTGTGGCTCAAAAGATGTCCGAGGGCTTGGGTCAATCGGTGGTCATCGATAACCGTCCAGGTGCGGGTGGGGTCGTGGCTGCAGACCTCGTGGCCAAATCAGAGCCCGATGGTTACACCTTATTTTTAATCTCCAACGGTACCGCTGTGAGCGCATCCTTGATGCACTCTTTGCCGTTTGATCCTGTTAATGACTTTGTCAACCTGGGACTCTTGGCAACCTTTGATATTGCTATTTTGGTCAACTCAGACTCCAAGTTCAATTCGCTTACCGAGTTGATTCAACATGCCAAGAGTCATCCAGGTGCTCTCAATGTGGGGAGTATCAATATCGGTAGCACTCAAAATTTGACCGCCGAGTTGTTCAAGTCAACGGCAGCACTTGACGTTCAAGTCATCCCTTTTAACGGCACCCCCGCAGTCATGACGGCTTTAAAGGGCGGTCAAATTGATGTGGCCACAGAAATTCTGGGTCCCGTCTTGCCCCAAATTAAATCCAAAAATTTTAAAGTCTTGGCCCTCACCAGTGAGCAACGTTCTGCGGCTTTGCCCGATACTCCCACAGCCAAAGAGCTTGGCGTGAAGGGGCTGATCGCCGCTTCTTGGAACGGACTGGCTGCCCCTGCCAAAACACCCAAGGCCGTGGTCGATCGACTCAATAAAGAGATCAACTTGGCGCTTCAAAATCCAGTGACTGAGAAAAAGCTCCTTGAGCTCAACATCAACCCCAAGGTCTCCACACCAGCCCAGGCACAGGAGTGGTATTTGAATGAAATTAAAGTCTGGGCTCGTGTTATCGAAAAAGCGGGGATCGCCAAGCAGTGATTGGTCTACTCGAGCGCTTTTAAGATAATTTTCTGAGTCAGCTCGAGTGATATTTTTTGTGTCCCCGTGCTCGGCCTCTTGGCCGACCAGACCAGCATCAGTTGCGAGCGCAGTTGAGGTGACTTGATCGCATGGGTCGTGAAGGCGCCAATGTCATGAAATTGGTTCAAGGTGTAAGTGGGCAATACAGCGAACCCCAGCCCCTCCTTCACCAACTCCAAAATGGCGTTGATGCCATCGATCTCTAAAACAATATTGGGTTTTTTACTAATTCTTTGCATCTCGGTTTCAATGAGGAGCCGAAATGCATTGGGTCGACTGGGCACGATCAGTGGAAGTTCACACAACTCTCTCAAAGTTAAAGAGCCTTTGAAGGGTTTTAACGCTTGGACGTGTTGGATCGGTTGTTTACTCGCAATGAGGATCAAGTCATCTTCGTGCAGCAAGGTTTGCTCTAGCTCAGGGGTCGGGGCGGGATTGTAGAGAAGTGCAATGTCAATGCGTCCCGATCGCAAGCTCTCGTACATGGGTGCTGAAAAGCCCTCCGTCAAGGTCAGCTTGGCTTGTGGAAGGGCTTTTTGAAATGCTTTGGTGAGTGGGACGGTGATGAGCTTGGATAAACTGGGTGGGAGCCCAATTGAGATAGGGCCAGAGAGCGTGCCTACGGTTCCACTGAGTTCCTCCTTGGCAAGAGCCACTTGGTGCAAAATGCCCCGCGCATGCTCTAACATCTTGAGTCCCGATGCAGTGGGGGAGACGCCTCGCCCGTTTCTGATCAATAAGTTTTGGTGCAACTCGACCTCAAGTTGCCTCACGTGTCGGCTCAATAACGGTTGAGCCAACCCCATTGCAATGGAGGCTTTGGTGAAACTGCCCAACTCAGCCACTCGGACAAAAGATTCCAGTTGCTTTAACTCCAAGGCTACCTTCTCCTGATACTTTGATCCAATCTTGGTGATCTACCTTTTATTGCATAGTTTATCTCAAGATATGCAAATTTGTTATAACAGCTAGTGTCCTTTTTGGTTTAAAAGTACTGGTTTAACCCTAAAATCCATTCAGTCGATATTTTTTCACTTTAGCCTTGGGCGCTGTGCTCCCCGAGGTCCCTTCGCATCGGTTTGAAGCAGTCTTCCATGTAAGCAGGCTTGCTGACGTGCCAATGCTTGAAAGGGGGTGCGTCTTGTCCCTTTTTTTAGTTACTTTCTTTACGCCAAAGGATATTCGCCATGAGTCAACAAAAACCACTGATCATCGATGTGCATGGTCACTACACCACCGCGCCCAAGGCTTTGGAGGAGTGGAGAAACCGTCAAATTGCAGGGATCAAAGACCCCCAACTCATGCCCAAAGTGTCGGAGCTTAAGATTAGCGATGATGAGTTGCGTGAGAGTATTGAGAACAACCAATTAAAACTCATGCGTGAGCGTGGAAGTGACTTGACCATTTTTAGTCCACGAGCAAGCTTCATGGCCCATCACATTGGGGACTTGCAAGTGAGTTCAACTTGGGCGGCCATTTGCAACGAACTTTGCTACCGTGTCTCTAAACTTTTCCCCGATAACTTCATGGGTGCTGCCATGCTGCCCCAATCCCCTGGAGTTGATCCCAAGACCAGTTTGGCAGAGATCGATAAATGCGTGAAGGAGTATGGTTTTGTGGCCATCAATTTGAATCCAGATCCCTCTGGAGGCCATTGGAATTCTCCCCCCTTGAGTGACCGCCATTGGTACCCCATTTATGAAAAAATGGTTGAGCTTGATATCCCTGCGATGATCCATGTCTCGACCAGTTGCAATGCTTGCTTTCACACCACAGGATCACATTATTTGAATGCTGACACCACAGCTTTCATGCAGTGCTTGACATCGGACTTGTTCAAAGATTTTCCCACGTTGCGCTTTTTGATTCCCCATGGCGGTGGTGCAGTGCCATATCACTGGGGGCGTTTCCGTGGATTGGCACAAGAGCTTAAAAAGCCACTCTTGAGCGAGCACTTGATGAACAATATCTTTTTTGATACTTGTGTATATCACCAGCCTGGAATTAATTTATTGACAGAAGTGATCGATGTCAAAAACATTTTGTTCGCCAGTGAGATGATTGGTGCTGTGCGTGGGATTGATCCCCAAACGGGCCACTACTACGATGATACCAAGCGCTACATTTTGTCCACTCCGAATTTGAATGATGAACAACGTCACCAAATCTTCGAAGGCAATGCGCGCCGAGTTTTCCCAAGATTGGATGCAGCGCTAAAAGCGCGTGGCCTTTGAGAGATAAGGTTTGATTGGGATTATTTCATTTCAAGATCTATTGACTAATATTAAAGGACAACACAATGAGCATGAATAACATGGGAATGGTCAAGCGAAACATTTCCCGCGCCCAAGCTTCCACCATCGCGCATTTAGAGAAATTTGGTGTCGCCACAGTTCATGAAGCCATGGGTCGGGTGGGGTTGATGCAAAACTACATGCGTCCCATTTATTCAGGTGCCCGCATTGCGGGCAGTGCGGTGACTGTTTTGGCGCATCCGGGAGACAACTGGATGATGCACGTGGTGGCTGAACAAATTCACCCAGGCGACATCGTTGTCGTCGCGTTGTCCGCAGTCAATTGCGATGGTTTTTTTGGTGATTTGTTGGCAACCTCCTTCAAGGCCAGAGGTGCCAAGGGTCTGATCATTGATTCGGGCGTGAGAGACGTCAATGAGCTCACCGCCATGGGTTTCCCTGTTTGGAGTCGAGGCATCAGCGCCAAGGGAACTATTAAAGCAACGCTTGGAAATGTGAATTTCCCTGTTGTCTGTGCTGGCGTCAATGTCAACCCAGGTGACGTGATCTTGGCTGACGACGATGGTGTCGTGGTGGTACCCCTTGAACATGCTGAGCAAGCCGCCCAAGCGGCACAAGCACGCGAGGACAATGAGGGCGAGAAACGCGCAAAGTTGGCCTCCGGTGTTTTGGGCCTTGATATGTACAAAATGCGTGAGCCTTTGGAAAAAGCCGGTCTTAAATACGTTGATTGATCTTCAGTGCTTTTAGCCAAGACCTTTTTTAACCCGTTGACCTAAAGGGATGAGATGAACAGCTTGCAGCGCAGTTTTAGTCGCACCGCCGTTTTGGCAGCGTTTTGTCTGGGCTTGTTGTCGAGCCCTTGGGTCTTTGCTCAAACCAGCAAGGGCAACTCTCAACAGCTGGGCAACTATCCAAGCCGTGCCATCAAGGTGTTGGTGGGATATTCTCCAGGAGGGGCCGTGGACATCGTTGCCCGAGCCTTGTCGCAAAGCATGTCCTCCTCCATGGGGGTGCCCATTGTGGTGGAGAATAAACCAGGGGCGGGGACCAACATAGCGGTCAAGGCGGCAATTGCAGCCGAGCCCGATGGCTATACGTTGATGTTGGCCGCCAACGCATTGGCCGCCAACATGGCCCTTTATCAACCCAGTCCCTTTGATGCAGAGCGGGACTTGAGTGTGGTGGCATTGGTGGGGCAAATCCCAGTCGTGATCGCCGCCTCAACGCTACAAGATTCTGCGGGCCAGTCGGCCCCGGCGTCTATGTCCCAGCTACTCGAGCGTGCCAAACGTGCCCCCAAGACGCTGAACTACGCAAGCCCAGGCAACGGCTCCACGCCCCATCTAGCGATGGAGATTTTTGCCAAAGCAGCTGGCGTAGAGTTGGTCCACGTTCCTTACAAGGGCGGAGCACAAGCCATCACGGATGTGTTGGGTGGTCAAGTCCAACTCTTGGCCATGAATGCTTTGGAGGTCTTGCCCCATGTCAAGAGTGGAAAGTTACGTATCTTGGCGGTTTTATCAGCCAAGCGCTCGAGCATCTTTCCCGATGCCATGACCTTGTCCGAGCAGGGCTTTCCGGGTTTTGAGGCCTCGGTATGGTACGGACTTGTGGCTCCACAAGCCACCCCCAAAGCGGTATTGGCCTATTTGCATGATGAAGTACAAAAGGCACTTCAAAGTGCCGAGGTCAAAGAGAAGATGAGCTCTGTGGGCGGAGAGGTCACTTTGGCCAGCCAAGAGCAATTTGCTGATTTGTTGCACAAAGAGAGAGTGCGTTACGACAGGCTCATCAAGCAAGCGCAGATCAAACCCGATTGATGCCTCAAAGATTTCTGTGTTTAACCCCCAAACGAGAAGAGAAGAAAATGACTGAATTTATCAAAACCCCAGGTTGGCTAGATTGGTACACGGGTCCCAGCAAGCCCCAATTTCAATTGCCCAAAGGGGCCGTGGATGCGCACTGCCATGTCTTTGGCCCCAGCAATATTTTTCCCTACTCACCCGAGCGCAAGTACACCCCGTGTGATGCCAGCAAGGAGCAACTCTTTGCTCTCAGAGATCACCTGGGCTTTGAGCGCAACATCATCGTTCAAGCCACCTGTCATGGTGCTGATAACCGTGCTTTGGTTGATGCACTCAACCACTCGGGCGGCAAGGCCAGAGGGGTTGCCACCGTCAAGAGAAGCGTCACTGACCAAGAGATACAAAGCCTTCACGATGCGGGTGTGCGAGGAGTTCGCTTTAACTTTGTCAAGCGTTTGGTGGACTTCACCCCAAAAGACGAGTTGATGGAAATCGCCGCAAGAATTGCCCACTGGGGATGGCATGTGGTGATTTATTTTGAAGCCGTGGATTTGCCCGAGTTGTGGGACTTTTTTACCAAGTTGCCCACGACTGTGGTTGTGGACCATATGGGGCGCCCTGATGTGAGTAAACCCATTGATGGTCCTGAGTTTGAGTTGTTCATCAAATTCATGCGCGAGCACCCCAACGTTTGGAGCAAGGTGACTTGTCCCGAGAGGCTGACGGTGACTGGACCTGCTGCTTTGAATGGTGAGAGGCATGCCTATCATGATGTGATTCCATTTGCCAAACGCTTGGTCGATACATTCAGTGACCGTGTCATTTGGGGAACCGATTGGCCTCATCCCAATTTGAAAGACCACATGCCCGATGATGGACTTTTGGTGGACTTCATCCCGCACATTGCCACGAGCGCAGCTTTGCAGCAACAGTTGTTGGTCACCAATCCCAAACGACTCTATTGGCCAGAGGAGAAATAAGATGGCGCTGGATAAACCCTATTTGGATGTGCCGGGCACAACTATTTTCGATGCAGAACAGTCCCGCAAGGGCTACTGGTTGAACCAGTTTTGCATGACGCTTATGAAGTCAGAAAATCGAGAAGCATTCAAATCCAATGAACGTGCTTATCTTGATCAGTGGCCCATGAGTGAAGCGCAAAAACAAGCTGTGATCGATCGCGATTTGAATCGGTGTATCTCTTTGGGCGGGAATATTTACTTTCTGGCCAAAATCGGTGCCACTGACGGCAAAAGCTTTCAGCAAATGGCGGGCAGCATGACTGGCATGACCGAAGAGGAGTACCGCGACATGATGATCAAAGGTGGTCGCAGCGTCCAAGGCAACCGCGTCGTTGGTGAGGATGGAGACGCTCAAGCTCACCGTCAACCCCAGGGACAACATTCACCCAAAGGAGCCCATTAAATGGCACACCTCTCAGCCAGTGTTTACACCTCCCACGTCCCCGCCATTGGTGCGGCTCTCGATCTGGGCAAATCCGAAGAGCCCTATTGGCAACCTCTCTTCAAAGGGTATGAGTATTCCAAGAAATGGCTCAAGGACAACACGCCCGATGTGATCTTTTTGGTCTACAACGATCATGCGACAGCGTTCAGCTTGGACTTCATCCCTACCTTCGCCATTGGTTGCGCGGCTGAATTTCAGCCTGCCGATGAAGGTTGGGGGCCAAGACCTGTGCCCATGGTGAAGGGCCACCCGGAGTTGGCCAGTCACATTGCGCAATCGGTGATCCAGCAAGACTTTGACTTGACCATTGTGAACAAAATGGATGTGGATCATGGCTTGACGGTTCCCTTGTCATTGATGTGTGGTCAGCCCTCGTCCTGGCCATGTCCCGTCATTCCCTTCGCTGTCAACGTGGTTCAATACCCTGTGCCCAGTGGCAAACGGTGCTTTCAATTGGGACAAGCCATTCAGCGTGCTATCAAGAGCTTTGACGAGCCATTGAATGTGCAGATCTGGGGCACTGGGGGCATGAGCCATCAGTTGCAAGGCCCCCGCGCTGGACTGATCAACAAAGAGTTTGATACCCGGTTCATGGATTTGTTGATCGAACAGCCCGAAGCGGCAGCAGCGATCCCTCATATCGACTATGTTCGTGAGGCTGGCTCTGAGGGCATTGAGTTGGTGATGTGGTTGATAGCCCGAGGCGCCATGTCCGATGTCAACGGCGGGCCTCCCGTTGAATTAATGCATCGTTTTTATCATGTGCCAGCGTCCAATACGGCTGTGGGTCACGCGATATTGAAGAATCGTTGAGTTTTTTCTTTTTATAATTTTTACAGGAGCTTTTATGAAAACAATTAAAGTTGCTCTCGCTGGTGCTGGTGCGTTTGGCTCCAAGCATTTGGATGGCATTAAAAATATCGATGGCGTAGAAGTGATCTCCTTGGTCGGACGAGAGTTGGGAAAAACCAAGGAAATCGCCGCCAAGTATGGTATCAATCACGTGAGTACCGAGTTGGCCGATAGTTTGGCCATCAAAGAGGTCGATGCAGTGATTTTGTGTACACCCACTCAAATGCATGCAGCACAAACCATGGCTTGTTTGAGAGCCGGTAAGCACGTGCAAGTTGAAATCCCCATGGCCGATAAACTCGATGATGCGAAAGCCATTGTGGCTTTGCAAAAATCCACTGGCTTGGTTGCCATGGCTGGGCACACGCGGCGTTTTAACCCGTCCCACCAATGGGTTCACCAAAAGATCAAAGCCGGCGAGTTCAATATTCAACAAATGGATGTGCAAACTTACTTTTTCCGTCGCACCAATATGAACGCATTGGGTCAACCCAGAAGCTGGACGGATCATTTGTTGTGGCATCATGCTGCGCACACAGTTGATTTGTTCGCTTACCAATGTGGCAGCCCCGTTGTTAAAGCCAATGCTCTGCAAGGTCCTATCCACCCCACGCTGGGTATTTCCATGGACATGAGTATTCAGCTCAAAGCTGCTAACGGCGCAATCTGTACTCTGTCTTTGTCGTTCAATAATGATGGTCCCTTGGGAACATGGTTTCGCTACATCGGGGACACGGGCACTTACTTGGCCAAGTACGATGACTTGTACAACGGCAAAGAGGAGCAAATTGATGTCTCCAAAGTGGCCGTGAGTTTGAACGGCATCGAGTTACAAGACCGGGAGTTTTTTGGTGCCATTCGTGAAGGTCGTGAGCCCATCTCGAGTGTCTCCAATGTCTTGGCTTGCTACCAAGTCTTGCATGACTGTGAAGTTCAAATGGGTCATTGAACCCTTGGACTTTTGAAGTGATTTCTTAAAGGCGTTTCCTATGAGTAAAAGATCCATCGGCCCATTCCAAGTCAATCCCATTGGCATGGGATGCATGAATTTAAGCCATGCCTATGGCACCCCTCCTTCAAGTGAGCAAGCTGCGAAGGTGGTTTACCGTGCTTTGGATTTGGGGGTGGATCTGTTTGACACGGCAGCGCTTTATGGTTTTGGTGCCAACGAAACACTGCTGGGTCCCTTACTGAAGTCGCATCGCTCAGAGATCACGTTGTGCTCAAAAGGCGGGATGGCTGGGGTTAGTTTTCCTGATGGCCTAAAGCGTGTGATCGATGGCAGTCCCCAAGCCATTCGTCGCAACTGTGAGGATTCACTCTCAAGGCTTCAAACCGATGTCATCGATTTGTACTACCTCCACCGCTGGGATAAGAAGGTGCCCGTTGAGGAGAGTGTGGGCGCTTTGAGTGATTTGGTCAAAGCGGGCAAGGTGAGATCGATAGGTTTGAGTGAGGTATCTGCCGCCACCATTTTGCGAGCACATGCCGTCCATCCCATTGCGGCTGTTCAAACCGAGTACTCCTTGTGGACTCGCAATCCTGAGATCGCAGTTCTCAAAACCTGTCGCGATATTGGTGCTACTTTTGTCGCCTTTAGTCCTGTCGCACGCGGCTTTTTATGTTCAAATCAATTGGACATCAACGCCTTTGATGCCAAGGATATCCGTAGAGCAATGCCCCGTTTTGAAGCGGCCCATTTTGCCGCCAATCAAAAGCTTTTAAAGCCATTTTTGGAAATCGCCCAAGAGCAGCATTGCACGCCTGCTCAGTTGGCGTTGGCTTGGTTATTGACCAAGGAGCCCGGTTTGATTGCAATTCCTGGGACGCAAAATATTTTGCATTTGGAGGAAAATTTGGTTGCCTCATCCATGCGCTTGAGCGAGTCGGTCATGCAAAAATTAGAGGCTTTGATCAATCATCAAACCGTCAGTGGCAACCGCTACAACCCGCAAAATGCGTCTGAGGTTGATACCGAAGAATTTGTTTGAGTGGCTCACCTGAAAGGGATCTTTTTAGAGTCTCCCATTCAGGCTTTGCTTGTAGGCTTTTCTTTAGAAGCTTCTCTTTAGAAGTTTTCTTTTTGAAGCTTTCTCTTGCAATCAGTTGATACTAGTGACGCCCCTATCTCAGCACCAAGACTGGGATCTGCGTGTGGGTGAGGACATTTTGAGTTTCGCTACCGAGAATTAACTTTTGAATTCCATTTCGACCATGTGAGGCCATCACAATGAGGTCGGCTTTTTTCTTAACGGCTACATCAATAATGGCTTTGTAGACGATATCCGATTTGGCCACCATTGACTCCGCTTTGAGCCCTAGTTTTTGAGCCTTGGCTTGATCCTCATCCACAATGTTATGGGCTGCCTTGGCCCAGCTCTTTTCAATTCTTGAAATTTCTGTGGGTCTGAGTGCCATTGCACCATCGAAATGCGACTCGATCACCCGAGGGATGACTTTGAGAATTAAAACCTCAGAGCCTATGAGCTTAGCGAGTTTGAATGCATGAGCAACCGCACGTTTTGACAGGGGAGAGCCATCGTTGCAGATCAAAATTTTGTTGTACATGAAGGAGCCTCTTTTTTGGATTTGAGGATTGAATCCTAATTGTTTGATTTAGGTCGGTATTTGATATGAATCAAAAATCCAAGAAACATATGTTTGCTATTTCAACCTGTGGCGACCTTGTACTCCTGAATTCCTTTTTATTCATTACTTGGTGAGCACTTGCGCATCAAACTTGATATAGAAAATTGTTTTAATAATGAATACTTTGTTATAATAATACAACATAAATAATAATTAATTATAGTTATTGTAAGCACTTTTCTTTTCTATCTGTTCTCTTGAACTTGAGCAGGATTACTCCGTTGAGAAAGCCGTCACGGTCTTCTCGAACCATTGAAGGCAAGAGATGAATATCCCCACATTTGAAGTATTCCCAGGTCGTTGGGACCATCACTTTGCGCCAAAGCTGAAAGCCGTGGGCGCATTGGACACTTTGTGTTTTTTGAGATGTTCTTCTACTTGTGGCTCTAATTGGGTTATCGGGAGTTTGCGCTTGAGCTTTCATTGGAGTCTCAAAGTGACTGTGCTTACTGGCCTACTCAGTAGTCTTGCACTCTTGCATGCGCAGCAAGGGATTGTTCCCAAGACGCTACAGTTGCCCACGCTGAGTTCAGTGAGTCAAGGGGGCGTGAGTATTTCTCAAACCCAACAAAGCAACGCCTCTCAAATGAGCGTCATTCAAACCACCCCCACTGCAGTGATCAATTGGACGAGCTTTAATGTTGGACAAAACGCACTGGTCAATTTCATTCAACCCACGAACTCATCAAGTGTTTTGAATCGAATCACGGACTCCAATCCGAGTCAGATTTATGGGCAAATCAAGTCCAATGGACAAGTCTTTTTGAGCAATTCCAACGGCTTTTATTTCTCTCCGTCTTCTAGTGTTGAGGTCGGTGCTTTTACCGCTACCACTCTAGGGATGACAGATGAGGACTTTATGGCTGGACGTTGGTCTTTCGCCCGCAATAGTGCCAAAGGCGTTATCGTCAACGAAGGGAGCATCTCATCTTCTTTGGGCAGTTATGTCGCATTATTAGCGCCAGAGGTGCGCAACTCTGGTGTGCTCGTGGCCAAAGCTGGAACAGTGGTGATGGCATCTGGGGAGGTGATCACCTTGAACTTTTTAGGTGCGAGTTCTCTCTCCGGTATCACTGCAACACCGAGTCAGGTGGCCACATTGATCTCTAATCAACAAGCCGTTCGAGCCCCAGGGGGGCTCATCTTGTTGTCCGCCTCTGCAGTGAATCAACTCCAGGCCGGGGTGATCAACAATTCGGGGACACTTGAGGCGAATGGCATCTCAACCGAGGGCGGGAAAATCGTGCTGCAAGCCAGTGACATCCACCTCACAAGTTCGAGCGTCATCACTGCGACCTCACCCT
>Ga0208618_1000835_pt1 | contig 13187 bp, 13 predicted proteins | sample CryBogCBE18Jul08_FD_184585 | JGI IMG/M metagenome (GOLD analysis project Ga0208618, IMG submission 184585) | Freshwater microbial communities from Crystal Bog, Wisconsin, USA - CBE18Jul08 (SPAdes) | ecosystem: Environmental > Aquatic > Freshwater > Lake | place: Crystal Bog, Wisconsin, USA...
AACATGAAGGATGGAGGTCTTCGTTTAAAGGTTGAGCCGGCGACTCAGTTTTTTGATGAATCAAAAAAGAGTACATTTCCTGAACTTACAGAGGGGTCTCTCAGTGGAGAAACCCTCACGTGTATAATCGAAATACCTGGAACGTATTATTTTCAAAACACCTATGGATACATTACACGGATTTATCAGGCTGTCATCCGCACAAAGACGAGTGGATGTAAATTTCTTATAGACGAAGAGATCCAAAGTTGAGGTTGAGGTTCATCGTCGACGGAGTCCGAGGTTTCATCGTCTTTTTCGTCTTTATAGAGTACTTGCGTAAGAAGCTAATTGGTAGGCGCTTCTTTTTCGCAACAGTCTTTACTGTGTTTAGCAGGTGATTTGAATAGAGTCTTTCAACTGTATCTACAAGATGTTTTGTGCTCACCTCAATCCTGGTACTTGGACGAAATGTATTCAAAGCCTTTTGAAGGATTGATTCAGGGACGTGTGGATAGTTTTTCTTCATCCCTTTGACGCCGCCTACGAGGCTTTTTACAAATGCACGATTTGAACTCATCTTGTCATAATCAAATATTTTTAATCTGTATGGCAGGTGGACTCTTTCCAGGACGACCCTTGGTATTTAACGTAAAGTGCATTGTATTCTCTCTTTTGTTGTGCTTGAGTTACTGGTATCTCCCCAAGAAGAACCTGTGGATACTTGGCTTCTTTATATGGTTCCCGTACATAGCCCTTGCCTGGTATGATTGGTCGTACAAGTGTCAGGACAAGCTGCACCCGACTGTGGTTCCATTTGGGCGATACATTTGGCTTCCATTTAAGCCACCTGGATACAAAAAAGAGTTTGATGAACTGGATCAGGGGACTATAGACGCAATGAATCAAGTGGATCATCTGGTTGGCTGGACAGTTGTAGCTGCTGCTGCGACATGGTACATGGTAAAAAAGAAGTAATGTAAAGACCAGAAGAACCAATGTACAGTAAAGAACCAAGTAAAAATGAATCAGGTTGATGAACTTCGGGACACTCTCTGTGGGATGGCGGACATTTATCTCAACAGTCACATTAATTTCATGTATTGGGAAGAGTTTGACGAGTTGGATCAGCACTCGCTCGACGTCATTGACGGCTTTCTGTTTACGACATTCAGGGGACTAATCGAAAAGTATCCAGACGTTTCACTCCTCTCAGACTGCAGGGATGAACTAACTACATTTGTTTGGGCTTCTATGGATTTACCCTATCCTAGAAACACAGAATATTACATTTCCAGAGTTCAGACAAACCTTATGAACCATTTCGACGACTGCTGGTACGACAGAATTTATGATGCAATTGAAGAGCCACTGTGCAAAGTCGACCTCTTGATTAACGAGTTTAAAAACTTAACCTACTAACTCTCTATGGAAGAGCTCTGCTCTAGAAGCAATCTCTTGTTAGAGTCTTTAAAAAAGTTTTTTCAAGTTCCAGAAAATGCAAAGCAATTAAAAGACATTTTGGAACACAAAAAGGGTGTATCTCTGCGGAACCTGGAATGGTTTGTAACAAATTACTCGCGGAAAACAAGTGTGACGTACATGACACCCAAAGGACGGCCATTTACAGTCCACGTTGCGTACAAATCAAGTCTGGATGGGTATTCTAAAAAGTTTTTTGATCCATTTTGTCGAACAGAGAGGATTGAATTCATGGGGATTACAACAACTGTTGCTCAATTAAATTTCATTCGATTTGTAATTGTAAATGGAATTATAGATTATATAAATGAAAAAGGAGTTTTACACAATAGATGCGTGACCGCCTGAAATTTGTAGATTAATGTATCCGTAATAATACAGATACATTGTGTACGATTGTTGAATTTGAGTTGCATACAATGGATTGAATATAATGTCTAAATGGGTCGTTTGTGAATTGAGTGTACTGAAATCAACAAGACCCTCTTGATTGTACTCTTTGGGAGTGTCACTAAAACAATACATGTAAATGTTTTTTGTAGGAACAGAAAGATTATGATCCATTGGTTGCTTGTAACTGTAGTACAATGCACCTGGAAAGTTTGACAAGACATTTTTGTTATTTAGATAAAGAGTTGCAGACTCGATGACATCGAGAAAGTTGACTGTAACACCGTTAAAGAATGTCACTGGTACAGTAGCCTGAACATAATTCGTACTGTACCCGTATTGATACCGAGACGCGTAAAATGCTGGATCATTTGTTTCAAAAAGTTGGTTTCTTACAAACCATGTAATCATAGAGACGGGGAATGCTGCAGTTAAATTCAGAACTGCAGTTCCATTTTTATACGGGAGACCAGCTTCTGCCCATACATGATTGATTTTGTAATTGAGTTGTTTCGTCATGTAGTAGGCTCTTTCTCCGGGGCTCAAATATATTTCTTCCAAAAGAATTCTAGGATTTATTAAATCAATTGGTTTTCCATTTACATCATTTGGAGCATTTGTAATCCAACTAGATGAACAAAATGTGAATCGTATTGTTACAAGTTGTCTGGAGACTGCACACATTGGAAAGAATGGTTTTTCGAGTTTTTCTCTTCCAATTTTCCCGTGACTGTGACGCCTGCAAAAGAAGAAATCCAATGGAATCATCATGACGACTGGTTTTGTTGCAGGTACATTTGTAGACTCGTTTTGTCCTCCACTGACTGCTTGGTACATTGCAAGTTTTTCATCTGCATCAAGAAACAATTGATCTCTTAGAACATACCAATCATCTGTCAATGTTTCAATTGGATTTCCATCAATGAGAAACTCCACCTTTTGTAAAATGGCTCGTCCTACCAATGGCGTGTAATCATACCCGGGTGGTAAAGCTGGAAGACTGACTGACAGGTACATGTTTGATATAAGGTCTCCACAATCTCGTGGATACAGATTGACTGAAAATACTGTGGATGGGTCAAGAAAAAGCCCACCACCTGTTATTAAAGGATCCAGCAGTCTCTGTTTTATCGTAAATGGTGTGTGTTGAATTATTTTAGGGATCCACATTGATTCTCCGCCGTACATGTACTTTTCTTGTGCTCCAATTGCAGCAATTGCAGTGAGAGCACCTGTTCCAAAACCTCTTCCATTCATTTCAATGTAGGCTTCTCTAGGCGCTGGAACATCAGTGAGTACATTTGAATTCAACTCTCTCAATTCACCAGCTTGTCCCTTTATCAGAGTGTCATCAAATATTCTAGGATCGTAAATTCCATAGTTTGTAGTTTTGAGTGTTGCAGTTGGAGAAGTAAATGTCGCAAGTGTCGGAATTCCAGGATTTGGTAAAAGTTGAAGTTGATTAGCCCCAGCAGTCAGAATGTACGAATAATTTTGTATTTTGACAAGACCATTACTTGACAAAGCATATGTTTGACCCGGTGAAAATGTCATTGACGAAATTGCAGTCACATTTCCACTGGTATCAGACAAACCACTTATGTTCCAATTCTGAATTTGGGTATTTGGAACTGGATTATCAATTATATAAATTGTAAAATTGTTTGTATTTGTAACTGGTCCTCGGAAAACATTTGCACTAAATGTAGTCTGCGGAACACTAAAAGTAATTTGAAGCAGAGAACTTGGAGAAACTTCTGAATACTGAGAAACATTTGCAAGAATGTAATCCACGTAAGGGAATGAAATTGCAGGAGGACCTGGATTAATTACAACGTCACCGTAAACATTCTGAAGTACGTTTGAAACTGTAACTAATCCATTGATTCCAGTCAACCCAGTGATTGTCATTCCATTTTGTATCTGGGAACCCGCCTGTGTCACATAAACTGATAATGAATTTGCATTTGGCGAAGGTCCGTAGAAACCAGGAACTGTAAAGCTCATCTACATTGAATCAATATCTTGTTTCCAGATGTTCGACACGGTCATTGATTCTAGCTGCGCAATTTCTTGATTCAGTTTCTTAATAGTCTCAAGCGACTTTTCAATCTCCTCTGCAGTGTACTGGTACGTCCTGACTGAAACAAGAAGATCCAGAGGAAATCCTAGACGCGTCATTTCCTCTTCTATTGCTGCACGACTCCTCTGGAATACAACGAGTCTATTGTTTGCAACTTCAATTATAAACTTGGCTCGAATAGTTTCAGACTCTACACGTTTCCTCAACTCGACAAGCAAGTGTCTCTTTCTGTCGCGGTACAGTGACATTCTCATTTCAATGTAATCCACCAGAATCTCCTCTGGGCTTGCATACTTTTTCACGGCACCCTTTGGCCCGATGAGATACATGTTACTTGTATGAATAGTCTTGACGAGTCCAAGAGACTTGGCATCATTCAATTCAGTCCAAATCAAAAAGTCTGCGTGTGTTTCAGTTGAATGATTTTCATACCTGACATCGAGTCCATCCAAAAATTCCTTGTAATCCTGAATCCATTTTCCGGGAGGTAACTCTGTAACGTGAACTTTTGTCCCTTGTCTTTCAAAACACCCTGAAAGAAGCCATGCGTGCTCTGTCGTCTGCTGAATACTTCCTTTGAACCCTCTGAAATACGGAATCATTGGAATCATTGGTCTGCCATTTAATGTATTTTTGATATTCTGAATAATGACGGTAGGATCGTACGGAGGAATTGAGCATGAAAATCCCGTCCCGATGCCTTCTGCTCCATTTACCAGAACCATTGGAATAATAGGGAGATAGTATACTGGTTCAACATTTTGTCCATCTTCTGCAACATAATTCAGGATTGCATCATCTCTTTGATCAAAGATGATTCTTGTTTTTTCAGCCAGACGAGTGAAAATGTATCGAGGACTGGCTGCATCCTTTCCTCCCATGAGTCGAGTCCCAAACTGACCGCTTGGCTCGAGCAGATTAATGTTGTTTGATCCTACAAAGTTCTGTGCAAGGCCTATGATGGTTCCCTGGAGACTCGCCTCACCGTGATGGTACGCAGTTTGTTCTGCAATGTACCCGCTCAATTGCGCCACCTTTGCATCCTTTGTCAGGTTTCGTTTGAGGCATGCGTAGATAACTTTTCTTTGACTCGGCTTCAGACCATCTGCTACATGTGGAATTGACCGTTTAATGTCCTCGACTGAAAAGTTTGCCAAGTCTTTGTGTACAAAATCTGTTACAGTCAATGTTTTAATCTTTCCGTACTCTACTCCGGGTGGTTTCTTCTCCATGTGTTCTGCAAGCCACGACTTTCGTGCATCTGCCATTGCCTTTGCAAACCCTAAAATCATAGAATCACTTGTTCTCACATCCGAGACAAACTTGACAGTCAGCCGGTCAATCATCTTAAAATACTCTTTGGCCTCTGCAGAGGTTGACGTACCGAGACCCTTGTAGTACTTTACAATTCCTCTAATTTGTGACGCTTTGTATGCATCCTCTGTGAAGAACCAATCCTTTCCAGCCTTGATTACCGGTGTCACCATTGCAACTACAAATCCGAGTTCAATCAGGCTTGGCCAAAAGTGATGAATCATATTCAACACGAGGCCTTTGATGTGTGATCCGTCGAGATCTGCATCAGTCATAATCATAAGTCGTCCGTATCTGAGTTCTTTGAGCGATGTATAGACGCGAGAATGCTGGAGACCGAGAATCTTTTTCAAATCAGAAAACTCTTGGTTGTCTGTCAATTGTTTCACACTTGCGTCTCTCACATTTCTTGGTTTTCCTCTGAGAGGAAAGACTCCGTAGGCGTTTCTTCCCACGACAGAGAGCCCTGCGACGGCCAGAGTTTTTGCCGAGTCTCCTTCTGTGATTATGAGAGTGCATTCGTGACTTTTGTGAGTCCCTGCCCAGTTGGCGTCATCGAGTTTTGGAATTCCTGAAATTTTATTCTTTTTTGAACCATCCGTCTTTTTCAACTCCTTTTCTGTTTTTGCGACAACCATTGCAGTGAGTTCGTCACCAACTCCAGATGCCAGTACATCCTTGATAAACTTGGGTTTGAATTCATAATTAACTTCAACTCTTGAAGTGCATTCAGTTTTCGTCTGAGTTGAAAATGTTGGATTGATTATTGTCGACTTCATAAACACGAAAAGACTTGACTTGATTTGAGCCGGTCGTACACCCGTTGCAAGTTTTGGAACAAGTTGATTTATAAATCTATCAATGTGAGTTCCTCCTTGAGTTGTAGAAATTCCATTGACGAATGAAACTTGTTGAAATGATCCAGTCGGAGAATGCCCAACGATAATATCTGGGTTGAAGACTGCAACTGGGACGTTTCCAAAGTGCATTTTCGCATAGTCTTCAAGGGACTTGACTTCAATTCTTTCTCCGTTCAGGTACACGTGGCACTTTGGACAACAGGCTGCTGCATCCCAGACTCTTTTTGTAAAAATTTTAATTGCATCAGAGAGTTGTGCATCTCCCCCTTCAAATCGTGACCAGTCTGGTTGAAATTCAACGTCAACGTATCCCCCCTTTGACGCTGGAACTGTCACACCTGGTTCACAGACTGACATGTTTTTTGACCATTTTTGTGTGTACTTTTGATTCTTGTGCAGAATTCTAACTGTAAACTTGTTTGAGAATACATTTGTGAGTTTTGCTCCGTAACCGTTTCGTCCACCAGTTGTTCTGTCTTCAGTGTCATCATAATTTGAAGAGGTGAGGAGATGGCCAAAGATGAGTTCTGGGAGGCAGATTCCCGTCTCTGAATGGATTGAGAGAGGGATTCCATCACCATTATTTCTAATTGCAAACATATCCCCTTGGATTGTTACATCAATTCTCGTCGTCTTTTTTGGATTGATTGCATGTTGATCAATTGCATTTACAAGAACTTCATCAAAAAGTTTTACAAGACCGGGTGAAACCTTTGTTGTAATCTTTTTGAAAAAGGGTTTGTGTACTACCCACTGTTCAGACGTCTCTCTGACCAGTGATCCGACGTATGAATCAGGTCGTTTGAGAATGTGTTCAACATGACTGAGCTTTTTCCATGACATGATGAACAGGCGTCTCGTGTTTTTATGTGATGTGATTGCTAGCAAACTATTTTAATGCATTATAAATAAATAAACATGTGTGACTGTGAATCATGTACACGCCACAAAAAGGCTCCACAGACATTTACAAATATAGACATTCTCAGGGAAGACTTGCGCACAGGACGAGTTGAGCACATTGGGTACACAGAATCAGGGAAACCAATTTACAGATCTTCTATTTAAGAATAAAATACCATTTTTAATAATGAAGTTACATTTAGGATGTGGTAAAAAAATTCTCCCTGGATATATAAATATTGATGCACAAAATACGGGTGATGTTCAATGTGATATAAGAAAACTTGAATATGACGATTCTTCAATTGATGAAATTTACTCATCGCATGTTCTAGAACACTTTGGACGCCATGAGGTAAAATCTGTTCTTAAAGAATGGAGCAGGGTTATTAAACCGGGCGGAAAAATATATATAGCAGTTCCAGATATAGAAAGTGCCATTTCATATTATAATAAAACCGGTAATATTGAAGCCTTATACGGGCAATTTTGGGGTGGTCAGAGAAATAAATACGACCATCATAATTTTGGATTTACTTTTAAAACTTTATCAGAAATTTTAGAATCATGTGGTTTCGAAAATACAAGGCGGTATGACACGTTTGAATATCTTCCACCAGATTTTGATGATTATTCAAAATCATATCTTCCGCACATGGATTTTTCCGGTCACCATTTGTCTTTGAATGTTACAGCTGTTAAACAGCTGGCTGCTTCTTGATATTATCAATTGACGATGTGAACAACGCATCACCCCACCCTTGTGAATGCATCTCCAAATCAACGAGTGAAAACCCAAACCCTCTGAGAAAATCCAAAATGTCATTGAAAGTTACTTGGGAATCATATAGCTCGAATATACTGACTTCTAGAATAATAAATTTAAATTTTTGAATAATGTCAACCATACCAGAGAGTGCTTTCATTTCTGCCCCCTGAATATCCATTACGAGAAAGTCGTAATTAGTAATGTTCAAATTGTATTTTGTGATTATGGAAGGAAATGAAATTGTTCGCATCTTGATTCTTCCAAGCTCTTTCATAGTAGGGTAAAGTGTGACGACTTCTTTGAAATCTAAAAATGAACTCGAATCTCCATTTGTTCCAGAAACAATGAGTTCAACGTCGTGTTCACCATCTGAAACTGCCTCATTCAAAATTGTTGCATTTGGGAAAAACTGCTTGCAACGATTACATATTTCAGGGATTGCTTCGATCCATACAACTTTAGAGTCATCACACCCTGCTTGAGAGTAAAACTCTCTCTCTGTACAAAAATTTGCACCAATATGAATAATACCAGTGGGTTGAATCTTCCACTTCTGAAACACCTTATCAATCATTTAAATTTCATAGTGTATTTTCTTTATTCTCATCTAAGACATGACTTCAATGGTTCCTGGAACGATAACTCCACCCTCTTGTGTAGCATGTACCTTGGGAGTAAATGGCTGATCAGGATCCATCATAACCTCATACATAGACGGTCCAGGCACTTTCATAAATTCTTCAAAGTCGCTAAAGACTTTGATTCCGAACGACTCACAGACTTTTGTGTAATTGGGAAGAACGATGCCCGACGCGGAGCTCACGGCCAACTCTTGAACCTTGAACAACTTTTGCGTGTGTTTGATACTCAGATACCCGTCATTGTTGAAAATTATAATTTTTATATCCAACTTCATGCAGGCTATACTTTGAAGTTCCTGTAGATTCATCATCATCGAACCGTCACAGTTCAGACATATGACGCGACGACCTGCTATGGACGCTCCTATAGCAGATGGTAGCCCATACCCCATTTCACCAAGACCGTACGAGCTGAACATAGTGTTTCCCTCTTTGAGTCTTATTGTATTGTGCCCCGAAATAAGCGCAGTTCCCATATCCGTAACCACAACTTCATCAGTAAGGCGAGGTGAAAGCATGTTGTGTATAAACTGATAAGAGTTGGTGTACTTTTCAGATGTGTGGTTCTTTTCGAGAAAAGGGTTTTCAATTGCAATCTGCTCACACTCGGCAATCCACTGTGTCACGTCAATATTCAAGTTTACAATGTCACTGATAATAAACTCGCAAGATTCTTTCAAATTCAAATGACCCTTGAGATCCGACTCATCTACGTTGACGTGGACTATACAAGCTCCAGGTGCAAACTTTTCAAAATCGTACCCCGTCTGCATAACAGCTAGACGGCTTCCAAGGACGAGTAAAAAGTCACTTTTCTGAATTATTTTGTTTGCACATCTGTTTCCGTATATTCCTGGACACCCAAAGTTGAGAGGGTGTTGGACGTCTATAGCCGACCAGGATGTCAGAACTGGAATGTTAATTTTTTTCAACTGTTCAGTTGATCCGGAGAGCTTGACCCCGTGGCCTGCCAATATAACTGGCCTGGCAGACTTATTCAGGGCTTCAAAAACCTTGGCATACGGGTCAAACTTTTGAATATCAATGGGAACGTCGAGCCACACAGGTCCAAGGCGGCCTTCCAACATATTCCTCCAGGCGTCACTGACATCTTGCATAGAAGAAAAAACTTTTGAAAATTTTGTTATTGTACCTACTATAGAGTGACCCTGTACACCTTGCATGCCATACATACGCTTGGATATATCTGCCTCGAGAAACTTTGAAGATTCTTGTCCAGAAATAACAAAACACGGGACAGAGTCGGCCCACATATCAGCGACACCAGTGACTGCGTTGGTCGCCCCGCCTCCCGCTGCAACGAGTACAATGGCTGGCCGGAGAGTCGTTTTAAAGTATCCCGACGAAGCCATCACACACGCCTGTTCGTGATGGAGATGGACTATTCTAATTCCATACTTTTTGAAAGAATCAAACAGCATGGCATTGGAAGAGCCTATGATTCCAAAGGCAGTATCCACCCCTTTGGTTCTAAAATATAATGCAATCTTATCAGCAAATATCATTTATGTGAAGAGGGCTTATGTTTTTAATAGCATTCTTTACTTGGATACTTTTGCGCACTGGCCACAAGTTGATAGTGTCTCCAAAAGAGTATACAACATCCTTATTGATGTCGTTATCAGTCAAATTCATTAGTATTTCAATTGGAGCATTCCCAGAACCCGCGCCTATGCCATGGAGAGAAGCGTCTATGATGTCCGCGCCAGATGCAATCGAATTGGCCACGGCCATTTGCAGATTGTTGTGACCATGAAACCCGAGTCGAACGCTCGGGGCGGCTGCTCGACATTTGGCGAAACGCCGAGACACACTCTCTGGCAGGTAATTTCCCGCAGAATCAAACAGAATGACAGTTTCGAACCCATACTTGTAAAGTTGTGCGACGCAGGTGGCGAGCTGGTCGTCATTCATTGTACTCGAATACATGAGAGAGATCCACGTCTCCTTGAGACCCAGTCCAAGGAAAGGCGGTGTCTTGGATACATCTTCTGGAACGCACGCTATACGTGCAATGTCTATACCACACGTCGATACCATAGTCCTAGCGTACTCGACTGTGCAAAAGTCAGGGTTTATATGAGTACTTAGCATTGTCTTGTTCAAAAACTTACGAGCCTCGCCAATCACAACTGCTTGATCTACGTTTAGCTTTGGATTTTCGCACCCGAGACTTACACCGTGGCCTACTTCTAGAACTGGAATACCCGCCTTTTCTGCAAACTGTGCATACTCTCGGACAAAATCGAGAGAGATTGTATGTCCAAAAAAGTGCATGCCGTCACGGAGCGTTACATCACTCAACACCATAAAGATAATACTATCTTAGTCTTTAATGCAACTAATAGTGTTCGACCTAGATGGAGTGCTCCTCGACTCGAGGGACGCCCATTACAGATGTCTTAACGATGCTCTGGAAACTATATCACCAAAATACGTCATCAGTCCAGAAGAACATCACACTCTATTTGACGGTAAGCCGACTCTCACGAAGCTCAAGATGCTTTCGCAAATGAAGGGTCTTGATCCTGATTGTTACCAAGCCATATATGACCGAAAACAGCTACTAACAATGCAGTACATCGGAAACACCGTAACCCAGGACGAAGAGCTACAGGAGATGATGCGCTATCTCAAAGAGGAACACAACTCTCAGATAGCATGTGCTTCAAATTCAATCTATGAAACAGTAAAGTTGAGCCTGTTTCACCTCGGTCTAACAAAGTATGTAGACTATTTCCTATCAAATGAGGATGTGAAAAATCCAAAGCCACACCCTGAGATTTACTTCAAGTGTATGATCCGTTCGAACCGGGCTCCAAAAGAGGTTACCATCGTAGAAGACTCGGTCGTCGGTCTTCAGGCAGCCATGCGTTCTGGAGCCAACGTCATAAAGGTGAATAACAGATGCGATGTAAGCAAAAAACTATTCATACCCAATGCTAGATGTACAAACTTTCATTAGACTAACACATAAAGTTCTTGATTTATGTATTATTAATGCTTGTACTGAAAGAAGATGATGAAGGAAGTTGGTGGTGGCCCTCGAGCGATGAGAGGTGTTGGGATGGCTTGCACCGCTGGGGGGATGTCCCAGATCTGATTATGGAACATGTACCCATCAAAAACGTCATTGTGCAGGCTGGTGGAAACTGTGGACTTTACGTAAAGAAATACTCAAAGCAATTTAAAAGTGTCTACACATTTGAGCCCTTTCCAGAACTTTTTCGCTGCCTTGTTCTCAACGTTCCAGATGAAAACGTAATTAAGATTCAGGGCTGTGTTGGGAGCCGACACGAACTGGTGGCTATGGAGGAGCACGAGTCTGGAGATATAGGGGGCGGGCATGTAATGGGGAAGGGTATTATTCCGACATTCCTAATAGACGACCTATGTCTTGTAGAGTGTAACCTCATTCACTTAGACATTGAGGGATACGAACCCTTTGCACTTGAGGGTGCTAAGGAGACAATCAAACGTTGCTCTCCCGTTATTTGCGTAGAAAATTGTGAAAAGTGGCTCAAGAGATATGGGAAATCGATTACAGACATTGACTATTTTCTGGAGAGCTTTGGCTATTCTCATACAGCGAATGCTAGAGGGGATCGGATCTACTGCCACTCTGGATGATTAAGAGTCCACTGAACAAATTCTTTTATTCTTTCTTCAAAAGAGACTCGAGGCCTCCACCCACGCTCAAATATGCGGTCTGGTGGAGCATCCGAATAAACGAGACGACCATCTATATTTTCAGACTCTATAATAAACTCGATCGTCTTGCCCATGGCGGCTGATATATGCTTTAAAAAAAGGAGATTTGATATATTTTCACTTGTGAGATTATATATTTCTCCTGGTGAGCACTTTTCTATTATGAAGACCACCATGCTCGCCACGTCTCGTATAGGGGTCCAGCGCCTTTTGATAGGATGGCCGTCGGCATCACAATGAATCTTTATTTTTTCATCGTTTACTATTTTTCTTATGGCGACTACTGGAAACCTCTCGGGTTGACACCTGGGTCCAAACGTGTTTGATAGGCGAACTATAGAATAGGGTACGTTGTACGAATGAGAGTATGCCGTGCACATGTGCTCTGCGGCGAGCTTCGTTGCTGCGTACATATTGATAGCCTCACAGAATGAGTTTTCAAGAGTGAGGCCTGGAATGTTTCCGTACACCTCACATGTACTAATATACAAAACTCTTGAGACTTTGTGTTTTCTGGCAAGTTCCAGTATCCTAAAAGTTTCTTCAATATTTGAACGAATAGCATCATCAGGTTCGTTAATACACGCAAGGGCGCTAGGATTTCCCGCTGCGTGTATTATCACATCTATGTGTCCGTCATCATACAAAAGAACCCTTCCAGGGATCTTGATCTCCTCAAGACGATCGAGAGGCTTTGGAGGCCTATCTTCATAGAATACAGTCCAGTCAGTTTCTGAAAGAATATGTTCAACAATTGAATGGCCAACAAAACCCCTAGCCCCTGTGACCAGAACTTTCATTTAAAAATTAAAGTCTTTTAACTTTATACATGAATTTCATCCAGGGAATCCCAATCGACTGACTCGTCCCCTGATGAACATTGTGAAAATCATGAATTTAATTGAACTTCCAAAACTCATTGATTCCATGATTCTCAAAACTAATTGATTACATTATAATTAAGAATTATTCCATCAAGATTTAATTGAATCAAATAAATGTTCATCCAGAATTAATTGATCACATTAGTTTCA
>Ga0208618_1000836_pt1 | contig 13187 bp, 13 predicted proteins | sample CryBogCBE18Jul08_FD_184585 | JGI IMG/M metagenome (GOLD analysis project Ga0208618, IMG submission 184585) | Freshwater microbial communities from Crystal Bog, Wisconsin, USA - CBE18Jul08 (SPAdes) | ecosystem: Environmental > Aquatic > Freshwater > Lake | place: Crystal Bog, Wisconsin, USA...
CAGTAGCTGTGCCACCAATACCACCAAGTGGTTGGTGCATCAAAATACGAGCGTTAGGAAGTGCGTAACGCTTACCTGCAGCCCCAGCACATAACAAGAATTGACCCATAGATGCAGCAAGACCCATGGCAACTGTTACTACATCGTTTTTGATGTATTGCATGGTGTCATAAATTGCCATACCTGCAGATACTGATCCACCGGGTGAATTGATGTAAAGGTAAATATCTTTATCCGGATCTTCTGCAGCAAGCAAAAGCATCTGCGCAGAGATGGCGTTAGCCATATTGTCTTCGACTTGTGACCCTAAGAAAATAATTCGGTCTTGGAGCAAACGCTGATAGACCTGATCATCTAGACCACCTGGGAATTTACCCGCGGCTCTTATCTCCACTGCTCCTCCTACTTACTACGGCTAGTTATTGCTGATTAATCCTGTATTGACCTTAACAATCTTTTAGGCCAAATGCTTCCGCAATTTGCTCACTTTCTCGCAGGAAGCTGTTCGCCCTGAGAGAAGTTAAGAGAAGGGACTACTTAATTTCCTCTGAAGCTGAGTTATTAACCTGTGGACGAAGTCCCTCAAGATCAACGCTCTTGCCTGACTTGGTCACAACTTTCACACGACCCAAGACTGCGGCAAGTGCTTTAGCGCGACCAACTTCTGAAACCATTGTTGAGATTTGGCCCGCTTCTGAAACTTCTTTGATGAATTGATCTGGGGTCATTCCATAGCGCTGAGAAGCACGAACCAAGTACTCAGTGAGCTCTGACTCGTTCACTGAAATATCTTCAGCTGAAACAATCGAGTCAAGAAGTATCTCGTTGATTAACTGCTTAGTAGTTTGCTCGGTAACTTCCTTGCGGTGAACATCATCTTCAAGACGACCTTCTTTTTCAAGGTGATCATTTACTTCTTCTTCAATGAGGTTAGCAGGCAGTGGAACGGTGACACTCTCGACAAGTTTTTCCACGAGTAGATCACGTGCTTGAGCGCCTTGTTCAAGTCCTTTCACTCGTTCCAATCGGGTTGCAATATCTGCCTTGAGTTCAGCCAAGGTATCAAATTCACTTGCAAGCTTTGCAAAGCCATCATCAAGGGGGGGTAGGTCGCGATGCTTCACTGCCTTCACAGTGACATCAACATCGCCCTTTTCACCTTCTGGCATTCCTACGAGGGATGTTTCAAAGCGCTTACTCTGCCCTGCAGTTAATCCTGCGAGCGCATCATCTAAACCATCAACCATGCTATTTGAGCCAACTTCATAAGAGATGTCATTTGCCGTTCCACCCTCTAGGGCAGCGCCCTTTACAGATGCAACAAGATCAATCGTGACGAAGTCACCCTTCTCAATACTTTTTTCAACCGTAGTCAAAGTTCCAAAGCGGCCACGTAGTCCATCGATCTGCTCGTCAACTTCGGCGTCAGCAATAACTACGTCATCAACGGTAATTGTCATCTCTGAAAAATTAGGCAACTTAACATCTGGGCGCACATCTACCTCAACTGTAAAAGCTAACTTCTCTTTATCAACAAGCTCAGTCACATCAACTTGTGGGCGACCGATTGCAACGATCTTGTGCTCCACGCGTGCCTTGCTATAAAAATCCGGGAGGGCAGAGTTAATTGCCTCATCGAGTACAGCTGCTCGTCCTACGCGCTGGTCAATCATCGCTGCAGGGATCTTTCCCTTACGAAAACCTGGAACGTTGATCTTGTTAGAGATCGACTTATAGGCATCAGCTATGTGCGGTTGAAGTTCATCGAAGGAGACTTCAATAGATAATTTTCTGCGAGTCTCGTTGATATTTTCTACGGCGCTTTTCACTAAGGCCCTTTCGAAGTTGGTTTCTATTTCTGGTCGGGGCGGGGAGATTCGAACTCCCGGTCTCCTGCTCCCAAAGCAGGCGCGCTAGCCACTACGCTACGCCCCGCGGCGTAAGTGGGAAGTCTAAGGGGTCAAGTTCACAACTCCCAACCGAAGCCGATAGCGTTAGCCCCTCACGCAAGTAATTGCGGGTGTAGCTCAATGGTAGAGCCCCAGCCTTCCAAGCTGGCCATGCCGGTTCGATCCCGGTCACCCGCTCCAACTTTCTACATGAGTGTGCCAATTAGTTCTTCAAAGTAGGTTCCTTGTAGTACCACCCCATCACCAATATCTGAAAATTGTTGTTTAGTCACGGTTGCGATCAACTGAAAATTCGTTAAAACGCTCGATCCGTCAATAAGAATTTTTGCGTGTATCGAACTCTCGGTTCCTAGTGTGCCGCCTCTGTTTGATTGCATCTGGTGAGTGACTAAGTAAGCAGTCGAAATCACTGGAGATCCACCGGAGGCAGCAATAGCTAATTCCAAAGATCCTGGATCATTAGCAGCACTCTTTGCATATAGAAGCAGATCTACAAGATAAATCTTTCCAGGGGCAAATGTCCCGAACAGTGAGGAAGTAGTTGAAGATTGAGTTCCTCCCAGAATTTCTGAAACAAAAATTACACTTCCAACAGAAACTGATCCCCCACCACTTCCCGCTGCTCCAGTATTCCCGGTAGCACCTGGAACGCCTTGTATGCCTTGTATACCTTGTGATCCCGCAGCACCTGCTGCTCCAGTTGCACCCGTTGCTCCGGGTGAACCACCTCCACCGCCCCCAGAAATACTCATAGCTCCTTGTGCTCCAGTTGCGCCCGTTGCTCCCTTCTCACCCGTTGCACCTTTTTCGCCTTGAATACCTTGTATTCCTGCTGAGCCAGTTGCTGATTTACTACCAGCAATACCGGGTAATCCTTTTGGTCCGCGCATAGAAGTTGGAGCGCTCCATGTGTCATTTGTTTTCGGTCCATAGATATTGAAGGTTGAAAGATCGATATAAAAATCACCATTAATTCCTAACGATGAACTTGGTGCACCTTTCCCATTTCTCAGCGTATTAAGCGGATCAGTTATGGTGCGCCCGGCTTTTGCTGGGGACTTGACGGAAGCACCAGCAATTGATGTTGTTGATAAACACAAAGTTGTACTTAACACAAAAACGAAAGAGCGAGAAACATTTTTTGAAATCATGAAATTTCCCAGCTAAACCGAATGCTCCGAAGTGGAGTGAGTATTGCCAGCGTATGAAGGTGGAGGACTACTTGACCCGAGCCAGCACTTACTCCCCCGCATAAAGCCAACCAAGAGTGCCAGTACTCACAGAGCGCTCTCAGTAAAACTGGGCTTCTTTTTCAGGTCGAGAGAGCACTCTGCAGTTATTCGGGTGTGAGGGCACCCGAAACCTACAAAGGAGAAATATGAAAAAGTCCACTACAGCAGTAGCTGCACTTGTCGCAGCAACTGCTTTCGGAACTGCGGGAATTGCTAATGCAGCTACCGTTACCCATAGAACAACTATCAAGAAAGTTACTACCACCAATACAAGCTATGTAAATGGTATGAACCCAATTACAGCCACACTTGCTGGTTTAGTAACTAAGGGAACAATTACGCAAGCTCAGTCAGATGCAATCATTGCTGCGCTTAATGCTGCTCGCACAGCGCAAGCTGCACCTTCTTCGCCACAAGGAGCACCGTCTGTTAACGGTGGTCATGGATTTGGTGGTCCACGTGGTGGGGCATTTGGACAAGATCAATCAGTAATTCTCAGCACACTTGGGATCACCGCTGCGACACTTCAAGCAGATCGTGCTGCAGGCCAATCTCTTGCAACCATTGCTGGTGCAAATACCCAAGCACTGATAAATGCCTTAGTGACTGCAGAGACAACTCAAATCAATGCACAAGTCACTGCTGGCAGAATCACTCAAGCACAAGCCACTCAGATGATTTCAGGTCTGCCCACTCGTGTGACAGCTGAAGTTAATGCAGTTCCTGGAAAGGGTTTCGCAGGGATGCGCAACCATGGGGCTCCTCTAGCGCCGGTAACACCTGCGCCGGGCAATAACTAATAAAAAGATCCTGAAGATCTCCACCAAATATGGTGGAGGTCTTCTCTTTTTTTGAGAGGATTGCTACATGAGAATTCACATTGGTAGCGACCACGCAGGGCTGGACTTTAAGAGTCGGATCATTTCTCATCTTGAAAGTCAGGGACATGATGTCGTTGACCATGGACCTCACACATTGGATCCGCAAGATGACTATCCAGTTTTCTGTATTCCAGCGGCGCAGGCAGTAGCAAGTGAACCTGGCTCACTTGGAATTGTTCTTGGCGGTTCAGGAAACGGTGAACAAATTGCTGCCAACAAAGTTAAGGGAATTCGCGCAGCACTTGTCTGGAATGAAGCCACCGCTATTGCAGCCCGTGAACATAATGATGCAAATGTGATGGCAATAGGTGGTCGTATGCATAAAGAGAGTGAAGCTATCGCTCTCGTTGATCTGTTCCTTAAGACCCCATTTACACATGACGCTCGACATATTCGTCGCATCAAGTTAATCAGCGACTTCGAATCAAATCGCTAATCCTTTTTAAAATATTTTAAGTCAGTAACAACATGGCCCTTCTTGACGCCTTTCCCTTCAAATTTAGTCAGAGGCCTCCACTCTGGGCGCGCGATTGGGCCACCACTAAATTTCTGACTCAGGCTAAATATATTTTCGATCCACTCTGCATATTCCACCCAATCAGTTGCAATGTGAATATATCCACCTCGCTTTAGCTTTCGGTGAATAAGTTCTAAAAATTCTGGCTGAATTATCCGCCTTTTCCGATGCCTAGTCTTAGGCCACGGATCTGGAAAATAGAGATGAAAAGCATCGAAAGATTGGTCTTTAAAATGATCGCGCAAAATAATATGTACATCTTCTTCCATAATTTTGAGGTTCTTTAAACCAGCAGATTCAATTCTCCAAAGCAATGAGCCAATCCCTGGTTGATGAACTTCAACTCCGATGAATGCTGTATCTGGAAAACTTTGCGCGATGAGCGCAGTGCTCTCGCCCATTCCTGTTCCAATTTCCATAATGAACTGTGTGAAACCTGGAAATAAGGAACTGGGATCAATAGTCCCCTCCATTGGAATGCCAAACTTTGGCCAGAGTTTTTCAAATGCAGTGGATTGAGCAAGGGTTGCCCTTGCCCCTCGAAGTTTGTAACTTCGATTATCCGGCCGGATGATCATCAAGTAACCTCCATCCAGGAAGCCTAAAGGAGACAAGCATGCCTGGGATCAATATTTCACGAAGTGAAGCGCAAGAGCGCTCACGCCACATCGCGGTTGATAGCTATGACGTCTTTCTAGATGTAAGCCAAGATACCGATACCTTCATCGCTAAGTCATCCGTCGCATTCACCTGCAATCTCCCTGGCTATGACACCTTTATTGACGCGGTCGCCACTCGGATCATTACCGCAACTCTCAATGGGCAAGTCATCGACACATCATCATTTGATGGCGAAAGTGTATTTCTGAAAAATTTAGCAGAAGATAACGTGCTCGTGATTGAAGCTGAGGTCGCCTATTCAAAGACGGGTGAAGGATTACAAAAATCAGTTGATCCGGCAGATGGAGAGATTTATCTTTACTCACAAGGTGAGACTGCGCATATTCGCAAAATGTATCCATGCTTTGATCAGCCAGATCTGAAGGCCATCTTTAATCTTTCGGTGTTAACCCCCAAGCATTGGCAAGCGCTATCAAATAGTCCAGTCAAAGAAGAGATAGATGAAGGTGAGTTCAAGCGCACAAAGTTTCTTCCAACGCCACGCATCTCGACATACATCACAGCATTTGTAGCGGGCCCTTACCACCACGTGCACGATGAATATGTGGGTGAAAAGGTTGTCCCACTTGGAATATATTGCCGCAAATCCTTGGCCGATGATTTAGATCCGGCAGAGATATTTCAGCACACTAAAGAGGGCTTTGCTTATTTTGAAAAGACTTTTGGCCTTGCCTATCCATTTGAAAAATATGACCAAGTTGCCGTTGTCGACTTTAACTGGGGCGCTATGGAGAATTCAGGTGTTGTGACCTTCCGTGAAGAAATTCTTGTATTTAGAAGCCGCGTAACGGATAGAAACCGGCAAGCACGCGCCCATGTGATCTTGCACGAAATGGCGCACATGTGGTTTGGAAATATGGTCACCATGGGTTGGTGGGATGACTTGTGGCTTAATGAATCATTTGCCGAGTGGACTTCATATCTTGCATTGGTTGAGGGGACTCGATTTAAGCAAGGATGGGCATCGTTTATTTCTGAGGGTAAAAGCTGGGCATACACACAAGACCAATTAGTCACAACGCACCCTATTGCTGTGGACATGCCAGATATTGAATCTGTCAATGCAAACTTTGATGGAATCTCTTACGCAAAGGGCTCTTCGGTAATGCACCAATTATGTGCATATGTTGGCCGGGAGAACTTTATTGAAGGACTCCAGAAGTACTTTAAGAAGTATGCGTGGAAGAACACGGAGCTTTCAGATTTACTCACAGAACTGCAGAGCACTAGCGGTCGGGATTTGGATGCCTGGAGCAAAACATGGCTTCGCACTTCAGGAATTAATACGCTGCACCCAGTTTTAGAGATTGAAGATGGCGTTTATACGAAAGTATCAATCAAACAAGAAGTACCTGATGTTCCAGCTGGGTCACAGGAAATTCGTCCCCACTACACATCGATTGGCCTCTTTGATCTTCAATCTGGCAAGTTAGCTCTTCGAAAAAGCGTCGAATTTGATATTGCCGGCGCAAACACGGACGTTGCAGAACTTGCCGGGGAACCAGTAGCAGATTTATTGCTCATCAATGATCGCGACTACGCATACTCAAAGATTCGCTTTGATGAGCGTTCATTAGGTACTTTGCAAGCAAACCTTGGAAAGATTACAGATCATGTAGCCAGAGTGATCTGCTGGGTCGCTATTTGGGATATGTGGCGCGATGGGGAAATTACAACTACTAATTTCTCTAAAATGGTTCTTGAGGGTCTTAAATCTGAAGAACTCATCACAATAGTTTCAGGTCTTGGAAACGACGTTATTAGCGCAGTTGAACATAATTCCAACCCTAAGATTCGCGCAACTTTGCGCGAGGAGATAGCAACTGGGCTCCTAGGAATCGTCCAGGGTGCAAAACCTGAAAGTGATATTCAATTGCAACTTGCTCGTATTTTTGCTGCCCTTGCCCGTACGCCAGAACACATTCAATTTATTAGAACAATGCTCGATGGCGGACTCACAGGACTAAAAGTGGATCGCGACCTTCGCTGGTACTTTGTAAATATCCTCGTTGATAGAGATGCCTTCACCCAACAGGAACTAGATGCTGTCCTTGCAGAAGATAAAACTCTGACAGGTGAGACAAGTTATGCCCAAGCGGTTGCATCATTTCCCACTAAGGAAGCAAAGGCTGCTGCGTGGAAATCTCTCATGAACGATGAACTCTCAAGTTATAAGCGTTTAGCTCTGCACCGAGGATTCATGCGCATTGGCCAGGAAGAGCTACTCAAGGATTATGTCGACCCATATTTTGATTCACTTCTAGATATGTGGAATTCAAGTTCATATGAGGTTTCCAGTTCAAATGTGGAGATGCTCTATCCCCGCTACATCATTACCCAAGAGGTTCTCGACAAGACTGATGCATGGCTAGGTGGCGTTGGTAAAGGTGCTCCAGATACATTGCGAAGGCTTGTCTCAGAAGGTAGAGATTCCCTTGCTCGTGCGCTACGCGTGCAGCAAAAAGATATCTAATTACTTATTTGTTTTTGTGCGAGAAAAGTACGTCACAAAAACTGTAATGACTCCAAAGAGGCCAAGTGGCGCTAGAAGAAATATTGTCACCGTCTGCCATAACTTAAGTCCTGCTGCAGGCTCAGCTCCTGGTTCTTGCGCGATTGATGCCCAAGATGTGAGCGCGTGATGAAAACTTGAAATCATATTCTTATTCTATTGGATTCTATTGGAGAAATTACGCAGTTGCTGCCGCAGCGAGCATCTGCTCAACGCCATATGGCTTTAAATATGTAATCCATCGCACATCGGGACGGCCTGTACCAAGAATTCTCCATGCTGCGCCAACTGGTTCGCGTGGAACTGAACGAAGTCTCCAACCAATCTCCTTGAGTGTGCGATCTGCTTTCTGGTGATTGCACTTGTGGCATGCGGAGACAACATTCTCCCAAGAATGCATTCCACCTCTACTGCGTGGAATAACGTGATCGATAGAAGTTGCAGGGGCTGCGCAATACACACAGCGACCGCCATCACGAGCAAATATTGCACGGCGTGAAAGTGGGACTGCATGACGATAAGGAATACGGACAAATTTATGTAAGCGGATTACCGCTGGAAGAGTTAGTGATCCACCGGAGTAATGCAGCACGGTGTCAGAGTCTTCAATTGCAGTGGCGCGCTGGTTTAAGACGAGCAACAACGCCCGCCTATCTGTAACGACACCTAGTGGCTCATAGGTGGCGTTCAGAACTAATGTCTGATGCACCAAACTGCTCCCTTGTATGAGCAGCGCGTGGCTCGCGCTGTCAGAGGAAATACTGCCCTATGGCTGGCCTAAATGCACTCATATTTACCCAAACAGTTGGTTAATCAACAGCATTTATGAGGGAGGCTGCGGCAAATTCCATATAACCCCAGAGCTCACTTTTAAGTTCTGGAGAGCATTCGATCTCATCTACGGCTGATTTCATGCACCGAAGCCATGCGTCGTGCTCGACCTGTGAGATGTGAAAACCGGCATGTCTCATTCGAAGCCTCGGGTGACCCCTTTGCTCTGAATAAGTTTTTGGTCCGCCCCAGTACTGTTCAAGGAACATAAGCAATCTGTTAGCTGCTTCATGTAAATCTGATTCTGGATACATCGGTCTTAGAACTGGATCGATTGCTACAAGAGCATAAAAATGTGAAACGAGATTCTCAAAAGTTTGATGGCCTCCGATGGCTTCATAGAAATTCGCGGAGGGTTGACTCGAGCTCATCATGAAAAAGGTTAGCGAGTGAGTTTGCGATATGTAACGCGATGAGGTCGGGCAGCATCCACACCTAGACGTTTAATTTTATTCTCCTCATAGGATTCAAAGTTACCTTCAAACCAGAACCACTGAGAGTCACCTTCGTAGGCAAGAATGTGAGTTGCAATGCGATCTAGGAACCAGCGATCGTGGGAAATCACTACCGCGCATCCAGGAAATTCAAGGAGAGCGTTTTCAAGTGAGCCTAGAGTTTCAACGTCAAGATCGTTTGTTGGTTCATCTAGGAGCAGAAGGTTTCCACCCATTTTTAAAGTGAGAGCAAGATTTAAGCGGTTTCTCTCGCCACCTGAAAGCACACCAGCGGGCTTCTGTTGATCAGGACCTTTGAAACCAAAAGCTGATACATAAGCTCGAGATGGCATTTCAACGTTTCCAACCTTCATGAAATCCAGGCCATCTGAAACAACTTCCCACAATGATTTCTTTGGATCAATCCCCCCACGTGACTGATCAACGTATGAGATCTTCACTGTCTCGCCAATCTTTACGGTTCCTGAATCAGGTTGCTCGAGTCCAAGAATTGTTTTAAATAAAGTTGTCTTTCCCGCGCCGTTGGGGCCGATTACTCCAACAATTCCGTTGCGAGGCAATGTAAATGAGAGGTCATCGATAAGAAGGCGATCTCCAAAACCCTTCTTGAGGTTTTCTACTTCAACAACAACATTTCCAAGGCGAGGCCCCATGGGGATTTGAATTTCTTCAAAATCAAGTTTGCGAGTCTTATCCGCCTCTGCCGCCATCTCCTCATATCGAGCAAGCCGAGCCTTCGACTTGGTCTGGCGACCCTTTGCGTTCATGCGAACCCATTCAAGTTCCTCAGTCAAACGCTTCGCACGCTTTGCATCTTTCTGACCTTCAATTTTCAGACGAGTAGATTTAGTTTCAAGGTAAGTTGAGTAATTTCCTTCATACGGATATGCACGACCTCGGTCGAGTTCCAAAATCCACTCCGCAACATTGTCCAGGAAATAGCGATCGTGGGTAATTGCCACAACAGTTCCTGGATATTTTGAAAGGTGCTGCTCGAGCCATAAAACTGATTCTGCGTCCAAGTGGTTTGTTGGCTCATCTAGAAGCAAAAGGTCTGGTGCTTGAAGCAAGAGTTTGCAGAGTGCAACGCGGCGGCGCTCACCACCTGAGAGTACTTTCACGTCAGCATCACCTGGTGGACAGCGAAGTGCATCCATAGCTTGCTCTAATTGCGAATCTAAATCCCACGCATTGCGATGATCGAGCTGCTCTTGGAGAGTTCCCATTTCGGCGAGTAACTTGTCATAGTCAGCATTAGGATTAGCCATCTCATCACTAATAGCATTGAAGCGATTGAGCATTCCAATCGTCTCACTGACGCCCTCTTGCACATTTTCTAAAACATTCTTCTCTTCATTCAGTGGTGGTTCTTGAAGCAAAATTCCCACTGTGTATCCCGGACTCAAAAAGGCCTCGCCATTTGAAGCTGTTTGTAGTCCAGCCATGATTTGAAGAACGGTCGATTTACCAGCGCCGTTTGGTCCGACGACGCCAATTTTGGCACCCGGATAGAAGGCAAGGGTCACATCATCAAGAATGACCTTTTCCCCATGCGCTTTACGCGCCTTCTTCATCGTATAAATGAACTCAGCCATGCGGTGAACCTTATCGGTTAGAATTATGTTGTTCTAACACGTGAAAATCTCACCCACATATGCGCCTGTAGCTCAGTCGGATAGAGCACTCGCCTTCTAAGCGAGTTGTCGCAGGTTCGATTCCTGCCAGGCGCGCATATGCAAATCTCCATAATCACCCCATGCTCTTGTGCCTTAGGGTTGAGCCATGGGAAGTGACGCACCAAATCTGATCTGGGTCGATTGCGAGATGACTGGGCTGGATTTAGAAAAAGATGCCTTGGTTGAAATCGCAGTATTAGTAACCGACAGTCAACTCAATATTTTGGGTGAAGGTGTCGATCTTGTTGTTAAAGCCACCCCCGAAGAACTTGCAGGAATGAATGACTTCGTGCGCCAGATGCACACAGATTCTGGACTGATCGAAGAGATCCCCAATGGTGTAAGTAAGTCTGAAGCAGAGGCTCTGATTTTAGAATATGTAAATAAATATGCACCTGGTACGGGTAAATCTCCTCTTGCTGGAAATTCAGTCTCAGTAGACCGCACATTCATCGCGCGCGATCTCCCCGCTTTCAACGAGTACCTCCACTACCGAACGGTTGACGTCTCCTCCATCAAAGAGTTGGCCCGCCGCTGGTATCCCAAGGTCTACTTCGCCGCCCCCAAGAAAACTGGCAATCACAGGGCGCTAGGCGATATCCAGGACTCGATTTTGGAGCTGGAGTACTACAGAAAAACAATTTTTATCCCCAACTAGTGCTAAGGAGGAACAACCCATATGTTCTTCCTAAAAGATATGAGCACATCAATATTGAGTTGGGAATCCAAGCTACTAGCGCATTAAAGGGTTTTTCTTCTACCTTAAATTTCAAACAAAGTTGGGCAAGACCAATTAAAAGTAAAAATATTGGCACGATGGCCATGGCTTTAGGTCCAAAAGTTAAAAACAAAACAGGAGCTGCGAGTAGTAATGATAAGAACCCAAAAAAAGCAATGTCAGGCATTCTAGTAATTTTAAAGGTAAACCAAAGTTTTGTCGCATCTTTACCTGAATCAAAGAACCACGAAAATGTATCGATAAAACTCTTATGTTCCATGTGCTCGACAAATAAATTCTCAATTCTTGAGGTCTTGTGTCCATGTTGCTCTAGTAAACGCTGAAGCCTGAAGTCCTCACCCAAGCGCGTTACCCACTGTGTGCCAATTTCTTTTAGCACTTCAGTCTTGAACAGTGAATTGTTTCCCGTGAGATTTATCGATCCGGGAGTTGCTCTTGTCTTCAAATCAAATAATCGAGATATAGTTGAAGAATCTCCGTCCGGAACAGCAATCCCACCCACCCCTTGGTAGTTTGAGATTTCCGACAGGCACCTCGAAAGCCAATTTTTGGGTAAGCAAATATCAGAATCTACCATCGCAATATATGTACTATTAGTAGACAAGATCCCCGTGAGTCTAGCAAGACCACGCCCTGAATTTCTTTGGCGAATAACTTTGACTCTTTCTGGAAATTCTCTCTCCACTAAGTCTGCTGTGCCATCGGTCGAACCATCGTCAACTAATGTGATTAAAAAATTAGAATCAGATTCTTGATTAAAAATTGATTCTATACATTGAGTAACATTAGTAACCTCGTTAAAGGCGATTATAATAAACGTGACTTCACTTTCCACATGTTCTCCTCTTATTACTTTAAAAAATGCTAAGGAATTAAACTACAGAAAAGCCCAAGCAACACCTTTGGCCTCCTAGGCCTTTTTTCCTCATATTGGAATTTTATGTAAACTAAAGGTACACTTTATGGAGCGTGGTGGTCGTAGCTCAGCTGGTAGAGCACTCGGTTGTGGTCCGAGATGTCGCGGGTTCGAGCCCCGTCGATCACCCCAATTTTCACTAACCTAATGAACGACTACATCAAGGAGCCTGACGTGAAGGAAATGATTTTCGATGTCGTCATCGAAATCCCCGCAGGTAGTCGTAACAAGTACGAGATCGACCACAAGACTGGAGAAATTCGCCTGGATCGAATGCTCTTTACAGCGACTCGTTTCCCCCATGACTACGGGTTTGTGAAGAACACGCTTTCACTTGATGGTGATCCACTCGATGCCCTTGTGCTTCTTGATGAACCAACTTTCCCAGGCTGTGTTGTGAGTTGCCGTGTTGTTGGAATGTTTCGGATGGTTGATGAAAAAGGTGGGGACGACAAACTTCTTTGCGTAGCCGCAGGTGACATTCGAAAGAGCGCACTTCGCGACCTGAAGGATGTGCCGGAATATGAATTAGAAGAAATTAAGCACTTCTTTGAAGTCTATAAAACTTTAGAGCCCGGCAAACAAGTTCATGGTGGAGACTGGGTAGGCCACAATGCCGCAGAGCAAGAAATTAAAGATTCCTATGGTCGCTTTAAGGAGCATGCATAAATTGAGTCAGTGATTCGAGCGTGTTTCAGGGTTTCTCGCGTTAGCACACTTGCGCTGATAGGGTGTCCCACGCACAACAAACTCGCGTTGTTAGCTCAGTTGGTAGAGCAGGTGACTCTTAATCACCGGGTCGGGGGTTCGAGTCCCTCACAACGCACTCGTTGAATT
>Ga0208618_1000837_pt1 | contig 13179 bp, 13 predicted proteins | sample CryBogCBE18Jul08_FD_184585 | JGI IMG/M metagenome (GOLD analysis project Ga0208618, IMG submission 184585) | Freshwater microbial communities from Crystal Bog, Wisconsin, USA - CBE18Jul08 (SPAdes) | ecosystem: Environmental > Aquatic > Freshwater > Lake | place: Crystal Bog, Wisconsin, USA...
CTCTCGATCCGCTCGAGTCGCTTGAAGAGGAAATGGCGAGATTACTTGGCCGGCCAGATAAGGATTAACCGACTAAGCCCGCCGCTGCCGATTTGCGCGGCGACGGGCGACCCAAGGCAACAGGCCATGGGAGAAACTCAGTCGTCGCGATAGACTTTCTCGCGCCGTTCATGACGTTCTTGCGCCTCTATGGAAAGCGTCGCAATTGGACGCGCATCCAGACGCATTAGAGAAATAGGCTCGCCTGTTTCTTCACAATAGCCATAACTACCATCGTCAATGCGCACCAAAGCAGCGTCAATTTTCGAAATTAATTTGCGCTGACGATCACGCGCGCGCAATTCAAGCGCACGGTCTGTTTCCGATGAAGCGCGATCAGCCAGGTCAGGATGGTTTTCATTTTCATTCTGTAAAGCAACAAGCGTCTCGCGACTTTCTTGAAGAATGTCGTCTTTCCATGACAAAAGCTTGCGACGAAAATATTCCTTCTGTCGCTCATTCATGAAGGGCTCGTCATCCGACGGCTTATAGGAGACATCAAGTTCGATTACCATAACCGCGAATCCCCCTATGGGCCTATTGCGCGGTTATATAGAGACGTAAAACGCTACTTTCAATCACAATGAGAAACCTCGCGCCATCAAGCGGTGGACAGAGACGCGGGCCTCTCTCAAATTCAAGCGACGTTTTTTTGATAAGAGCCGCTATTGCAGTGATTTACGCAAATTCTCGTCAATTTTATCAAGAAATCCCGTCGTCGACAGCCATTTTTGGTGATGACCAACGAGAAGCGCAAGATCCTTTGTCATAAATCCGTCTTCGACAGTGGAGACGCAGACTTTCTCTAGCGTGGTTGCAAAGCGTGCAAGCTCTAGGTTGTCGTCAAGCTTTGCGCGATGCGCAAGACCACGCGTCCAGGCAAAGATTGAGGCAATAGAATTTGTTGATGTTTCGTGACCTTTTTGATGCTCGCGATAATGCCGCGTGACGGTGCCATGCGCGGCTTCGGCCTCAACCGTTTTGCCATCCGGCGTCATGAGCACGCTTGTCATCAACCCTAAGGATCCAAAGCCCTGCGCAACAGTATCAGACTGCACATCTCCGTCATAATTTTTACACGCCCATATATAGCCGCCTGACCACTTCAGCGCCGATGCGACCATATCGTCAATGAGACGATGCTCATATGTCAGGCCCATTTGAAGATATGTTGCTTTGAACTCAGCATCATAAATTTCTTGAAATAAATCTTTGAAGCGACCGTCATAGGCTTTGAGAATGGTGTTCTTGGTTGAAAGATAAACCGGATATTTGCGCGCAATGCCGTAGTTGAATGTTGCGCGCGCAAATTCTCGAATTGACTCATCAAGATTATACATAGCCATCGCAACGCCTGCGCCTGGAAATGAAAAGACTTCTTTTTCAATAATGGCGCCGTCTTCACCCTCAAATTTAATGGTCAAGCGCCCTTTGCCAGGCACTTTGAAATCCGTTGCGCGATATTGATCGCCATAGGCGTGTCGGCCAACGATAATCGGAAGCGTCCAGCCAGGAACAAGGCGCGGGACGTTGGCGCAAATAATCGGTTCTCGAAAAATCACGCCGCCCAAAATATTGCGGATCGTGCCATTGGGAGACTTCCACATCTGCCGAAGCTTGAATTCCTCAACTCTTGCTTCGTCTGGGGTGATGGTGGCGCATTTCACCCCAACGCCATGCTTATTGATGGCGTTGGCGGCGTCGATTGTGACTTGATCGCCGGTTGCATCCCGATTTTGGACGCTGAGATCGTAATAGAGCAAATCAACATCAAGATAAGGGCAAATCAATTTCTGCTTGATGAAAGCCCAAATAATGCGGGTCATCTCATCGCCGTCGAGCTCCACAACCGGATTAGCTACTTTAATTTTTTGCATCACTTCTGATCCCTACGCGCCAGGGTTCTTATAGCGCCGGCGAATGGCTGCGCAAATCAGGCGCCAGGCCGCATCAGCCCCCTGATCCGCTTAACGAAAGACCCGTTCCTGCCTAAGGAAGTCAAGAAGAGGTTTATGTGGTCGGCGCCGGAACAGATCGGAGTAAAACATTAATTTCGGGCGGGCCGGCGATCGTGCTGGTGCGGCCGCAACTGGCCGTAAACATTGGCATGTGCGCCAGAGCCATGGCTAATTTTGGTTTGTCCGACCTCAGACTTGTCGCGCCGCGCGAAGGATGGCCGCGAACAGGCGCCTATAGAAAAGGCGCCTATGCCGCCGCCGCTGGGGCAAATTATCTGCTCGAAACGGCAAAAGTCTATCAAACGACCCGCGAAGCTGTCGAAGATCTCTCTTTTGTCTATGCCGCCACCGCGCGTGGGCGCGGTCAAATGAAGGCCGTACACCTTCCTGCGCAAGCCCTTCCGATAACGGCGCAATGTCAGGCCTTAGGCCAAAGACACGGTTTCCTGTTTGGCCCAGAACGCACGGGCCTCGATAATGATGACGTTGCGCTTGCTGACGCCATCCTCACTTTCCCCGTCAACCCGGCCTATGCCTCGCTCAACCTAGCGCAAGCTGTTTTATTGACAGGCTATGAGTGGTTTCGCGCCGCGCATGGCGATGTGGCTCCATTTGACGTTGATGCGCGCGCCACACCCGCCTCTCGAGAAATGACCTTTGCTTTTTTTGATTTTCTTGAAGAGCAACTCGACACGCGCGGATTTTTTCGTCCCCTGACAAAAAAACCTGTGATGGCGCGTAACTTACGCAATATGTTTCATCGCATGTCTCTTACTGAACAAGACGTCCGCACCCTCTGGGGAGTTGTGGTCAGACTTATAGAAGGCCCGCGACGGGAGCCAAAGAAAATCTCACGACAAAAACAATCTAACGATACGCTTACCTAACACGCAGCAACAGACGTCAAAAAAAAGCCTTTAACCAAAGGCGCTCTTTAATCATTACTCAGAAAGTCATCTGTAACCCACGCGCGCCCTGGCCTCTTTTTAAGCAATCAGCATGAGCGGTTTTGTTGCGCATCGTGGCGATCACGCGGGCGCATCCACATCATCAAGGCTTTACGCGCCTGATGGCTTTTGTGATAGAACGCCCCTCTAGGCTCCGGCCTTGAACCGGACAGCTGAAGGAAAAGACAATGTTTATACAGACGGAATCTACGCCAAACCCTTTGACAATGAAATTTCTGCCAGGCCAAAGCGTCATTGAAAAAGGCGCAATGGAATTTAAAGATATTGATGGCGCAGCAAACGCGCCGCTCGCTCAGGCGCTTCTTGGCATTAGCGGCGTCGTGACAGTGATGTATGGGGCTGATTTCATCTCAGTCACGAAGGATGGAACTGATTGGGCCCATTTAAAGCCAGCCGTGCTTGGCACGATTATGGAGCATTTCACAAGCGGCGCGCCGCTTCTCATTGATGCCGCGAAAGAGACGCAAGAAGACGGCGAGTTTTATGACGCAAATGACCAGCAAATTGTTGATACGATCAAAGAGCTGATTGAAACGCGCGTGAGGCCAGCCGTCGCCAATGACGGCGGCGATATTGTGTTTCGCGGTTTTAGAGACGGCGTTGTTTACCTCAGCATGAAAGGCGCTTGTTCTGGCTGCCCATCCTCAACGGCGACATTGCGGAACGGCATAGAGAATCTCCTGCGTCATTTTCTTCCTGACATTAAGGCAGTGGAGAAAGTCTGACGCGCGCCCTTGGTCAAGGAGCTGTGTTGATCGCTAGGGAAAAACAATCATAATCTCGACTCATGAGAATCCTTGCAATTGACACGGCCCTACCGGCCATTTCCGCTTGTGTTTTAGACGACGCGCATGCAGAACCTCTCGCCGTTGAAACGCAGCCAATGGCGCGCGGTCATGCTGAGGCCTTGCTGCCGCTCATCAAAAGGGTCATGGAAAAGATTGAGGGCGGCTTTCGCTCTCTTGACCGCGTCGCTGTGACGGTTGGGCCTGGCTCTTTCACCGGCATTCGCATCGGCATCGCCGCCGCCCAAGGCGTCGCTCTTGCCTGTAAATGCGACATTGTGGGCGTCTCAACCCTCTCAGCCCTTGCGGCTCCCCTCATCATGGATGAGACCGACGGCGTTATAGCCGCCGCCATCGACGCGCGTCATGACAAAGTCTATCTCGCAGCCTTTGGCTCCGACGGGCGGCCAATTTTAACGCCACGGCGTGATGGCGCTCATGAAGCCTTGCGCGCCCTTGGATCTGGACCCTTGCGTCTCATTGGCTCAGGAGCGCAAGCGCTTGCCAATGAGGCGCGGTTACGCTCCATCCCAGTCCAGCTCATCAGTGCTCAAGAGGCGCCTGATATTGTTTACGTCGCGCGTCTGGGGATGGCGGCCTCTCCACAATCGGCGCCGGCGCGTCCGCTTTATCTGAAGGAGCCAGATGTTACAGTGTCGCGTAATACTGTAAAATCAGATACGAAGTCCGTGCATTCAGCACCAGTCTGACAAAGAGCGACACCCGGCGCATGAGTATGCTGACCAGTTTTTTCGCCAAGCCAAGCTACGCCCTGGAAGCAATCGGGGCGGATTGGGCGGAAAGCTGCGAACGCATTCACGGCGCTTCATTTGCCTTTGGCTGGTCAAAGATCGATTTCGAAAGCTATCTCACCGAGCCAACCATTCTTGCAGACGGCGCGCTTTACGCCGCAGGAAGCCAATTGGCGGGCATGGTCCTGTCGCGACTGACGCCGCCAGACGCAGAAATTCTCACCTTCGCCGTTGATCCGACGCGCCGAGAAAGCGGTCTTGGCCGTAAGCTACTGGAAAAACATCTTGAAAACCTTGAGCGGCGCGGCGCGCGTCTGGTCTTTCTTGAAGTTGCCGATGACAATCTTCCGGCGCTAAAACTCTACGCCCGCGCCGGCTTTAAGGAGATTGGTCGACGGGAAAACTATTACCAACGCGCTGACGGCAGTCGCCGGGCGGCGATTAATCTGCGTTTAGAGATCTGAAACAAGGCGCAATAACAAAGAATAGAGTCGGCGTTATGCGCTAAAATACTATACAGTCGTCACGTTAAATCGCGAGTCGCAAACCCCAATACGTCCAGGAGCCCCTGACATTAATAAGCCGATTGTGAATGCTGAGGTGACTGCCGAGGAAGCGCCCCCTACCGCGTCGACGCCAGTCGGCAAGGTTCTGATGAAGTCTTATGGCTGTCAGATGAACGTTTACGATACAACGCGCATGTCCGAGTTGCTGGAAAATGAAGGTTATATTGGCGCGCAGGATGAAAATGACGCCGATCTTGTGTTGTTGAATACCTGCCATATCCGTGAAAAAGCCGCCGATAAAATTTATTCGGAACTTGGCAAACTCGCTATTTTAAAAAACACCCGCAATGCGGAAGGTCGCGATCTAAAAATTATTGTCGCGGGCTGCGTGGCGCAAGCAGAAGGCAACGAAGTCTTACGACGGCAACGGGCCGTGGATCTTGTTGTTGGCCCACAAAGTTATCATCGACTGCCTGGTCTTTTGAAACAGGCTCGCGCAGGTCAGCGCGTCGTCGATACTGAATTCTCCGTCGAAGATAAATTCTCGTCGCTTGCTCACCCCACAAAAGAACAAATACGCCAGCGCGGCATATCCGCCTTTGTCACCGTGCAAGAGGGCTGCGATAAGTTTTGTTCATTCTGCGTTGTCCCCTATACGCGCGGCGCAGAAGTCTCGAGAAGTCTCGATGAAATCATTGCTGAAACGCAACGTCTCGTTGATGCTGGCGTGAGCGAAATCACCCTCATTGGCCAAAACGTCAACGCCTATCGCGGCCTTTGCGCAAAGGGCAAGGAGTGGAGCCTGGCGCGGCTGATTGAGAAGATCGCTGACATCTCAGGCGTGGCGCGCATACGCTATACAACAAGCCATCCCGTCGACATGTCGCAAGATCTGATCGAGGCCCATGGGTCAATTGAAAAACTCATGCCATATGTGCATCTGCCTGTTCAGGCTGGTTCTGACGCAATTTTAAAAGCCATGAACCGAAAGCATACGGCGCAAACATATTTAGACATTATCTCGCGCCTTCGCGCGGTAAGAGCCGATATTGCGCTCTCATCAGATTTTATTGTTGGTTTTCCTGGAGAAAGCGATGCTGACTTTGAGGCGACGCTGACATTAATTCGCGCCGTGAATTTTGCCTCAAGTTATTCATTCAAATATTCGCCGCGCCCGGGAACGCCTGGCGCAGAACGCGACAATCAAATCAGCGATGAGATAAAAAGCGCGCGACTGCATATTCTCCAATCTCTGCTTGAAGAACAGCGCCAGGCTTTTAATACCGCCACAATTGATCGCGTTGTAGATGTTCTGTTTGAAAAACCAGGACGCCATGATGGACAGATCGGCGGTAAAACACCTTATTTACAAGCAGTATTTGTTGACGGGCCCGTGCATCTTATTGGCAAAATAGCGCCTGTCTCCATACGCCAGACCGGACCAAACTCTCTCACAGGCGCGTTAGTTTACCCCCACAATGAGGATATGAGCTGACAATGGTATATGACCCTTCGATCGCCACCCGACGCGAAGATGCGCCAGAACCTGATACAGAAATCACCCTCGCTTTTGAGAATAATAAATACGCAGCCCTCGTATTTGGACTTCATGATCAAAACCTTGCAAAGATCGAGCGACGCTTGCGCGTGGCCTCCTTTGCAAACGGCAATCATGTCACGCTCAAGGGCAAGGGCGAATCTTGTGAACATGGGCGCAGAGTGCTCGAGGCTCTTTATGAGCGTATCTCAAAGGGACAAAAAATAAACTCTGGCGACGTCGACGGCGCAATAGAAGAGACGGCGCGTCAACGCAGCCTGTTTCCAAATTCAGAACCCACCAGAGGCGCTTTCGAACAAATTATTACGCGCAAAAGAGGATTGGTGCGGGCGCGCAATGCTGCGCAAGATCAGTATTTACGCGCCATGAAAAGATATGAATTGGTGTTTGGCGTCGGCCCTGCCGGAACAGGCAAAACCTGGCTGGCTGTCGGGCATGCCGTGCAACTCATGGAGCAAGGCGCCGTCGAACGGCTCATCCTGTCACGCCCGGCCGTTGAAGCGGGCGAACGGCTTGGCTTTCTGCCAGGCGATATGCGGGAGAAGGTAGACCCCTATCTTCGCCCGATCTTTGACGCGCTCCATGACTTCATGGACTCCCGCATGGTTGAACGCGGGCTTCAAACCGGCATGATTGAAGTTGCGCCGCTGGCCTTCATGCGTGGCCGCACACTAACGCGCGCCTGCGTGCTTCTTGATGAGGCTCAAAACGCGACATCCATGCAAATGAAAATGTTTCTTACGCGTTTAGGCGAGGGTTCGCGCATGATTATCACCGGGGATCCCTCGCAAACCGATCTGCCCCCAGGACAAACCTCGGGTCTTTCTGAGGCTGTTGAATTACTCTCAGAGATTGATACCATTGGGCGCGTTAAATTTTCCGATGCCGATGTCGTTCGTCACGAACTCGTGCGTCAAATTGTTGGCGCTTATGACCGTGCCGCCCGGGAAAAAACCAGACCACGTTTAGATAAGCTACAATAATGAGCCCTGAGATAGATGTTCATATCGCAGCAGCGCAATGGGCCAAGGTGGATGCTCTGGACGCCCTGACAAGACGATGCATCGAGATAAGTCTTGAGGAATGCGCCATGTCGCTTGCACATGACTGTGAAGTCAGTGTTGTTTTTAGCGATAATACTGAGATCCAGCAGCTCAATGCGCAATGGCGCGGCCTCAATAAGCCAACAAATGTCTTATCCTTTCCTACGCCTGGGGATCTTGCACAAAAAAAACTTCTTGGAGATATCATCATTGCCTATGAAACCGTTGCTCAAGAAGCTGCTGATCAAAAAAAATCCATCAATGCCCATGTCGCGCATATGGTGATGCATGGATTTCTTCATCTTCTTGGCTATGATCATGAATGTGACGCTGACGCGCAGGAAATGGAATTAATGGAGCGCAGGATTGCCATGAAAATGGGGATAAAAGATCCATATGCCTCTATGGATGACGAACCAAACGCCACGCGCATCACGCCATCACATTTGACCTAATCATGACAAACAGAACTGATAATAACGACGATCTCAAACGCATGAATGAAAATGCGCGCAATAGCCTTCTTGATCGCCTGCGCGGCCTTCTTGGTCTTGCGCCAGCCTCGGTGCGTGAAGATATTGAAGATGCGCTTGAAGAAGCCACAGGAGACGTTTCTCCCCATGAGCGCGCATTGCTCAAGAACGTTCTCAGTCTTCATGATTTGCGCGTGCAAGACGCCATGATCCCGCGCGCCGATATCATCGCCATCTCGCAAGATCTCTCCCTGCGTCATGCCTTGCATCTTTTCCAAGAAGCGGGACATTCACGCCTGCCCGTCTATGCGGATACGCTCGATGATCCGCGCGGCATGATACATATTCGAGATTTTATAAATATCATTGCCCAAAGCGTCGGCTTGAATGAAGATGCGCAAAGCGTTGGCGAGGCGCGCGTTTCGACGCTGGATTTTAATGCGCCAATTTCTTCGGCTAATCTTCTTAAACCGGTTTTGTTTGTGCCCAGCGCCATGCCTGCGCTTGATCTTCTGATACGCATGCAAGCGACACGAACGCATCTTGCGCTTGTCATCGATGAATATGGCGGCACGGATGGTCTTGTTACCATTGAAGATATCATGGAAATGATTGTTGGCGATATTGAAGACGAACATGATATTGGCGAAGCGCCAAATATTGTGAAACTGGAAAATGGCGATTATCTCATCGATGCGCGCGCCGATCTTGATGAGGTAACTGAGACGCTTGGCGTCGATTTCCGTATGGAAGACACGCCGCCTGAAGTCACAACGATTGGCGGATTGGTTGCTTGGCTCGCTGGACGCGTGCCAATGCGCGCAGAGATTATTCCAACGCCAATTGAAGCCTATGAATTTGAGATTATCGACGCAGATCCGCGTCGCGTGGCAAAATTACGTGTGCGCGCGCGCCCTAAAAGCTGATGCCGACAAACCAACGTCGCAAATCTTTGACAACGCCTGGTAAATATCTCCGTCCAATTGTTTAGAGCCTAAAGGCGATCAATCATTTGCCCAGCTGCAATAAAATATCTGCGGGTGTTTGGTCATTTGCTGACAACATCACGCTGGCGACAGGCTGGTCAAGACATGGGATCGCATTCATCAGCGGCGCATTTGGCACGCTTGCGCTCGCGCCGATAAATATTACGCCAGCGATGGCATGTCCCATGATCGCTGCAGTCTGGTTGATTGACGGCAGCCGCCAACAACATTCTTCCTCGACAACAGCAAGGCTTTTAGCCTCCTTCAAGGTTGGATGGTGGCTTGGCTTTGGGTATTTTCTCGCCAGTCTTTGGTGGCTTGGCGCCGCCTTGCTTGTCGAGGCTGATCAATTTGCATGGGCGCTGCCTTTGGCTGTGTTAGGCCTGCCTGCTGGACTGGCGCTTTTTACGGCGATTGGTTTTTCCTTTGCTGATCTTCTGTGGTCAGCGACGCCATGGCGTGTCTTTGCGCTCTCAACAGGTTTTAGCGGCGCCGAGTGGCTGCGCGGTAAAATATTATCAGGCTTTCCATGGAATGATGTTGGTATGGCCCTGGCAGGCAGCGATAGCCTTGCACAAACAAGCGCAGTCGTCGGCCTTCATGGCTTGAATCTTATCGCCATCCTCATTTTTGCAACGCCAGCTATTCTGGCAGATAGAGTATCATTGCGCCAAGCCTCGCGTTTCATCATGCCTATAATTGTCTTGGCGCTATTGTTCATGATGGGCGTCTTTGGCGCGGTGCGTTTGAATGGACATGAAACCACTTATCTCGATGGCGCAAAATTACGTTTAATGCAGCCTAATCTGCCGCAAGACGCAAAGTTTCAGCCAGAAAATGGACTTGAAATTTTAGAACATTATTTAGCGCTCTCCCTCACGCCGCCATATCATGAGCCAGCATCTTCAACACAGATCACGCATATTATCTGGCCTGAGTCCGCCTTTCCCTTTATTCTTTTCCAGCAACCTGTCGCTCTGTCCTTGATTGCTGAAAAACTAAATAAAAAAATTCTCATTACTGGCGCAGCACGCGCACAAGATGATGCGTTTTTACAAAAACAAAAAATTTATAACGCAATTGAGGTCGTTGCCGGCGATACGCTTGTTTCTTTTTTTGATAAAATTCACCTTGTCCCTTTTGGCGAATATCTCCCTTTGGAAAATATGCTGAGCCCCCTTGGCGTTAGTCATCTCGTGCCAGGCGTGTGGGATCGCGGCGACGGACAAAGGCTGTTGCCTGTGCCAGGACTGCCGCTTGCCGCGCCGCTGATCTGTTATGAGGCTGTGTTTTCCGGCGAGGTCGTTGAAAAAAAACCTCAAGCGCCGCGGCCTGGCTGGTTACTAAATGTGACCAATGACGGCTGGTTTGGCGACACGATCGGGCCATACCAGCATTTTGCTCAAGCCCGCTTGCGCGCCATAGAGGAAGGCTTGCCACTGGTGCGCGTCGCCAATACTGGCGTTTCCGCAGTTGTCGATCCCTATGGACGTGTGCTCCAGGCCTTACCGGTTGGAAAAGAGGGGGTGATAGACAGCCCTTTGCCTGGCGTTGCCGCGCCCACGATTTTCTCACGCCTGGGGGATCGCGTTTTTCTTGGGCTGTGGCTTGTTAGCGCCCTTATCGCTTTATGGTCGCATATGGCGAGTAAGGTGCGAATCTAAATAAACTTTCCTGAAACATTAGAATTGTGACAATGTTTAACGATCAAAAATTAAGAGATGCGACAAATCTCGCGCCTCGGGCAATGCTCGTCTTTTTTCTCAGCCTCTCAACAGGTTAAAAGCGCCTATGGGAAGCTGATGAGTTCGCTTTAACGAACACAACTCTTCTTAGCGGCTTGACGAAACGAACGGCGGCTGGCAGAGGATTTTCTCTCAGCGCTGGCTTGAGCATTTGGCGTCTGGCGTCCTTTTTGTTGACCCATATTGCTCGAGCCGATCATGATCATTTGATACGAGACGGGATCTTTCAAACATCACACAAAATGTTTGTTTCACTCGCTCATCTATCACGGAAATTCACGACAATTGGGAGGTCGCGCATTGACCCGCAAAAATTATCTTTTCACAAGCGAGTCTGTTTCAGAAGGACATCCAGACAAGGTCAGCGATCGTATTTCTGACGAGATCGTCGACGAGTTTTTTCGTGAGGGCGTCAAAGCCGGCATTGACCCTTACGCCATACGCGTCGCCGCAGAAACATTATGCACGACAAATCGCGTCGTGATCGCTGGCGAAGTGCGCGGCCCGCATATTTCTTTTGATCGCATCACTGAAATCGCTCGCAACGCAATTCGCGCCATTGGCTACGAACAACACGGCTTTCACTGGAACACAGCGAATATTGAAGTTCTCCTTCATGAGCAGTCCGTTGATATTGCGCAGGGCGTTGACGCTGCCGGAAATAAGGATGAAGGCGCAGGCGATCAGGGCATTATGTTTGGCTATGCCGTAAAAGAAACGCCGGAACTTATGCCCGCCCCGCTATATTATTCGCACAAAATTTTAGAAGTGCTGGCGCAAGCCCGTCACAGCGGCAAAGAAAAAGGTCTCGGCCCAGACGCCAAAAGCCAGGTGACTGTGCGCTATGAAAATGGCGCGCCTGTTGAAGCAACGCAGATCGTTTTATCTCATCAACACATTGATGAGCAGCTCACGCCAGCCGACATACGCGCGCTTGCCGAGCCCTATATACGCAATGCGCTGCCAAAAGACTGGATCACGTCAAATACCGTTTGGCATATTAATCCAACTGGCAAATTCTTTATCGGCGGACCAGATGGCGACACGGGCTTAACGGGCCGCAAGATCATCGTTGACACCTATGGCGGCGCCGCGCCTCATGGCGGCGGCGCTTTCTCAGGCAAAGATCCAACAAAAGTCGACCGCTCCGCTGCCTATGCCGCAAGATATCTTGCTAAAAATGTCGTTGCGGCAGGTCTGGCCGATCGTTGCACCTTGCAGCTTTCCTACGCCATCGGCGTCGCAGAGCCTCTGTCGATTTACGTTGACCTCCACGGCACCGGAAATGTGGCTGAAGACAAGTTAGAAGCAATTCTGCCCCAACTTGTCAGACTGACGCCGCGCGGTATTCGCGAACATCTGCAGCTCAATCGACCCATCTATGCGCGGACCTCGGCCTATGGACACTTTGGCCGGGCTCCAGACGCAGATGGCGGTTTTTCCTGGGAAAAGACCGATCTCGTTGATCAATTAAAGTCGCATTTTAGCTAAGCGACGCCTCTTCCCTCGCCGTCACCTATGGTCGGACAATCCGGCCATAGGCGCGCTGATCGAAACATCCATGACGCAAGAGGCCAAAACCCCCAACAGGCTCTATGGCCGCTCAAAGGGTAAAGCCCTGCGCGCACATCAAAGCGCGTTGATGGCGGGGCTGTTGCCGCAGCTCTCGCTTGACCTCACACAGCCCATTAATTTGAACGACAGGCGGGAAACACGCCTGGAAATCGGATTTGGCGGCGGTGAACATTTGATTGAGGCGGCGCAGGCCGAGCCTGATGTTGACTTCCTCGGCTGCGAACCCTTTGTAAATGGTATGGCCAAGCTCTTGTCCAGAATAGAAAAGCTTGGGCTAACAAATATCCGCCTCCATCAAGGCGACGCCGCTTTGGCCCTTGATTTATTGCCCGAGGCTTGTCTTTCGCATGTCTATTTATTTTATCCAGATCCCTGGCCTAAGCGGCGCCACCGCAAACGCAGATTTGTCTCGCTTGAAAATCTGGCGCGGTTAAAGAGGGTCATGAAGCCAGGAGCGCAGTTACGTTTTGCCACGGACATTGATGACTATGCCGCTTGGACATTAGCGCGCATCCAGGGCAGTTCAGCTTTCCGCTGGGGCGCAGAAACGGCGCAAGAGTGGCGCACCCCCTGGGCGGGCTGGACGATGACAAAATATGAAGCCAAGGCGATCGCCGCGGGTCGACGACCCGTCTATCTGACATTTATTCGACAAGAGGATGAGGAGCTGACATGGTCGAGGTAACGCAGACCCCCACGGCGCATCAGACCAAGGACACCACAGCCGCGCAATTTCGCGCTGATGTTTTAGAGGCCTCGCTTCGCAAACTTGTTCTTGTGCTTTTCTGGAG
>Ga0208618_1000842_pt1 | contig 13116 bp, 5 predicted proteins | sample CryBogCBE18Jul08_FD_184585 | JGI IMG/M metagenome (GOLD analysis project Ga0208618, IMG submission 184585) | Freshwater microbial communities from Crystal Bog, Wisconsin, USA - CBE18Jul08 (SPAdes) | ecosystem: Environmental > Aquatic > Freshwater > Lake | place: Crystal Bog, Wisconsin, USA...
GTACTGGTTCAAGAACTCAGCGTTACCGTTCACCGTGTCGTCGATCAGGTTGGTGTTCGCCACCAAACCGGTCACCGACGTCAGCGCTGCAACATCAGGTGCAGCGAAGGTGGCGCTCGACGAGGTACCGGTGCCCGTTCCAGTGCCGGTGCCCGTACCGGTGCCGGTGCCGGTGGAAGTACCACCAGCAGGTGCCGTCCAGGTGCCAGCAGCTGAGCCAGCGGAGCAGTTCGATGGAATGATCAGCACGTCAGCCATGTCCGTCACCTGATTGGCACCCGACACAGTTGTGCTGGCACCAGCGGCAGTGAAGGTGTCGGTACCGACCTGGAGCAGGAAGCGGGTCCACTTGTAGAGGCCTTCATTTACGTTCACGAACGTTCCCTGGCCAGCCACTGCAGCGGCCGTCATCTGTGCTGCCGTGGGGCAGACACCTGAGGTCGCGGAGGTGTTCGTGTTGTGAATAGTGAAGGTGACGTTACCGTTGGCGTCCGTCGTGCCCGAGAGGTGACCGTTTGCACCGCCAGCAGCGTTACAGGTAGCACCCGTGTTGGGGTTGACGTTGAGGCCAGTTTCCTGCCACGAGGTACCACAGCCACCGCCGTAGGCGATGTTGTCTTCCAAGGTGACGGCCTGGTTCGCCAGAGCGGCGCCGTTGGCGTCAGTGACGTGCCACGACAGGGTCGCCGTGCCGCTCGCGGGGATGAAGCCCGAGTAGGCCTTGTCGGCGGCACCGTAGTACTGCAGGATGAACCAGCCGTCAGCTGTCACCGTGTTGTCGATGAAGCCAGTACCGGTCGTCAGACCAGTTGCGGCGGTCAGGTTGGCCGAGGCAACGATTGGGACAGCGCCCGAACCGCTACCGCCACCGGTGCCACCACCATTGGCAGCGCCACCGGCGGGAACGGTCCAGGTGGAGCCGCTGCCGCTTGGTACGACGATGACGTCGACGAGGTCAGTGACCTGGTTGGCACCGGAAACCGTCGGAGTCGATCCAGGAGCGGTGAAGATGTCGCCGCCAACCTGCAGCACAAAGCGACTCCAAGGGTAGGTCGCTTCGTTGCTCTCAGCACCACCAGTGGTGGTCATGTCTGTGGGGTTCGATCCCGTTGCGGTGTTGGTGTCCGTGAACGTGAACGTGACGTCACCGTTGCTGTCGGTCGTACCCGACATCGTGCCACCGTTGAAGTTGTTGCCCGACGAGTTCGGGTTGGCGTTCAAACCACTGACGCTCCATGACGTGCCCTGTGAGTTCGAGTACGACAGGTTGTCCGTCAGGGTGACTGCCTGGCCCACGAGCGGGGCGCCGTTGACGCCCGTGACGTGCCACTTCATCGTGACGGGAGCACCAGCGGTGACGTACGTCTCGTAGAAGCGGTCAGAAGGCTCGTAGAACTGCTGGAGGAAGTTGGCGAGCGCGAAGACACTGTCGTTGAGGCCCGTGCCGTTGTCCACACCAGTCATCGACACGAGAGACGCTGAGTCTGGTGATGCGTAGGTGGGGTTGTCGCTGCCAGGAGCGAAGGTGAAGGTCGCGGTGTTGGTCTGCTTCGCTGAGCTGCCGTTGGCGGCCTTCGTAGCGGTAACAACACACGTACCCGCAGCCGTGTCGGTCAACGCACCAGTGGCGGAAATCGCACAGCCGGTACCGGTAACGGCGTAGGTAACTGCGCCCGAACCCTGACCTGCAGTGACTGACACCTGTGTTGGCGAACCAACCGTGCCGTTCAAGTTCGTGTTGGAGATCTTCATTGGACCAGCCACGAATGTGAACTTGACGGGAGCGGAGACCGCGACGAGGTAACCCGTGCTTGCTGCCTTGGTGGCAGTCACGACGCACGTACCCGCTGCGCTGTTAGTGAGGTTTCCGTTCCCCGTGTTGATCTGGCAAGTGCCACTAATGGGGATGACGAAAGTCACACCACCGGCACCGGAGCCACCAGTTGTGGTCACCGTAACGATTGAGCCAACCGTGGTGCTCAACGTGGTGTTCGAAATCTTCAACGTGGCCTGCTTCAGCACCTGGAAGGCGACCGATACAGCCGAAGAGGAGATGGCGAGGTAGTTACCACTGGCGGCCTTCGTGGCAACGACCTTGCAGGTCGCTGCAGCCGCAGCAGTCAAGGCACCGGTTGACGAGTTCAAGGTGCAACCAGTGCCAGTGACCGCGAACGTCACCGCACCAGTACCGCTACCACCACTCACCGTTGCGCTCACTGACGATCCAGCCTGAGGCTTGAGGTTCGAATAGGTCACCTTCAGCGTCGCCTGCTTAGCGGCAACGGGTGTTGATGCGCTGGCGTTGGGAACAAGGCCCAGGCCGGCGAGAAGCGACAGTGACAGTGACACCGTCGCCAGCTTTGCGACACCCAGACGAGTGCGCTTCTTGAACGTAACGTTCACGATATTTCCCCCAAAAGTTTGTAATGCAGTTAGTTATTGCTATCACACATTTAACACGATTTTTGAACGAAATAGTCATGCTGCTAAAGGAAGAAGAGAGACAACGTTGCCTATGGCATCCACTCGACGTGAATGACATTTTGCGACTCGAACTCTGAGCAGATCAAACTCCCCGAGAAAAGAACGAACCCCCTCGACGCACCTTCCGGTGTGTCGAGGGGGTTCGCAGTTCTAGCGACAGAACGTCGTCGACTTATGCACCACATCCAGGAGCAACGGAAATCAAGTCCACGTTGTCGGTGGCCTGAGTGGCAGGCGTTCCGAAGTTGGAGATGATGTCAGTGTTGTTGCCGTTCCAGTAGGGAGCACCGGTCTGACCAGTAGCAGCGCCAACGATCAAGATGGTGCGAGCCCATGGGCTTGGACCTTCGTTCGCGTTGGGGTAGCCACCGTTGGCGTTAGCCGTCAGGTCTGGGCAGATAAGACCAGTAGCGCTGTCGGTGTTGGTGAGCGTGAAGCTCACGTTGCCGTTGGCGTCAGTGGTGCCCGTCACCGTGGTGCCGGTTTGACCAGGGGTGGTGAAGTTGTTGTCGCCACCGGACTGGTCGAGGATCAGCGTCACGGTCTGGTTCGCGAGAACCTGACCAGCCGAACCCGTCACGTGCCAGTTTTCGGTAACTGCCGAGCCAGCGGCCACGTAGTTCAACGTCCACTTGTCAGCAGGCATCCATGAGCCACAGAGCCACCAGGCGCAACCGTTCGACGAGTCGTCGTAGGTCGAGACTGCGCCAGTGATTGACGTCAGTGCAGCAACGTCAGGCGTGGCGTTGGTGGGGTTGTCACCGGCTGGAGCAGCTGGCGTCGTGGTGGTGGTCGTGGCGGCAGTTGCGCTTGGAATCACGATCAAGTCGAGGAATCCAGTGACTTCCTGCGTGTTGCCCGACCAGTCACCAGGACTGTGGAAGCTGTCGGTACCAATCTGCAGCACCGTACGGGTCCATGGCAGATTCGCCTCGTTGGTCTGGCCAGCGCTGGCAGACGACATGTTGCTTGGCGCAGCACCCGTCAAGGTGTTGGTGTTGTGCAGCGTGAAGGTGACAAAGCCGTTGGCATCGGTCGTACCGGTGAGGGCACCACCTTCGTACCAGCCCGAGAAGCCGGGGTTGGCGTTCAGCGCTGACTCAGTCCAGCTCGTGCCGTTGGAGCCCGAGTAGTCCTGGTTGTCAAAGAACGTCACGGGCTGGTTCGCGAGAACCTGGCCGTAGCTACCGGTGATCTTGTACTTCAAGGTCACGGTTGCGCCAGCAGGCACGTAGCCAAAGCCCCAGGTGTCGGCGTAGTTGTAGTACTGGTTAATGAACGCACCCTGACCGACAACGGTGTTGTCGATCACGTTGCCCGAGAGGCCGGTGGCGCTCACCAAAGTTGCCGTGTCGGGGTTGGCCTGCGTTGGGTTCTCTGATGGAGGTACGTAGCCAACAGGCTGTACAACCGTCAGGTCAACGAGGTCGGACGTCTGGTTTGCACCAGCACCCTTACAGGCGTCGCCCCAACCACCGCTCGCTGCCGAGCAAGTAGGTGAACCGGCGGTGTAGGTGTCGTTACCGATCTGCAGGAAGACGCGAGTCCAGGACTTCGCGGTCTTTTCCTGAGATTCGTAGCCGGCGGTGGTCAGGTCCGTAGGACGGACTGACGAATTCTGACCGGTGACAGAGTTGGTCAACGTGAAGCTGACGTTACCGTTGGCGTCAGTGGTGCCGGCAAGAGCACCCTGAGCAGCACCTGCACCACAACCAGGGTTGGAGTTCAGCGAGGTGGTGGTCCAGGTAATACCGGTCTGGCAGCCGTAGTCGGGGTTGTCAACCAGGGTCACGGCCTGGTTCGCGAGCGTCTGGCCAAATGAACCAGTCACGTGCCAGGTCAGCTTCACCGTCGCACCAGCGTCGGTGTAGCCCTGCAGCCAGCGGTCCTGTGCGCCCCAGTAGTTGTTAATGAATTCCGTGTCACCCGAGACAGTGTCGTCGAGCAAGGTGGACTGCACAGCGCTGAGACCGGAAATTGACGTCAAGGTCGCGGTGTCAGGAGCGGTGTAGGTGGGGTGGTTGTACTTGAAGATGAATGTCTTGACACCAGAGGTCGAAGCCTTCGCGGCAGGAGTCGTCCTGGTGCGGATCGAAGCAGCCTTCGTGGCGACCACGTCACAGGAACCAGCCGTTGTGCTCGTCAGCGTTGCACCACTCACGGAGCAGCCGGCACCAGTGACGCTGTAGAAGACAGCGCCCGTGCCAGGTCCACCAGTGGTGGTCAGTGCAACTGAAGTACCAACCTGGTTGACCAGGACCGAGTTCGAAACGCCGAGGGTTGAGAAGACGAACTTGACCGTCTTCGCGTTCACGAGGTTGTAGCCCGTGGATGCAGCCTTGGTTGCCTTCACGGTGCAAGTCAGCGCAGATGATGCGCTGAGGTTGCCGTTGTTGTCAACCGAGCAGCCCATCGTCGAAGTGCTGAAGGTAACGGCACCCGTGCCGGAACCACCCGTGGTAGTCAGCGCAATCGCCGAGCCGACCGTTCCGGTAAGAACGGTGTTCGAGATCGACAGTGGCGCCTGGGCAACTGGACGTGGTGCACGCACCACGGTCGCACTCGCCGTTGAGCTGAGCCCAAATGCGGCTACGAGTGCAACACTCGCCGAGACCGTTGCCAGCTTGGCAACGTTGATTCGATTACGAACCAATAGATAGGCCGACGATGCGAGCACCGCGGCAACAACAATGAATAAAGCGTTCACTTTATTTCCCCCCAATTAGATAATGCTGTGCCGTCATTACTACTACTGCCGTGTGGTGTTTGCAAACCTCTCCGTCACAATTTGCACACACGTAGGCAAAGTATTTTCTGCAGTGATAGAGACTGGATTTCTATCTCTATGCGGCACCGAAATGAGTCTTACGTTGTCTCTTCGACTGGCGCCTCCTAGTCCTTCATCTCAGAGCGGCGAAGCGGCACCAGTGGTAAGACTTACATACCCCACACTTTTCGAGGAGCACCATGAAAACTATCCGCCGACTTAGCCTTGCGGTCGCGTGCGTTGCTGCTCTGCAGTTGCAAATTACTGCGTCCGGGGCCACTTCGCCGAGTTTTGCCCACCCCGACAAAGCGGTTCTCACCTCGGTAACGGGCCTCCTCTCGGGGACATCACTCATCGATGACACCGTCAACGGTGACAACCTCTTTATCAACGCGTACTACGCGCCTTCCGACCGTTGGCTCCTCTCCTACATCCCAGCTGGTGGCACCATCACCCTGAACTGGACAGTGACTGGAAGTAATGGCCAGCCTCTCGCGAACACCGCCGTGACGTTGCAAGACAACTTGGCCTACTCGAGCGCACAGGGCACCACGTGGTCACAGTCGGCCCTCAACGTCAACAATGGATCGAGCCCCGGCGGCACTATTTCGGGCACGACCAACGCCAACGGCAATGTCAGCTTCACCATTACCAACACGAATTCCCTTGCGGGAACGCCACCTTCAGATCTCGCGTCCACGAGCGGCGCCGAGTCCAACGAGGGGAAGTATCCGTGGACCTGCATGATTCTCCAGGTCGGCAACGACGTCTGGACCTCCAGCCCGGCTTCCGGTGTCAATGAAGCAACCGACCGCGTCGACTTCATTGTGGTGCCCGCCGCCAAGCCACTCGGCACGACCGCGGCCAAAGTCACAACCGGCAACAAGTCCTTTGTCTACGGCGCCTCTGGGGTCAGTGTTTCCGCGGCGGTGAAATCAGCCACCTCCGGTACGGTTCTCTTCACCGCGGGCGGACACACGCTCTGCAGCGCATCAGTTTCTGCCGGATCCGCATCGTGTGCCGTTCCGACGACCGCGCTGAATGTTGGGAGCTATCAGTTGACGGCGGCCTACTCGGGCAACGCGACCTACGCCGCCGCCTCGGCCTCGAGCACCCTGAACGTGACTATCGACCCCACGACGTTGAGCGTGACACCCTCGGTGCTGAGCCTGTCGCAGTCGGTGCTCGGCACCTTCAGTGTCGCCGTGACGTTGAGCTCAAAAACAGGGGTGACACCAAGCGGCACCGCCACGCTCAGCCTGGACGGTACCCAGCTCGCCACTGACGTGACGACGTACAAGTTCTCGTCACTCGACGCCAGCGCCATCGGGGTCGGTAAGCACACCCTGACGGTGTCGTACTCGGGGAACACCAACTTCAAACCCGTGACCGTGTCAAAGACGATCACCGTCACGGCCGCAACCACCAAGCTCCCCGTTACGTTGCCATCGACGAGCACGAACTACGACGTGGCCCACGGCAACCTCTTGTGGTCGGAATCCTTCACCGACCCGGCCTACACCGGTATCAACACCAGCATTTGGAGCGCGGAGATTGGGCAGTACGTCGGCAACGCCCCCGGTCTGCCAGCCTGGGGCTACGGCACCGGTGAAATTGAAACCAACACCAACCAGGCGCTCAACATTTCGGAAGACGGTCTCGGTAACTTGGCCCTGACAGCGGTCAACACCAATGGCAACTGGACGAGTGCACGCATTTCAACGGCCGGCAAGGTCAACTTCCAGTACGGGCAGATTGAGGCCAACATCAAGATGCCGGCTGGCTCATACAACTGGCCCGCCTTCTGGATGTTGGGCAAGAACTTCTTCCCCAACAGCAGCTGGCCAAACTGTGGCGAAATCGACATTATGGAGGGACTGGCGAATGAGTCCGTCGACCAGTCAACACTGCACGCCAACTACCCCGGTGGCGGCGACTGGAACGGTGGCGGTGGCGTGACCATGCGCGCCCCCCTGTCGAATCTCACGTCGGCCTTCCACACCTTCGGCATGATCTGGACGCCAACGTCAATTTCCTTCACCCTCGATGGCTACGTCTACGGCAGTGACGTCTACAACGCGTCGAACGGCACCGTGACGCAGACCGTGGGTTCGTCGGTGAGCACCTTCTCCATTGGTGGCCAGGTGTGGCCGTTCAATCAGCCGTTCTTCATGATTCTCGACAACGCCATTCCCGCTGGCACGTCAGCGGCGAACGGTGCTCGCGGCACCATGGACGTCAACTGGATTAAGTACTACAGCTACGACGGACTCGGCGCCGTCACGAACTAGTACAAGAAACGCCCCCGGTGATCGGCTGCACGCCAATCACCGGGGGCGTTTTTCTTTGTCCTTAGTGTGACATCACAATTACGTCAACGAGGTCGGTTGCCTCGTCGGTTGTTGGGTTGTTACCCACCTGGGTGTTCGGCGAGGTGAAGATGTCGCTGCCGATCTGCAGCGCCATGCGCGTCCAGGGATAGGTACTGCCTGACTCAATCGTCTCGGCCGCCAACTGCGAGACATTCACACCAGCGGTGATCGTGGTGGCGGTGGACGTCATGGAGAATCCGTAGGGAGGCGACGGCACATTGCTATTGGTATTGAGGAGCACGAACGACACGTTGCCATTGGCATCGGTCACGCCCGTGATGTTGCCGGCGGAAAGCCCCGTTGCGGTAAAGGTAGCGTCCTTGCCACCCTTGCCATTGTTCGTGCCCGGGGCGAACTGGGTTTCCAGGGTGACAGAGGTCTGCGTGAGGGGCTGACCCTGTGAGCCAGTGACGTGCCAGGTCATGGTGACCTGCGCGCCCGGCGTCACGTAGCAGTAGAGCCAGCGGTCGGTTGGCGAGTACCAGTGGTTGATAAACCATGAGCGGCCATTGACGGAGTCGTCAACGGGACCGAGGCCGGTAAAGCCAGTGGCGGCCCAGTCGCTCGTTACGAGTGCGGCACGGTCGGGGAACTGATTCGTCGCGTTCTCGACGAAGACCTCAACGCTGAACGTGAATCTCACGCTGGCGGAACTCGTCGATCCGAAATGTCCGCTGGCGGCCTTAGTCGCCTTGACCACACACGTTCCGGCGGTGGCATCGCGCAAGACACCCGTCACCGCATTGATGGTGCACCCCGTACCGGTGGCCGTGAAGCGCACAGCGCCGGTGCCTGATCCGCCCCGGGTGTCAACGGTGATGTGGCCGGTGGTGTAGGCGCTGTGCACCGCATTGGTGATCACCAAAGCAGACTGCTTTGCGGGTGCTGCACTGGCGGGTGCCGCAACGCTGACCAAGGCCAGCGCCCCGACCACGAGCGCCGTGGTGCGCGAGCGAGTACTGCGGGAGTGAGTGGCAGCAAAAAATGCCGCTACTTCGTGTCGTAGGGCGTTCATGCTGATCCTTTTTGTCGTACTGCGGTGCCCCATGCCTACTACACCTCGCACCGAAGCCAAAACGTCAACCTCCCTGTACAGAAGCTGGCGAGGTCACTAAGGTGAAAATATGACCGCTTCCGTTGACGCCGATTTCCTCGCCCTCCCCCTCGACGCTGTCTCGCAGGCCGCGATTGACACGGGGCTCTCACTCGGTGCCTCGCACGTTGACATTCGTATTGAGCGCGTGCGCACCGGCATCCTGGACCTTCGCGACACCACGCCCGAGACACAGACCGACGACAGTCTCTCGGGCATTGGCGTGCGCGTCATTGTTAATGGTGCGTGGGGATTCGCTTCCTCGCCGGAGATCAGTGTGGCGAAGGCCATCGAGCTTGCCCACGTTGCTGTAGCCCTCGCTCGCACCAGTGGGCCTCTCTCCACTGAAGAGATTGTCTTAGCCCCGGAGCCGGTCTACGCCGCCAAGACGTGGGTGAGCGAGTACGAGATTGACCCCTTCAGCGTGTCGGCGAGCGACAAGATTGCCCGTCTCGCCGACCTGAGCGCCACCCTGCTCAAGTCCGAGACCGTGAAGTTCACCGCGGCCCACACGAAGTTCGTTAAGGAGCAGAAGCACTACGCCGACTCCTACGGCACCTCCACCACCCAACAGCGCGTGCGGATGGATAGCGAGATCGAGGCGTTCCACGTGAGCGGCTCGGGCTTCGAGAGTCTGCGAACTCTGGCTCAACCTGCCGGCTACGGCTGGGAGTGGATGGGCAACGACATCTGGAACTGGGATGCGGAAATCGCCGAGCTGCCCTCACTCCTCGCCGAGAAGGTACTGGCCCCGTCCATTGAGGCCGGTCGCTACGACCTCTTGATTCACCCCAGCAACTTGTGGCTCACCATTCACGAGTCCATCGGTCACGCCACCGAGCTGGACCGCGCCTTGGGCTACGAGGCCAACTACGCCGGTACGTCGTTTGCCACCGTGGACAATTTGAACCGTCTGCAGTACGGTTCACCGCTGATGAACGTCACCGGTGACCGTATTACGCCGCACGGTCTGTCCACCACCGGCTACGACGACGAAGGCGTCGCCGCGCAGAGTTGGGACATCATCAAAGACGGCATCCTCGTCGGATACCAACTCGACCGCCGCATCGCGGCCCGCGGCGGGCGCGAGCGTTCCAATGGCTGCGCCTTCGCGGACGCACCGAGCCACGTACCGATTCAGCGCATGCCCAATGTCTCACTGCAGCCCGACCCCAACGGTCCGGACTTCGAGACGATGATCGCCAGCGTCGAAGACGGCATCATGATCAAGGGCGACAAGTCCTGGTCCATCGACATGCAGCGCTACAACTTCCAGTTCACCGGCCAGCAGTTCCACCGCATTAAGAACGGCACAATCGTTGGGCAGGTCAAGGACCTCGCCTACCAGGCCATGACCACCGAGTTCTGGAACTCCATGAAGCTAGTGGGTGGACCATCCACCTACGTCCTCGGCGGCGCCTTTAACTGCGGCAAGGCCCAACCCGGTCAGGTCGCGGCCGTGAGCCACGGCTGCCCCGCCGCACTCTTCGAAAAAGTAAACATCTTGAGCACGGTTGCCGAGGCAGGAAAATGATCACACCAACAGAACTCATCGAGCGCATCACCGCGGCCGCTGATTACCACGACTGCATCGTCATCGTGCAGTACAAGACGCAGGCCAACCTGCGGTGGGCCTCGAGTACGTTGACCACCAATGGCGTCATCGCCGAGCAGCACGTCACCGTCATTGCCTTCGTCGAGGTCGACGGCGGTCTGGCGACCGGATCATTGACGTTCTCAGATGTCGACCCGAGTCAGTATGCGGCCATTGCCGCGGCCGCGGCCGATGTGGCGCGCGCCGCCGGCAAGTCCGATGATGCCGTCGAGTTGCTCACCGACACGACCTACGGTGACTGGCACGGTGCCCACCAGGCCACCGGCCCCGAGGTCTTCTCGTCGTTTGCGCCGGCTCTTGGTGAGTCCTTTCGTCAGTCCCACGCCGACCAGATTGAACTCTTTGGCTACGCCGAACACACCCACCAGTCAACGTGGGTGGGTTCCAAGGGCGGGCTGCGCCTCCGCCACGACCAGCCCTCTGGTCGGGTTGAGATGACGGCCAAGTCCCACAACCGCACCCGATCGACCTGGGAGGGTCGCCCCACCCGCGACTTCACCACTATCTCCATGGCCGACATTGACGCCAACATCCGCCAGCGCCTCGCGTGGCAGGAGCGCACGAGTGCCTACGAGCCCGGTCGCTACACCACTGTCGTCCCATCGGGGGCCATGGCTGACCTCATGGCCTACATCTTGTGGACCTCGTCTGGTCGCGACGCTTTTGAAGGCCGTTCCGTCTTCGCCCAGAAGGGCGCACCGGGCACCACGCGGGTGGGTGAACTCTTGGCATCGATGCCGGTGAATCTCTTCAGCGACCCGACCTACCCCGGGCTCGAAACCTCGCCCTTTGTGGTGGCAACCGAAAGCAATCAATTCACGTCTGTCTTTGACAACGGGGTGAGCCTGCCCCGATTTGATTTGGTGAACCGCGGGCATCTCGACAGCCTGATTACCTCGCGCGCCTCGAGTGCGCGTACCGGACTGGACTTTTCTCCCGTCGGGGACAACATGATCACCGAACTGCCTGGCGCCAGTGGCGACCTGAACTCGTTGGTCGCCGGTGTCGACAAGGGACTGCTGATCACGACCTTCTGGTACATCCGCACCGTTGACCCGACCACCTACCTCTTGACGGGACTCACCCGCGATGGGGTCTACGAGATTCGCGATGGTGAAGTCATCGGCGCGGTGAACAACTTCCGCTGGAACGAGTCCCCCGTTGATCTCCTCAGCCGCATTGCCGCCGTGGGCGCCACCGAAGTCACGGCGACCCGTGAGCTCGAAGAGTTCCAGCACACGGCCGCACCGGCCGTGGTCTTTCGCGACTTCAACATGTCAACGGTCAGCCAGGCCAACTAGGCAGTTGTCGCCATGGTCGCACCGGTAGGGTGCGACCATGGCATTCCAGCCTCGAACCAAGAATGGCTTCGCGCCAAAGATCTGCGTGCGTTGCCAACGCCCGTTTGAGTGGCGCAAGAAGTGGGCGGCCGAATGGGAGAACGTGAAGTACTGCTCCAAGGCCTGTCGCCGCTAGTGGCCCGTTCGCTTCGCTACGTCGCCTTCGACCAACTCCACGAGCGCTACGGCGCCCTCGCCGATGCCATTCCAGCCGACGACATTGTGGTGATGATTGAAAACGAGGCCATGCTGTCGGCCACTCCCTGGCACCCCGAACGCCTCTACTTCTATCGATCGAGCGCGCGACACTTTGCCCAACGACTCCGTGAGCGCGGATTCACCGTGCTCTTCGAACGAGCACCCTCGACGGCGCACGGTCTACGCTCCGTCAAAGAGCGCTACCCCGATGTCCCCCTGATCGCCTGTGAACCCTCCTCGTTTCGCCAGCGCGATCGACTCGCTGGCCTCGTGGATGAGATGCGGCCCAACGACTTCTTCTTGACTCCTCGCCACGTCTTTGAAGAGTGGGCGGGCGCCCAGAAATCCCACGTCATGGAAAACTTCTATCGACTCCAACGAGTGCGCCTCAACGTCCTCATGACACCTGAAGGGCCCGTTGGTGGCGCCTGGAACTTCGACAAAGAAAACCGTCTCGCGCCACCCAAGAACTATGTCTGGCCCGAGCCCCTGACGTTTCCCCGAGACGATATTGACGACGCCGTTGCACTCGAATTGGAGCACACCCCCTCGGGTGCGTGGGCCACGACGCGTGAGGGGGCGCTGGCCCAACTGACGTACTTTCTCATTCACCACTTCGCCACCTTTGGCCCCTACGAAGACGCCATGGTGACCTCGAGTTGGTCGCTGCACCACTCACTGCTGAGTCCGTATCTCAATAACGGCCTCCTGCACCCCCAAGAGGTGCTCGACGCCGCCCTCGAACGCTTCGCCCACGGTGACGTGCCGATTGCCTCGGCCGAGGGCTTCGTGCGCCAAATCATTGGCTGGCGCGAGTACGTCAACGCGATGTACTGGTGGCAAGGTCCGGACTACCAGGAGCGCAACGGACTTGGTGCGACCACCCCTCTCCTTCCCCTCTTTGATGACGCCAGCGCCACCAAGATGAACTGTCTGTCATCAATAGTTTCGGACATTGATCAACGCGCCTGGGTGCACCACATCCCCCGTCTGATGGTGTTGAGCAATCTCGCCCTCGTTGCCGGTGTCTCACCCCAGGAGTTCTTGGCGTGGATGCGCCGACGTTTCATTGACGCCGCTGAATGGGTGATGGTGCCCAACGTCATCGGCATGGGTGTCCACGCCGATGGCGGTGCCATGATGACCAAGCCGTACGCGGCCGGTGGCGCCTACATCGATCGCATGAGTAACTACTGCAAGGACTGCCCCTACAACCCCAAGCTGCGCACCGGCGACACGGCCTGCCC
>Ga0208618_1000844_pt1 | contig 13102 bp, 11 predicted proteins | sample CryBogCBE18Jul08_FD_184585 | JGI IMG/M metagenome (GOLD analysis project Ga0208618, IMG submission 184585) | Freshwater microbial communities from Crystal Bog, Wisconsin, USA - CBE18Jul08 (SPAdes) | ecosystem: Environmental > Aquatic > Freshwater > Lake | place: Crystal Bog, Wisconsin, USA...
GCGTTTTTTCAATTCTCCAATGTCAGGAACTCGGCCCGGAGGCAAGTTTTTGGTTTCTTGATCAACAAAATTAGAAAACAATTGCGATGAAGCTCCATAGAACTGATCACTAATTGCTTTTTGACGAGCAGACATAAAACTGTCGCCCAACTGTTGAGGAAGGTTTGGTTTTGCAACTCCTATGCCGCCAAACTTTTCAATTTCATTTTGAGCTAATGCAATCTTGGCATTGTTGTTAATCAGTTCATTAATGTCATTTAACAATTCAGATTTGCCAGCAGCAAGAGTTTGTGCTTTTTCAAGCATGTCTTGCTTACGAGCTTCAATGGCTTTTTCAGAAGATGATTCATTGGCAAGCTGACTAGACAAACGATTAATTTCATCTCGTGTTGCTACTTCACCATTAGAATTTAACCAACCTTTTCCTTCGTGATATTGCAAACCAAGATTAAGGCCAGCAGAACGTTTTACGTCTTCGCTAATATCTTTTGATTTTTTACTTCCATCAGCAGCTTGATTCATTGCATCCGTCATTGAACGAATAGCTTGTTGATCGCCTGTACGAATAGAACTAATGCCACGAATAAATGCAAGAGTTTTTGGATCTAAAGAGGACGGAGAAAGACGTTTAGAAAGTGCGTCATTACGCATTGCCAATTGTTCAATCATGCCACCATTAGCGCCTCCTGCTCCAGCGGCTTGTTTTGTATTCAAAAAATCAGCAGAACGTGCTTTTGCATAATCACCAACACTAATGCCAGCAGCTTTAAATCCAGTTTGACGTTCAGGAGTTGTATCAAGACGGGTGGTAATGCCACCAGTATCAGCTAATTGCTTTTCATCAAGATATTTATTTGTACGCAAGTCACGAATACTTCGACGTTCTCCACGTTGGTTATACATGACTTCATATTGATTGCCAGCGCCGTCATAACCAATTTCAGGTTTGCTTGATCCGCCAGTAAGTGAAATATACAGATCGCGCATGTTCATATTGGCTAATGATTGAATTGCATCACCAATACGGGCTTCGTTTGATTGTTTAAAAATTCCAGCAGCTTTCATCCTGTCTTCAGGAGTTGCTTCTGGTTTTGCTGCTTGCACAACTGTTTGAACAATAGGAGCAGATGCTCTCATGTGCAATTCTTCAGCTTGTTTATCAGCAGCTTCTTGCGCAGGATGTTTGTCCCAACCCAAAGATGCCATAGCAGACGTAGGATTTAGACCGTTACCAACCAATTCTGGTTGTGTTTGTTCTGTTGTTTCAGCCATTATTATTCCCCGCCGTAATGAGATTCAATGATTTGCTGAGTAGTCATCGGCTGACTACTATATGGAGTAGGATTTTTTAATCCTAATTGATTGTTTGGTTTTGCGCCCATTGTTCCAGATTCTGGAGCAATTGAATAATCCATTGTTGAGTCAGGAGTTGCAGGAGCAGCAGGAACAGGCTGAACGACTGGGGGAGCTACAGGCGTTTTTGCATTGTCAGCAATTCCACCTTCGCCACCAAAAGGATTGTTTTTATTAAATCCAGCATATTGTTGCCAATTACCATAACCTTGTCCATAAGACATGGGTGATGGTACGCCGGGAATATTGGGAACATAAGACATTTTTTTTCCTTAAGTAAACATACTTTTTGCCCCGCCAGCACTTGCTCCAAATCCTTTGCTGCTGCCAGAACTTGTAGATCCTTGAGTGCCAGCAAAATTGGGGGTTGTATTGCCTTGAGGAATACCAAAAATCACAGAAGCATAATTGCCATACGCATTCTGAGGTGCTGTAGCGGCAGTAATTGCGTTGCCAGCAGATGCCTGAGCGTTTTGCAAGTTTGATGTGCCACCACCATACAAAGCTTGAGAAGCTGCCAAACGATTAGCCTCAATACCTTGCTGTGTCTGTGCAGCAATTGTTCCCAAACGTTGAGTATTCAAACTATTCAAGTTGGCATTAGCCAAGGCAGCACGAGAAGATCCAAGTTCACCAGCAGCGCCATAAGCAGCATTTTGACCGCCAACAGCTTCACGGGCAGATTCCATAGCTGGCTCAAGAGCAGCTTGAACTTGTTGTTGTTCGTATTGAGGGCTAAATACAGAAGACAGACCTTGTTGACCTTGTGCAAGACTTGTCAGTCCAGACAAAGCTTCTGCACCCGCTGCGCCTGTAGACAACCCTTGAGCTGTATTGGCAGCAGATTGAACGTTAGGAGCAACTTGGTTGTAAACGTTACCAGCACCAGCCACCGTGTTTTGGTAAGCAGGGAATGCCGTGCCTGTCAAAAAGTTGGTTTGTGCTTGTAATGCCTGTGTTTGTTCAGGCGTCATTTGCACCTGATTGCTTTGACTGCCTGATGATTTACCGCCGCCCATATTTAGGCTCCTTTCGATTTGCCGCCAAACAATTGGGGCCAATGAGGTTGTTGCTGAGTATTATCCCATTGTCCGACAGTATTGGAGTACTGATTTTGAACGCCAATCTGAGGTTGTCCAGACGTAGCTGAGTTAGTTACTGTATTGCCAGATGCGCTGGTTTGATTTTGTTGAATTGATGGTGCAAAGCCTTTTCCTGATGGCTGAAAGGTTTGTTGATATTGAGGCTGGCTAACAGGCTGTGGCGTAGGTTGAGGCGTGTTTTGTACAGCTTGTCGCGTTGCTTGAGCAGCTACTTGTGAAGCTATTCCCATGATTTATCCTTGTGGTGGCGTAGGCCAAATTACATTTGCAGGAAAACCAGATTGTTTTGTAATGTCCCTTAACGCTTGTCGATAAGTTGCCCATTCTGTTTTTTGTTGGGCAGTCAATGGAGAATCGTTTGATTGAGTCCAATCGCATTCGGAAAGAATTAAAAATCTTTGATTTTTCACAACGTTACCTTGTTGATCAAAATTAGTTACCCATTGTTTTGCGTCATAGTCAAATTGACAAAATTCATTTGTTTTTGCTGGCAACAATGTGATCGTGTTGTTAACAATGTATTGCAAAATAGGATCAGATTTGCCTTCAAGAATCAATTCGTTAGCTTGAGCTTGATGTTCAAAATCTTCATCATGGCAAACACCAGATCTCAATATTTGACCTTTTTGATTAAAAATAGTAAAGTATTTCATAATTTAACGTTTGGTTTGAATGACGAACAAAGTTGATCCAGTAGAAATACTATCCGCAGAAAAAGAAAATGTATATGTTGCAGTTGTAGGCGGCGTATATGTTGTGGAACAAGTTATTTGAGATACATAATATTCCGAAAACAAATAATAAACATTTTGTGTAGATGAACCATGTATTGCTGTTCCATTAACATATAAATATCCTGTTCTGGCTTGATTTGACGTTAGTCCAGATGATCCATCTGCAACTCCAATTAAATATACAGGTTGTCCTGCAATTAATGATGCAGATACAGAAATATAACCACTACCAGATACGCTGGCAGGAACAGTAACCGCATTACCTGCAATGTTCAATGTTTGAACAACAGCATTATCTAAAGCGGCATTTGCAGCAGTAATTGAACTTGCAGCCATGTTTGTCGCTGAAATTGTATTGGCAGCAATTTGAGTTGCAGTGATAGTATTAGCAGCAATATTTGATGCTGTAATAGTTCCAGCAGCAATGCTAGTGCCAGTAATACTGCCAGCGACAATAACGTCACTTGTTATGTAGCTTTGAAAAATAGCCCAGCCGCTGGTGTACTTGTATTGGATCGAATACAAACCGCTGTCATAGTTAACCGTACATAGATCGCCAAACAAAGGCAAACGACCAATGGAAGATAAAACTTCGGCGTTTGTAGGGGCAGCATAGCTGTTGGCTACCCTGATAACAACAAATGTTGTTGGGCTTGCTGGAGCCGCTGTAATCAAGTCTAAATCGATTGCTGTGCCGGGGTCAACAACCCATCCAGTATTTGGTTGCAAGCTGGCAACTTGAAACTGAATAGAACGTGATCCAGTGGTCAAATACCACAGACTGTTTGTAGAACCAAAACCACCAGTAACTTGCGTCCAAATGTAGTCAGCAGGATTGGTTGATTCGGTTGACGAGTCAGAGTTTCTGATGCCGTAATACGTAGCCCCAGTAGGCACGTTGGCAAAACCAACAGTTCCATCGTAGCTTTGGGCGTATTTGATTTGAATGTATTTATATAGGTAGCCAACAATTTGACCGCCTGCATCAATGATTTGCCCAGTTCCTTGATTTGATGACGTAGTTGAAGACAGATTTGCCAACAGATAGTTAACAGCACCTGCTAACTGATCTGGACTAGGATTTGAATCAAGAAAAAAGGTTGTGGACATTAGAAAGAATCCTCAACAATTTTGGCTTGCCAGTTCATTGCTGTAACGTTCCAAGTATCTGTGGAATCATTGGATTCAATTTTCAAAGCTGGCAATGTGTTTCTGTTTTGATTTGTAGGAACCCAAGGTGTATGGCTTGTAATGTTCATGGTTTGAGGTTGACCATAATTAGTTGTTGCAGCTACAGAGCTACTTCCACCAACAGTAACAGTCAAGTAGCCAGTCCCACTCACTTCTGGAGCCATTCTGTGAAGATAAGTCTTTGACAAAAAAGGTATTGGTCCATCAGCAGTTTGAAGTTGAATGTTTGTGCGCTCAAACACAGCATGAATAGGATTGCCAGTAAACCCATTGCCAATGCCAGTTTGAATTAGTTGACTGTTGTTTAAACTGCCTTGAGCGTAAACGATTGTTCTTGATGCAAGGTTAAATGCGCCAGATTGGTAAATAGGACCTTCAGCACCCATGCAAGAATTTTGCACATCTTTAGGAGCATTCCAAACGTTCAAGTCATAACGCCAAGACAACATCTTGTTACACCAACCTGTAGATGTCAGATCTGGATAATAGATTTCAATCTGATACTTCTTAGTGTTGTTAACCATGTACATCCGGCTTTGGTAAGTCGGGCTGAGGTTTTTAAAGAAGTAATCACGAACTTTCTGATTGCCAAGGCCATTAAATGATGAGCCATCAAATACCCAAATATCTCGGGCATCAATTCCATAAACTGTCTGATCAGCGTTGACCCAGCAGTTGTTGTTCATCAACCCACGGCCTTGATTAAACAAACGCACCCCAAATACTGGAGCTGTACTATTTTGATAAGCAATAGGAGTAAGCACAACAGTGTCCCAATAAGAACACACATAGAAATTCGCACCCAAAAAGAATCCATCAATGATAGGCCCTCTCACTGGAACTTCTTGCTCGTTGGCAACGTTGTTTAAGGTAGGCAACCAAGTTGCAGGGACGCCAGTGTTAGCGAATGCTTGTGACCAACGAATGGTTGTTGGGTAATTGATTGTTGTGCCAGTCGAGTAGGTTTTGGTTAAGTTGCCAGCAACCAAAATGTTGCCAACGTTTGGAGAACAATAGTTGCGGACAAAACCAGCAGTTACCGATGTGACGGCAGGGGATAATCCTGATTCATAGTTCCAAACAAAGTTATCAGGAGCTGTATCGTACAATTGGATTTCAGTATCTGTTGGACGGAAATACATTGGAGCACGAAGCGTGTCATTGATAAACACAACGCCGCCAACCCAGTCAGAAACAACGTTGGTATCGTTTGTATAACCAGACAAAGAAACGTTAGGGTTAGCACCAACACCGGGAGTAATGTTGGTAATTCCTGAAGCGGTAATCATGTACCACTTGCCTTGCGTTGTGGCAGCAACATAAACCCAAGTTGCTTGGTCACGAAAGCCACCATCCATGTAAAACACATTACCCGGGATGGCAGAAAGAATGGCTTGTTCACCAGATACTTTTTTAATGCCTCGAACATCCGCTTCAACATTTAAACCAGAGTTGTACTCATTAGCACCCAGCGCATTGCTAGGCACGTCAGGCGTGAACGACATGTTTAGGAATGGGGTTCGGATTCTGGTGTATTCAGACATAAAGCTTCCGTCATCTGTTCAAGATTCCTGATCAAACGGGAATCTGTAGGGTTGAATTCTAAAGCTTTCTTACAATATTCGATTGCTTGTTCTTTAAATCCAAGATGCCATGCAGCAATGCTCGCAAGGTCGTAAGGTTTTTCTGTCCATACGGATGGATCCATCGTATATACAGCTTCTTTGTCAACAATCTGCAACGCATTAACAGCAGCAGCCAAGCTGTCATTCCACATGCTATAGCGATATGTAAGCATGGACAACTCAACCCAAGGCTCACGAGTATTAGGGGCTTCAGCAGCCGCTAAACGACCCCACTTGATAGCTTCCCAAGGCTTGCCCAATTCAGCGTGGCATTTGGACATTAAGCGCATGGCATAGCATCGCTCATTAGCCCATGTTGCTTCAGGCATGTTGAGATACTTGTCCAAAGCGACAATAGCATCTTGCCAACGATAATGAAATGTCAGTTCACGAGCATAGTAAAACGCATTTCTTGGGCAGCGTGGGTCTTCTTTGACAGCCACCTCAAGCAAATCCATGTATTGACCACGAGATTTTGTTGGATCAGGATGGTGGCTTACCAAAAGCATGTCGGTGTGCGCCCACACTTCATTTGTTCTTGAGTCTGGCACTGGATATTCATGGCAGGGGTGATGCCAGTGATAACCGTGGCGATGGTGGATCTTTTCGTAAAAGAAAGCAATCCCACATCCCCAATCAAACTTGTAACGCAATCTGGTGGTCTCTTCTTGCCAAACTCGTTCAATTTCTTCACGCCAGCCTTCTTCCATGATTTCATCAAGGTCAAGGCTAATGCACACATCCACATCACGAGGAATCAAAGCAAGAACGGCATCACGGGCTTTGTCAAAGCGCCACGGGCTAATGCAAATATCATGGACAACAGCTCCACAGTTAATAGCCAATTGCTTGGTATTGTCCGTAGAACCAGTGTCTCCAATAATAATTAAATCGGCATCTTTGGCAGATGCACAAAACCGTTCAACAAACTTTTCTTCATTTTTGCTGATGGCGTAAATTGCTATTTTCAATGCTTTGCTAGTCATGGTTTACTTTGCTGGTTGTGAAGCTTGTTGTGCAGCTAATTCTGACGCTGCAATAGGATCAAGTGTCCATGTCACAGTAGATGCTGTGATCAGGGTTGGAATGTCTGTAGCTGCCGCAATTGCTGCACGAGCTGTTTGAGCTTCGGTACGGATGGTAGCTCTCCAAGTTTTCCAGCCTGAGTCTAATGCAGTGCCAGTTTCAGCAGCTTTAACAGCCATGTAGTCACTTGGCGTAAGCAATGAATGAGCTGTAGCATTGATCTGGGCTGTAGCGTTAGCTTTGAGCTGAGTCAAGTCCTTGGGAGTCGATGTGAATGTGCCATCAGGATTTGCAGTGACCCAATAGTAGCGATCATCAGGGCGCGGCTGATCAGCAACCTCAGTGATGCCAATAGCTGTCTTTTCTTCTAATGTAGAAAGACGTAGCCAATTGGTTGGATAAGAAATCCCATTGTGCTCAAAAGCATTGTCGGGGCTGAGTGGTTGTCCGTTTAGTAAAAACATGAGTTACCTCGCTAGAGAATTTTTGAATGGGTTAGAAGCAAACGCTGCATACACATATGTAGCACCAGAAGCATTTACAACTGTTGTAGAACGACATTTAAAGCCATTAGAAAGACCATCAATAGAAGTAGCAGATGTTTCTGTGCCAGAAGTGTCAGCAAACAATGTAGCTGCTTCTACGTTATATGTATCTCTTGATGTGTCAAAAATGTACCAATCAGATGTTGAATCAGTACGTTTAATCATAAGCCATCTTGGTTGAAAATTTGTAAATACAAATGGACCATCAGTAGAACTGTTGCCAACGTATGACCCAAACTTGCTGAAGCCTGCTACAGCAGACCAACAGTAAGCAATCATTGTGTTGCCGCTGTTGTTTGTTGAGCCGCCAACTCCAACGCTGAAAACACTGCTTGTTGGTGCGGTGTTGTTCCAAAAATTGGCTGAAGATGCAGCGGCAGCAGTTGTGTCAAGCAAAAGATATTGTGTTGCGCCAATCGCAGAATGGTAAACACCCCAATCAGCACCAGAGGCAGAACGAACTTTTGTGATGATAAAAGAAGGAGCAACGCCAAGTCCATGACCAACAGTAGCGTTTGCTCCCGTACCTGTGTAACTCACCACGCTAAATCCAGCCGTAGCATTCACACTTACAGTTGATGTGATAGAGCCGTTGGTGTTGGATGATGATCCATTACCAGCTTTCCATTGCCAAGCGATCTGACTGGCTCCACTAGGATTCCATCCTGCATCAGAGCCTTGAGGATCAGCACCAACAGTAAAGCCATTTGAGTTAAATGAAGTCAATACGTTTGTATCAGCAGTTACTTCAGCTAATGTTGAGTTTGAAGTAAGCCATTTACCGACACCACGAACAGAATCAACTAACAAGTTGTAATCTGTCACTGAACGTGATTTCATCCAAACTAAATCAGGTTGAAATGTTGTTCCAATAGTTGTGCTTGTACCGTTATTAATGCTTTGAGTTGTTCCTGTGCCTGTGTATTTAGTAGCAGCCATGTAAGCTGCACCATTCACAATAGTAGGTGTTGGCAAGTTGTATGTGTTTAGCGCCACGAAACCTGTGGGTGGGGTGTAGCTGAATGGGCGCTGACCAAAATTTAAATCACTAATGTTTGTGCCGCCAGTTGTGCGCGAAGCAGCCAACGCAAAAAAAGTACCTGTTATGCCAGTAAACGCAACGCCTTGTGAAGTTCCATTTTTATAAAACGTCAGTGATCCTGCGTCTGCATCATAAGCAACACCAATTACATCACCTGTTGTGTATGAAGCACCATACGTTGAACCAGAGCTGTTTGTGTATTTATTACCATTCATATAGTAGCCATACTGACCCGAAATGCTTCCTATGTAAGCAGATGACCCGGAGTTAAGACTAGTACCGATACCAACAGATTGCTCACCACCAATAGCAGTTATTGTATGCTCGTAATACCATTTACCAGAACTCATGCCAATTGTTGATGGCGTTTGTGCTGCGTCAGAACCACCTGTTAATGTCAGATTTCCATTGGAAAGTGTCATTGAACCCACTTTTCCAATCGGGTTCATCACAGCATAGTTTGCCGCTGTAGCACTTGTCAGCGTTGGTACATCTGTCATGCTGTCGTAAGTGACGCCAGCAGTCAGAGAGATGTTGTTGGTTGTCCAGTTGTTGCTGTTGCCAGACGTATCGTAGCCAAGCGTTGTTGTTGACGCATTGTTGTTGAAGTTCAGATAGAACCCGTTAGTCCCATAAGTACCTGTGTACTTGATAGGTTGCCACACACCTGTTGTTGCGTTGAATGAGCCAAACGATGATGGTGTCAGGGCTTGACCGTCAATAAAGTTGACTTCAGTCATGTAACCGTCAAAATAGTACGCTGTATCACCCGGCACAGAGTTGCCAATACGAACCCCATACGAGGCATTGTTGAAATAGCTGCCGTCGTTTTGATTTGGGTATGTTGTTGCAAATGTTCCGGTTGTAAATGACGTTACTTGTGAGCCATTTACGTACAGCCTCATTCTGTTTGTCGAAGTGGCGTTGGTCGAATCAAATACAGCAACGATGTGATACCAAGCAGAAGGGTCACGAAAAACTTGTGTTGTGGTTAACCACCCGTCGTTGGTGTTCGGGTAAAAAGCAAAAACCAATCTGTCACTTGTGTCAAAAGTTAATTGCGTGTAGTTGTACGTTCCGGTGATTGAGCCTGCGGCAGCCAGCCGAGCGTTGACACCTAAAGTGCCGCGCTTGACCCAGCCACTCCAAGTCCAAGTTGTTGTACTTCCGGCGGTTTGTGAACGATTCAAATAAGCAGATGCAGACGAACGAAGCCGCAAGCTTCGATTAAGCGTGTAACCAGTTAATCCTGATGTTTTTGCTGCGCTAAACATTAATAGTTCTGCCCAAATACACTACCGTAGGTGTTTGTGCCGTCTTGGTAGAAGTTGAAAATGTCGTACTTGCCAGTTGCGCTGGTTGGTGTTGGCGTTGTGCCGCCAGCCCATTTCAAAGTAGACCCGCCTGCCCATGTTAAAGCATCAGCAGCGTTGTATTTCACAATCACAGTAAAGCTCTTACCAGTTACGCTGGCAGGCAATGTAATGGTTGTTGAACCGCTGGTTGTAATTTCTTGAACAGTGCCGTTTGCCAAACTAATTGAAGTACTGCCACTTGCTGTGTACAGAGTTTCAACATAGTTTGTAATAGTAGGTGTAACCAATGTTGGAGTGCTGCTTAAAACAACAGAGCCAGTACCTGTACTGGTTGTAGTGCCAGTACCACCACCAGAAACACCCAAAGTTCCCCATGCAGGAGCAGCAGCAGATCCAGCAGAAATCAATGCTTGACCAGATGTGCCATAACCTGTTGTTCCGCTTAATGCAGGAGTTGTTCCAAGGTTTGTTGAAAAACCAAGAGCACCTGAAGCATTAATTACATGAGCATATTGGCCTGTTGAACCCCAAGCAAAATAGCTTTTAAATCCGTTGCCAGATCCAAACGTAATATCGCCATCGTGACCAGAAAAATAAACCCCGTTGTTAATGGAGTAAAAGTCAGAAGGAGTTGATGCACTGAACGTAGATGAGTTCATGCCAAACTCACCGTAATACGTAGAGTCAGTGCCTAAGTTGTTGCTTACAACATAGTTTGCAGACGCACCAGCAGTGTTGCTACTGTTTTGAATAACAGTTTGCAAATAACTTCCTGACACGGCAGCACCAGAAGTAAATCCTGAGTTGCTTGCGTTAAATGTCAAGTTTGGCGTTGTGCTTGTTGTTGAGTTAACAATTAGAACTGGCGCAGTCAATGTGAAAGTTGATGCGTTGTAATTAAGTCCTGAATACGAAGAATAAGCACCAGAACCATTGCCGTAAGGAATGTAACCAGCAGTTAATGCTGACAGGCCAGTGCCGCCGTTAGCCACGGGCAAGATGCCAATTACTTGGGTTGCCAAGTTAACGTTACCAACTACTTGCTTTAAGCTGCCGTTAGTATCGTATGCGCCAGAAGTTGTCCATGTATCGCCAACTTGCAAAGTCACTTTTGCAATTACACGAGTACTTGCAGTGCTCAAATAGCCAACAGTCAAAGTAACTGGTGCTGTGTCTGTGTTTTCAATTGTGATTGTGTTGATAATCCTGCGAGTGGATGCAGCAGGTGCAGCAACAACAGTAACGGGAGTAGTTCCACTTAAAACGCCATCGTTAGCGCCTTCAGTAAAAGTTGTTCCGTTATTGTCAGCATAAGCAGCAGTAAAACTTGGGTTTGTCGTTGCCGCAGCCCCAGACATTACTACCGTAATTGATTTTGATGTTGTGTCTAAAACTAGCATGATCAGCCTTTATCTGATAAACCAAGTATACGCAAAAGCGTTTGTTTGTGGGCCTGTTGGTCCAGTAGGCCCGGCTGTTCCTGATGGTCCGGTAGGTCCAGTTGGTCCAGCTATTGTTGATGCAGATCCAGTGGGTCCAGTTGGCCCATTAGAACCTGCTGTTCCTGTTGGTCCAGTGGGTCCATTAGTACCCGCAGTTCCGGTTGGGCCAGTAGGTCCGTTGGAACCATTTGATCCTGTTGGACCTGTTGGTCCATTAGCACCGTTAGCACCAGTTGTTCCAGTTGGACCAGTTGGACCAATAGAACCATTTGCGCCGTTAGCACCTGTGGGACCTGTTGGTCCAGATGTTCCTTGAATACCTTGAATACCTTGTGGGCCAGTAGGGCCAGTAGGTCCGTTGCTACCTTGCGTTCCTGTAGGACCTGTAGGACCTGATGCGCCAGTAGAGCCATTAGCACCTGTAGGTCCTGTTGGACCTGTTGCACCTGTAGAGCCAGTAGGCCCAGTAATTGAAGCAAATGGGCCGTTATCTACCCAAATAGTTCCGTTCCAAACCCAAAGATGCTGGTTGCTTGTAACCACATAAGCATCACCAACAGCATTCCCAGTAGCTGGCAAAAGCAAAGATGTAGCAACAGTACCCTTGTATTGAATACCAGCGCCTGCTGCACCTGTAGAACCAGTTGGCCCCGTTGGACCTGCAACAGTAGATGCAGCACCAGTAGATCCAGTTGGACCAGTTGGACCTGTATTACCTTGAGAGCCTTGAGCACCAGTAGGTCCAGTTGCGCCTTGCAAACCTTGAATGCCTTGAGCACCTGTCGGACCAGTAGGACCATTGTTACCTTGAATGCCCTGTGCGCCTGTAGGACCCGTGGGACCAACAATGCCTTGACTACCTTGAGAGCCTGTAGGGCCTGTAGGACCAGCCACACCTTGTATACCTTGAGCGCCCGTAGGTCCTGTGGGACCAGTCGGACCAGCTACTGTAGATGCCGCACCTGTTGAGCCTGTTGGGCCAGTTGGTCCTGTAGCTCCAATAGATCCTGTAGGGCCTGCAACAGTTGAAGCTGCACCCGTAGGACCAGTGGCTCCTGTAGGGCCTGTTGGCCCAGTTGAACCCGTAGGTCCAGCCACGGTAGAAGCAGCGCCTGTAGCCCCTGTAGGACCTGTTGGGCCAGTAGGTCCAAGAGCACCAGTTGGGCCAGTAGCGCCTTGCATGTAATACAAGCCGGGCGTAGACCAAGTTAATGAGTTTGCGTTGCGTGAGTTAACAATCGCAGTTGAAACCCACACTGTTTGTGTTGGCGAGTTTGGAGGAGTAGTTACCCAACCGCTAGGAGGTGTACCTACGTTTGTTTCAAAGTTCCAAGAGCCGCCAGTAGGTGTTGCTGGTTGTGTCGCAGAAATCTGAAACACAAACCATTCAAAGTAAGTTCCACCATAAACAACAGTATTGCCGTACAGGCCAGCGGATTCACCATCTGGACCAGCAATTAATGCTCCAGTTGTGCTGTTTCCATAAAGACCACCTGATGCCATGATTAGTCCTTATTTAAAGCTGTAACGGTATGTACGTGGCTGGAATTCTGATGTGAGATGTGTATCTCCACCACGCCATTTGTCTTTGAAGTTTTGGTCTTCAATGTTTCCATACGAATCCTCAAGTCTTGCGTCCCACTTTTGAGCTTCTTCAGTGTTTTTGTTTTTGTCGTAGTAAGCCCAAAGCGTCCCATAAAGGTAGCCCTCAGGAAAGCTTGCAAG
>Ga0208618_1000851_pt1 | contig 13037 bp, 12 predicted proteins | sample CryBogCBE18Jul08_FD_184585 | JGI IMG/M metagenome (GOLD analysis project Ga0208618, IMG submission 184585) | Freshwater microbial communities from Crystal Bog, Wisconsin, USA - CBE18Jul08 (SPAdes) | ecosystem: Environmental > Aquatic > Freshwater > Lake | place: Crystal Bog, Wisconsin, USA...
GCAATGGGGCGAAGACCTCAAGCAGAGCGGCGATAAAGCGGGTGCTAAGGCGATGATCGCAAAGATTGATGCCATTGCTCCAAATACCTCAGCTGCGACTACCGCCCATAAGGATTTTGGAACCCAATAAGCCGATAATCTAGACCCATGAGCACCAAGGTAGCCGTAGTTGGCCAAGGCTATGTTGGGCTTCCTTTGGCCCTCGCTGCAGCCGAAGTCGGTTATCAAGTCGTCGGAATCGACTCTGATCCTGCTCGCGTCGACTCTCTTAACTCTGGTCGTTCTCCCATCGGCGACATCACCGATCTCTACCTTCAGGCCCAATCGATCTGCTACACAGCATCCACTGATTACTCAGAGGTTGCCGATGCAGAGATCGTGATCATTTGTCTTCCGACACCACTGGATGCCGCGGGGGATCCCGATCCCACAAGCCTCATGGCTGGTGCCACGGCGATTGTCGAACACCTTGCACCACAAGCACTCGTCATCAACGAATCAACCGTCTCTCCAGGATTCACCCGCGATACCTTGGCCCCACTCTTCGCTGGCCACGATGTTGCATATTCACCAGAGCGAATCGACCCGGCCAACAAAAACTGGAATATCAAGAACACCACAAAACTTGTCGCAGGTATCACCGATGCCGCGCGCGGCCGCGCAATGGATTTCTATTCAAAGTTTGTCTCTACCCTCTCATCTCACACATCGGTGGAAGTCGTTGAGACCGCCAAGCTTCTCGAGAATTCTTTCCGACTTGTCAATATCTCATTCATCAACGAGATCGCCGAGTTCTGCGCAAAGATGAAGATCGACATCCGCGAAGTCATCGCCGCCGCCGCAACCAAGCCCTACGGCTTCATGCCATTCTTCCCATCAGCTGGTGTCGGTGGACATTGCATTCCAGTTGACCCCAGCTACCTCGCTTCAAAGGCCCGTGAGATCGGTGCACCAACTCGCTTCATTGACCTCGCAAATAAGGTCAACCTCGAGCGCCCCTCATACTTCGTCGGCGTCGCATCTGGAATCCTTGGATCACTCGCATCTAAGAAGATCGTCGTGATCGGTGTCGCCTATAAGCCCAATGTTGCCGATATCCGCGAAACCCCAGCCCAATCACTCATCTCATTGCTTCGCGGCGCCGGCGCCGATGTCGTCTGGCACGACCACTTAGTGGGCCAATGGAACGGTGAGATCTCAGCCGCCTTAGGCGCAGGCTATGACCTCGCAGTCCTCGTGAACCCCCACGATGGCACTAACTTCGACTCCTTGGGCTCAATCCCTATTATTGATACTCGTGGCGGTTTCTAACATGCAGATCTATGACTCATCAGTACGCCAGACCCCTGTCATCTCAGCACTCAAAGGTGTCTGGGAGAAGCGATCACTCCTCAAGCTCTTAGTCGCCCGCGACCTCACCGTTCGTTACAAGCGATCTGTGATCGGTATCTGGTGGTCACTTCTTAACCCACTCTTCACTACCGCAGTCATGTTCTATGTCTTCAACACCGTCTTCAAGGCAAAGCTCCCAGACGGCCAATCCTTCTTGCCATACCTGCTCTCTGGCGTACTCACCATGACGCTCTTTAACCAGGGCCTCACCATGGCCGCCGACGCAATCGCAACCGGTGCCGGTGTCCTCACCAAGGTCTATGTAAGACCTGAGATCTTCGCCTTCAGCGCAACCATCTCATCCGCGATCAACTTTCTCTTCGGACTAATCCCCCTCACCGTCGTCTTGCTGACCTTCGGCAAGCACCCCGGAATCAAAACCCCACTACTCATTATCTTCATGGGGTGCATGACTCTCCTAACAACCGGTCTTGGATTACTCCTTGCGATCGCCTACGTGAACTTTGATGACTCAAGGTCACTCATCAATATCTTCTTGTTAGCGCTTCAATATATGACCCCAGTCTTCTATCCAATCAGTGCGCTTGGGCCACATACCCAAAGCGTGATCCACCTCAATCCATTGACTTCATACCTGCAGATCTTCCGTGATGTCTATGGCGGCAATGCCCATGCAACCCTTCATGAATGGGCGATGATGGGCTTCACATCAATCTTCTTCTTCGTCCTTGGCTTCTACGTCTTTGGACGGACCTGGCCAAAGGTGGTGGCAAAGCTATGACACCTGAAAAGATTATCGAAGCCACCGACATCACTCTTGCCTACCGTCGAACTCGCCACCGCGTCTCATCGCTCAAGCAGACCGCGATCGATACCATCAACCGTCGCATCTCTTACGAGAACTTCTATGCACTCAACGGTGTCTCATTCGATGTCTCACGCGGTGAGACACTCGCCATCATCGGTCGCAATGGTGCCGGTAAATCAACCCTCTTAAAAGTCCTTGCCCGCGTACTCCCACCAACCTCAGGTCGTGTGATCGTCCGTGGATCAGTCGCTCCGATGATTGAACTCGGTGCCGGCTTCAACCCAGAACTCACCGGTGCCGAAAACATCATGCTCTACGGAACCCTCTTGGGCCGCGATGCCAAAACCATGCAATCTCGTATCGAAGCCATCGCCGACTGGGCCGACCTCACCGAGCACTTAGATATCCCCATCCGCGCCTACTCATCCGGCATGGTCGCCCGCCTCGCTTTTGCAACCGCAACAGATGTCACACCAGACCTATTACTTATCGACGAGGTTCTCTCAGTGGGTGATGAAGATTTTCAAACTAGATCAAAGACCCGTACCGAGGCGATGATGAATAGTGGCTGTGCAGTTGTTCTTGTCACCCACGACCTAATTGCCGTGCAATCAATGGCCACTCGTGCGATCTATTTGGACCATGGCGCCACGCGAGCATCAGGGTCGCCGGTTGAAGTCATTCAGGCGTATCACGCCGATTTGAGATAGAGCCGCAAGAATTCAGCTAAGGAATTGGGATCCTCTGCAAGAAATAGTAGCCGCCCCAAACGGTCTCCAATGAAAAAGCAGACTGCGATTCAAACCACATCGATATTCTGAGCTATTAATATTTCAACTTCTAGAGATTAAATCGCGTAAGAGGACTAGCATTCGATTATGTCGGGTACAGGAAAGCATGTGATTCAAGGTAAATGAAGATATTGCTTACAGGGTCAAGTGGCATGCTTGGCTCTTCAATCGGGAGATACATCAGAATTCAGAATTACGAACTTCTAGCGCCAAGTAGAGCGGAGCTTGACCTACATGATCAGAAATCAATTGAAGAGTTTTTAAAAGTTAATTCACCCGATTACATAATTCACTGTGCCGCCACTGTTGGAGGTATTAAATCAAATATCAAAAACCCAACAAAATATATTTTGAATAATATTCTTATTGATTCACATCTCGTCGGGAGCAGTTTAAAATTAGGAGTAGAGAATTTTCTCTACATGAGTAGCTCGTGCGTGTACCCTAGACACGCTAGTCAACCCATGCAAGTAGAAAGTTTATTAACGGGTGAATTAGAGCCTACAAATAAAAGTTACGCATTAGCAAAATTGAGTGGAATGCAATTGATTGAGTCAGTTTCAAAAGAGTATAATTTAAATTATCGCTCACTTATTTTGTCGAATCTATATGGTCCTAATGATAATTTTTCGATTGAAAGCTCCCATTTAATCGCAGCTTGCATTCGAAGACTTCACGAGGCGAAAATATCAAACGCACAAAGTATTAAAATTATTGGCACCGGAGGGGCGAGACGAGAATTTACTTACGTCGAAGACGTAGCTTCATGGATTGCTACAAATGTGAACAAGATTTCAGAATTTCCCAACGAAATGAATTTAGGTTTTGGAAAAGATTATTCAGTGAATGAGTATTTTAGAATTGCAGCGGAAATAATTGGGTACAAAGGCAAATTTATTCATGATTTGAAGGGACCCGAAGGGATGGCTCAAAAGTTGATGGATTCAAGTATCGCGCGATCAAGGTTTGATTGGAACCCACTCACGACTCCAATCGTAGGGATTGCAAAAAGCTATCAGTATTGGCTGAGTGAGGGAGAGACAATTGGAATATAAACTAGCATCATCGACTTGGGGCCTTGAAGAGAGAGAGTCAATTTTACGGGTATTGGATTCCGAACGTACAACAATGGGTGCAAGAGTTCAGGAGTTTGAGAGGGATTTTGCTGAGTACGTGGGTTCGAAGTATGCAATTATGGTCAATTCTGGTTCAAGCGCTAACTTGTTGGCGATCGCAGCCCTATCCCACAAGAAAGTTAATCGATTACTACCTGGACAAGAGATAATCGTGCCAGCAGTTTCTTGGGCCACCACGTACTATCCTCTTAATCAATATGGCCTGACTTGTAGATTCGTGGATGTGGATGCTGACTCCCTCTGTATGGATATCCAGGCAGTCGCAAATTCGATAAATGAAAATACTGCTGCTATTTTTGCGGTTAATTTGCTCGGACAACCGTCTAATCTCGTCGAATTGCACAACCTGGCAAAGTCCCACGGTATTTATCTCATAGAAGATAATTGCGAGTCATTCGGGGCTACCATAAGTAATAAACAATGCGGCACCTGGGGAGTTCTTGGTACTTTTAGTACATTTTTCAGTCACCATATTTCAACTATGGAGGGTGGCTTGATTGTGACAGATGACGACGAGTTAAGAGATATTGTTGTGTCTTTACGGGCCCACGGTTGGACTCGCGAGTTGAATGAAGAAAATCACGTCTTCCCGAAAGTAGGGAAAGATTGGGATGACCGTTTCAGATTTGTTCTACCAGGATATAATGTAAGGCCATTGGAAATTGAAGGGGCGGTTGGCATAGAACAACTGAAGAAATTTCCGCAGTTTCTGAGCAGCCGAAGAACTAATCATGCCAACTTCCAGGAAACTTTTGGGAGATTTGAAGATATTCGCCTTCAGTCTGGTCCAGGAGCCACTTCATCGTTTGGCTTTAGTATATTGTTGGAAGGAAAGCTCAGAGGCAGACGCGAATCTCTCCTCAAGGCTTTTGAATTCGCAGGGATTGAGTCTCGCCCAATCGTGTCAGGAAATTTTGCACGCCAACCAGTTTTATCCAAACTGAAGGCGATTATTCCTGAAGAAATGCCGGTTGCGGACCATATTCACGAAAATGGGTTGTTTCTAGGAAATCACCATTTTGATCTCACTGAGGAGATTCATTACGCGGAACAGGTCTTTGAGAAATGGAGAGAAGAAAATTAAAAAAGCGCTCATCACTGGAGTCACTGGTCAGGATGGTTCTTACTTGGCCGAATTTTTGATCTCTAAAGGTTATGAAGTCCACGGATTGATTCGGCGGTCAAGTTCATTTAATACATCTCGAATAATGCATTTTTTTGAAGACCCGCATGCTAAACATCGTCGATTTTTTTTACACTATGCGGATTTGGAGGATGCGGGGCGATTAACAAATTTATTAAATACAATACGTCCTGACGAGGTTTACAATTTAGGAGCTCAAAGCCACGTTCGTGTCTCATTTGACATACCGGACTATACTGGGGATGTAACCGGGTTAGGGAATACGCGACTCCTTGAAGCGATTCGAATTTCCAAAGTGGACTGCAAGTTCTATCAAGCATCTAGTTCAGAATTATTTGGGTCCACCCCCCCCCCTCAGTCTGAGAATACTCCATTCCACCCACGATCTCCTTATGCTGTCGCTAAGTTATACGCGTATTGGATGACCGTAAATTATCGCGAAGCATACGGAATCCACGCAAGTAATGGAATTTTGTTTAATCACGAATCACCTCGACGTGGTGAAACTTTCGTGACAAGAAAAATTACTAAGGCAGTAGCAAATATCAAAAAGGGAAAACAGGAAAAGTTATTTCTAGGAAACTTAGACGCTGTTCGAGACTGGGGATATGCAAAAGAGTATGTAGAGGCTATGTGGTTAATGTTGCAGCAAGATCAACCAACAGACCTCGTAATAGCGACAGGAATCTCCGCAACGGTTCGTGATTTTGCTAGAGCAGCCTTTGAATATGTTGGTCTTGAATGGGAGAAATACATAGAAATTGATCCTATGTATTTCAGACCTGCTGAAGTGGATGCACTTATCGGCGATCCAAAGAAAGCGGAGAGGACAATTAAATGGAAGCCAACCACCGACTGGAAGGGACTTGTCGGAATAATGGTCGATCACGACCTGGCTATTAGCGAGGGAATAGATCAATGAGAACGGGTCTTGTGCTACTAAATAAAAATGAGGAGATTTCCTTAGCTTCATTATTACCTCAAATAAATCAAAATCTATTCTCGTCAGTCTTCTGTGTTGATGGGAATTCGAGAGACTCTTCGCAAGAATTAATTCGTTCCTATGGCATTCCAATATTGATTCAGACATCAACCGGCAGAGGGAATGCTTTTAAAATTGCCTTTGAAGAGGCCTCAAAACAAGATCTCGACGCCTTGGTTTTTCTCAGCACGGATGGCAACGAAAATCCACATGATCTATCAAGACATTTAGCGCTACTTTCCTCGGGAGCGGACTTGACCATTGCGTCAAGAATGATGCGAGAGTCCTTTAATGAGGAAGATAATTCATTATTTCGTCCTCGGAAATGGGCGAATAAATTATTTATGTGGTGCATCTACTTAGCCTTCGCAAAGGGTCAGATTAGAATCACAGATCCGATTAACGGTTACAGAGCAATAAGAAGAGAAGTATGGACAGACCTAAATCTAGATGCAGAAGGTTTTGATATCGAGTTCCAAATGTCTATTCGTGCCTACAAAGCTCGACTCAGAGTCAGCGAGTTTCCAACGATCGAAGGTCCTCGAATTGGGGGGAAGAGTGGAGCGACGGCAATCAAAACTACTAAACGACTCATATCGATCTTTGTTCGAGAACTGTTCAAGGATTGACAGTCGTTACCATTTGAAAACCTAACCCATCCAAGGAAGGGCTAGGATCTTTCGCTAAGTCATAACAGAATTCTTTACTATGATTAAGCTGGATCCATTCATTATTAGGAATATAGAGATTGACATTCGTTAACCCACCACCAAGCTTTGCAGCAAAGCCCTCTAAGAAATAGCCTTGCTGATATTTCGCTACCAAGGGTGACCACCAGAGCTGAGCGTTGCTTGTGTCTATGTCCCGTCCTTGTTTTACTAGTTGGCCCTTCGGAAGCAGCTGGAAGTGGCCCTTCATAACACATTCATTTTGGGATGTGGATAGAACAAGTGATTTTGGGCTAAAGTCGGTACCAACAAAAATAATAATAAGAAATGCTGGAAAACAAATTAAGGTGTTCAGTTTTGTGCTTGTCCTAGCTGATGTGTTGTAGTCTTTTTTTATGGCCTTCGTAGAATGAGTGCGCTTTCTAAAGGCAATTAAAATTATGATAGCTACATCTAACATTAAGGTTGATGACATGGTTCTCATAGGATCGCTCTTCAAAACGATTCCGTAGGAAAGCAACTCGGTCAGAATTAAAAGTAACGCAACAGTAAGATAAAGTCTCCTGAAAGCTTCACTCATGTTACGAATTCTGAAGAAAAGGACTATACTTAGTGCAAAACAAAAGAAAAGAGATTGGGAAGTTAATAAATTTACACTCAATAATCGATGTAAAACGAGAGGTACAGCTCTAAGGATATTTGATAAAACTGCGTCCATAGTTTGAAGTGGCGATGAAATAAATTGGTGAATAGTTTCATCTTTTGCCAGTCTCCAAAGGTCCGTCTCTGTAGAGTATTGACCCTTAAAAACTTCGTAAGCTCGAGTCCAATCTGTGTTTCCATGGGTTAGCCCGTATAAGGTAGCCCAAGTATTGCCTGAATTCATAAAGTTTTTTAGTCTAGTTATTATTCCTATGAGGTTTAGGGTGAAGTACGTGCTAAACAATAAAAAAATTTGGATTAAAGCCTGTAATCTTGAAATATTTTTCATACGAATCAGTACAAAAACCATGAGAATTCCAGCAAGCATTGGGAACATAATGTTCCCTGGTCTCGTTAATTCAGCAATAGCTAGAACATGAATCGAAGCAAGGAGTAGAATACTGTTTCGTCGGTTGACGCCTAACAGAGCAATGAGAATTGCAGTCGCACATAACAGAATGCCCAATTCCTCTGACATAAATTGAGTAGAAGCAAGTGTTGTCCAGATTCTAATAGAGAAAATGGCGAAGAGGAGGACTCCTGCCCAATGCGTTAGCCTGTTAAGTTCTAAGCAAATTAGAGTCAATAGCAAGGCGAACAAAAGAGATATGAGCGTGTAGTAGCCTGACACGGAAGGCCAGATTGCATATAAGAATTGAGCAATCATAGGAAAAAGTGGTCTGCGAAAACACCATAGTTGGTTAGAACCCCACTGATTGAAATAATAAAGGGAACGAGAACAAGATGCCCATCCCGTGGCATCAGAAACAGGTAAGCCGGACATTGATAATCCGACCGAAGGATTAGCAGATATTTTAGAAAGTAGGAAACCGGCAATTGAAACAAAGATAATTACTGGAACTATGGGTGAAGATTTGAGATAGCTCGAGGTTACTTTTTTGATTTTTTACCTCTTCTCCTAACAATATTGATCCCATAATACTAGAGAATGGCTTCAGCAACTGTTGACACCGGAATATCTCGCACTAAGGCTGCATTGGGTTGGACCTGTGTGTCATTTTTGCGGCTACCTGAAAATTCTTGTGATATTTTCCCCCTGAGGGCGTGGCCCTCAGATTTATCGAGACAACTAGCTGGGAGAAAGATCTCCATTCGTAGCAGGGGCGCATCTTGAATTGCCGCCTCTATCAAGTTCATTTTCTATTCTCCGAAATGAAGCTGTTGAGCGAACTCTCTGGAGGATCACACTCGAATGTCCATTGGACACATTTGTCATAGTAGAAAAATACATTCCATTTTTTACCAAATATATTGAGCATTAATATGTCGGACAGATGTATGCTGATGTCATTGGGGGGATAGATTGAGAATTTTGTGAGTTCAACTAATGAAACATTTTGCTGAATCTTTAAAAAGACTAGGACTTCAAGTTGAAAGAAACGTGGATATCCGGGTCAAGAAGGGTGAAGAATTGCGAATTCTCTTTGGGGTTAATAGTTTGGTACAGGGCGGTGCACAACGTTTCACCGTAAACATCGCTGAAGAATTAACACGATACAACCACCAAGTAGAAATACTATGCTTATATCCTGAAGAAACTGATTTTTTTAAAATTGATAAAAATATTCAAGTCCATAGATTTGTTCGACCATTTCAAGATCGAAGTCGATGGGTACCAAGGTCTTTTTTGCGGCGACCAGTACGGCTTGTGCGCAGAGCTCAAGACTTAATGGCTATTAGGAAAATAATTATCGCAAGTAAACCTGACATTATTGTCGCCATCGAGGGGTATATGGGTGTCCTACTTGGAATTGTAACCCCAAGAGGCATTCCTTTGGTCATAAGCGAAAGGGTTCACCCAAAGTATCATCCGGTAGGTGGCGAACTCGAAAGGTTTCAAAAATGGGTTTATAGCCGGAGAAATGTGAGCGTACATGCCCAGGGTTGGGAAATCGGTCACTACCTTTCCAGTAAATATGAAAAACCCGTTACAGTCCTTCCGAATATCGTACGTCAGCCTAAAAAAGAACGCATCGAGAAGACAAAAAATAGGGTACTTGTACTCTCGAGATTTTCTCACCAGAAGGGCATTGATCTTGTATTAAGGGCTTGGAGTCAAATTCCAGAATATATGCAAAATAGTTGGACTCTCGAGATTTATGGCGATGGTGATCGATCGGAAATGAAATCGCTGCTTGATGAATTGAAAATCAATAAATCCGTAAGTTTGAACGGACCGACTTTATCTACCGAATCCTTGTTTGAGGACTCTTCAATCTTTGTTTTGCCCAGTAGATACGAGGGATTCCCAAACGCACTTGCTGAAGCGATGTCTCACGGTTTAGCCTGCATTGCGACTGATTGCCCTTCTGCCATTAGGGAGTTAACCTTAAATGGTTCATTGGCGTTATTGACACAAGTGAGCGCAGAGGGGATTCGTGACTCGCTCATAAGCCTTATTTCCGATAAGAGTATTCGTGATGAACTAGGCGACAAAGCAAAAAAAGTTTCAACTATTTTTAGTGCTGCGAAGGTTACCAAGCAATGGCTAGATTACTTCGAGCAAATTCTGCTTCCGGCACAACATGAAATAGATTGCAATGCGTGCCTAACAAAACTGGGTTCAAAAGATATCGTAGAGTGGTCGCATATAGATACGCTTGAAAGTACTTTGGAACACGTTTGGAATATAAAGTATAATTTCTACGGAAACGAAACGAAATTTATTCAAAGATACGAGTGTAAAAAATGCGGTTCCTCGAACTTCAATATGGGGCCTGGCGATGCTAGTTTCTATAGTGCATGTTATCAAAGTAAGCTTTACTCAAGAACAGATGATTGGGACTACGTTCGGGCGTTTGAAATATTGGAATCAACCCAATCACTCAAGATTTTAGACGTTGGATCAGGTGTTTCACGGTTCATCAGTTTAATCGACTGCCCCTGTGAAAAATTAACTATTGTTGAGATCGATAGGGCTATACGCGACTTTCAAGCTTCATCCGTTTTCGAAGCATTTCCGGACATTGGTAGTTTGACTGGAAAGTATGACTTGATCATGATGTCCCATTTTCTTGAACACATTGTGGATCCTTCTGCATATTTAGATGAGATAAAAGTTCATTTAAAACTCAATGGACGGGTTTTTGTAACCGTTCCGAATGCTAAGTACGGTTCCAATTTCTTTTCAGCCCTAGATTGGCCACCTCATCACGTAACTCGCTTCACGGCCAACGGCATGCATCAACTCGCTCACAGAAGTGGTTTTAGAGTTCTTCAGATCCATACAAAAGATTATGGAACCGAAGATGAATTCGATTTTATGTTTGAGCTGGCACTTTCTTAAAAACTATGTAGGTATTCGTTGGAAAGCTTTCAGTCGAGTCTAATCTGTCGATAATTAATCCCACTATGTTAAAAAAAACGTTTTGAATCCAGAACAGTGGTGCGAATAGTACTTTGATGATTTTTCCCGCGGTAGAACTCATGAGTTTGTATTCACAGAAATTGAGCCATAAGGTGATCAGGCTAGCTCCGATACCTCCGATAGTCCCAACCTCTACAATTTCATACCCATTACATGCTTTTATTAATTCGAATGTGGTCCAACGTCTGTAATCGTGCGGCGTTCCATGAAAAGGATAAATGAAGGGCATGTTTATCATGCAATATCCATCGTCCTTCAGTACTCTTCCAATCTCCTCGATTGTAATCTGCGGTTCTTCTGCGTGTTCAAGCACCTGTGTACACAGGACGTAGTCGAAGCTCGCATTTTGGATTGGAAACGAACCATTCGCATCCACTACATAATGGGTATGAGTAGTTGGATAAATATCCAAACCGATCCATTTTAGGTCAGGTCTAAGTTCCCAATATGGACCCGACCCACACCCCACATCCAAAATTGAAGAGTTAGTTGGAATTTTTTCAAGTTGTTGCCTTGCAAATTTTAAAAGTATTGAATCCATGATCCATTGGTGGTGGATGATTCGCGAATAAGGTTGGGAGCCCAGGACCGCTCCTGAAATCTTTTGATGAAATGTCAATAATTGGAACTCAATTTTTCCAAGTCTTCCTGACGCCATACTGCATTATAACCAAAAGTGTCTATCCAGTAGCTCAGCGATACGACGATGTCCTTAGACTTGAAGAGCCTTAAGCCATTTTTGTTTTATTTCTGCACTATCTCTCGATTTGAGGAGATTCTGACGCCTTAAGGCTAGCTCCTGGTGAAGGAGACTCTCCCCCCTGCCCAATTGGCGTCCTATCTCCGAAGCTAGGCTGAAAGCATTTCCCCGAGTAAAAGTACAAATCTCGGGCGTAAATTCCGTGAATTTGAGATAGTCAGATGAAATTACCTGCACACCACTTAAAACCGCTTCAAGCAACGAGTTTGGATCACTCTCCCATGAATCTGAACCCATTACATAAAAAGTCAGCGTGGAGTACCAAAGTCGCAAGTCAGATTCACCGGGAAGGAGTGTCACATGTTCTCTAATATTATGAAATTTTACTAATTCTTCTATCCTCGCCCAACCTGGAATTCCGAAACCAATTAAGCTTAGACGAACATCCCATCCCTTAGAACGTAAAATTGAGCACGCTTCTATTAATATATCGTGCCCCTTGCCATTTACAGCCCGTGCCGCCATCCCGAGAGTGATTGGGTTTTGTGAAAGTGTCTTAGAATTGAAATTATTTTCATAAGCACTTCTAATGAAATTTGGAATCAAGAAAGTATTACGACTGGCAAGGCCCTGCTGCTTGTGCCAATCCTCAGCCATTTTTGAATTTGCAACCGTCGTGTGAATAATGTACTTTCTAACTAGACGAAGCATAATCTTTTTTAATCGTGTGGCTCTCGGCCACATAGTATTTCTTGAACTTCCAATCACTAGGTTGATTCGTGCCAATCTTGCTGCAATACCGCCGATGATTTCCCCCTTATATAGCCAACCAATCACTATGTCAGGTGGCATTGCCTTAAAGCGTAAAGTTAGGCGAACAAAGTCAATTGGGCCAGTAACTTTTGTGAATTTCAGTTTCTTGTAGCAAATGCCTAGGGTGGATAAGTAATCTTCGAAAGGCCCATTGTGCCCAATAACAATAAGATCAATTCGGAAATCCGTTGACAAATGCCTTAACACTTCCACTAATTGAAGTTCAGCACCACCAATATTCGTGCTCCCACAAACGATTGCTAGCGATTTCATTTAAAACGCTCCACAGAACTCGCCAACGACAAGAGAATCCATAGGTAGGTTGCTGATTTATCTGAACTTTTCAAGTTTTCCGTCCATAAAGCTTGGACATAACCGGAGTCGACCCCGATTGACTCCCAGGAGAATCTGTGAACAGTTTCCTCACCCCAGGGCCGAAGAGTTGTTCGCAACCATTCGCCAATTGGGGCTCCGAATCCCATTTTTGAACGCCGGAAAATATCTTCTGACACATATTTGGAGAGAATCTCTTTCAGCACATGTTTTTGCTCG
>Ga0208618_1000854_pt1 | contig 13019 bp, 17 predicted proteins | sample CryBogCBE18Jul08_FD_184585 | JGI IMG/M metagenome (GOLD analysis project Ga0208618, IMG submission 184585) | Freshwater microbial communities from Crystal Bog, Wisconsin, USA - CBE18Jul08 (SPAdes) | ecosystem: Environmental > Aquatic > Freshwater > Lake | place: Crystal Bog, Wisconsin, USA...
CACCAGTATATTTCGCATAAGCAGGAATACCTTTTTTCATACTAGAATCTTCTTCCCATATTCCTTGTTTTTTTACTAATTTATAAGGCTGAAATCCATTCGCTTCAAGGACTGCGGAAAATACTCCAAGACCTTCTAAAGTTTTATGCTGTGAATATACCAATTGATTTCTAAATTTACCTGCTTCTCCAATACTAGCCTTCATATCGGTTAACATTTTCAATAATTTTGGAGAATATCGTTTCAATGCTTCTTCTGATAAATATTTTTCAGGATGTTCTCTTAATTTATTCAAAATTTCAGGCTTCTCAACAGTAGTTTCTTCGTCCGCTCCTTCATCCATAGTTACCTTTAATTCGGGCGGAACTGCATAATCACAAACCAATCTTGTAGCAATGCGGAATGATCCTAAATTCTCATTCAAATCCGCTTTCATTCTAGATTTTCTTGACTCCTTTCGAATTTCTTCATGTCGTTCTTCCAAATATCTTAAAAATTGATTATCAGACATTGGAATTTTCTGCAAGGTCTGGTCTTCTTCTAATCGCTTTGGAAGTAACGATTCATCTGCTCCTTTGAAGAAAGATACCAAACCTTGAATTCGGCGTTGAAATAAAAGAGCATTCTTGATACTTAAACCATCTACAAATGTATTCATAAATTGTTCATAATCAGTTGGTAAACATTCTAATTCTTCCGCAACTAAAAATTCATTTGAAACCAATTCAATTCCACCGAAACTAGTTTCAAACCGATTTCGCCAAGTATCTACCCATTTTTTTATATCTTTTTCTTGTTCAAATTCCTTATTATGTTTTACAGCAATACGTTCTCCCTTTTCATTATAAACACTTTCAAAATACGGCGGATTTCGTGTCAGCATAATGGTTCGCTTAACGGAATTGTATTCTATTGTATCAACATCTTTCAACGCTCTAAAAAAAGATGTCATTTGCCCTTCATCCCAAGATACTGCTGATTTTGTTGGAATTGAAATGCGTTCAATAGGCCCGCGTAATAAATTCATAAGGAATGCAATTTCTTGTGGACGATTGATAATTGGTGTTCCAGATAAACATACAATCTTTGTATTTTTCGCATGATACAGCATATCATATAACTTCTTCTTAGTCTGGCGGTCGTTCACTACACTTCCAATTAAGTTATGCGCTTCCTCAATAATTATAACCGAATTATCAAATAAGTCTGGTTGATCTGGCGGTAATACCTTGTCTACATTTTGGCTTGAAATACCATTATAGTTAATGAAATTGAATCTTGAATGGATTACATCATCAATTTGATTATCAATTCCTTGCTGTTGTTCACGCGGAAGATTGCGGAAGTTGGGTTCACGTCCAGCAATTGTGATAAAATAGCGGAGATGTCTATCTAAATATGCTTCTGAAATACCCATCGCAATAGCTTGAGCCTTATCTTCGTCCGAACGAACGGGACGCATTTCCCAATATTGATCGATTGCATATACCGGATCTCCGCATCTTCTAATTTCTTGAAGGTAATTCTCGCGAAGAGAAGCGGGAGTTAAAACGTATACCTTGTTTGTAGACATCAATGATTCAGCAACAGCGATAGAAGAACATGTCTTACCGGAACCAAGACCATGGTAAAAAAGTAGACCTCTGTACGGGGTTTCAATTAATAGGTAATCGCGGACTAATTTCTGGTATGTGAAAAGCTCAAATCCGGTTCTTGAAAGGTCGGCGTTTTTGTCACGATATTTCAAGAAAGTTCGAGTGACTGCGTCCGAAAACGCTTTGCGATTCGGCAATACATAAGCCATTATTTTTACTTTCAGTTTAAAACTTAGACATTGTACGGATTGTTAATACTAATGCCAAGTTCATACATTTGCAAAATATGCGGATATCATATCGATAAATATGGTATTAACAAAGACACACTTCCAGATAATGGAAAGCTTCCATGTACGTATCACAAACAAATTGGGATATCTATTCCAAAGAAAAAATGCTTAATTATGTAATGGAAGAAATATTTCGTAAATCACCTCGTCTTTGGATGATAGCTATTTATTTGTTTCTTGTTGCTGGGTTTCTGTATGTACGACCGGCAATGGCATTTGGACGGGACGGCCGAATTCGCCCATTTGGAACATCCCAGAAGGATGCAACTGTGTTCCCTGTATGGCTCTGGATGTTTGTCCTTGCTGTTGTGTCGTATCTTGGGGTGGTTTATGTCCTTGATTATTCATTATAGCCAAATGTTGCGGACATAAAGTTGTATACACCTCCATACCCCAAACTTCAACAATACATCCGCAGTGTTTAGGCATAATTTGACGTGGAGGCATTTATTTACACATAACACCAATTGTTAAAACTAAATGAAGACTAAAGCGGACCTACGTAAACTTGGTTCTTCTAAACATCGTCGATCAAAGAAATTGAATGATTTAATCAATTCAACAATTGCCAATATCGATACATATGCCAGAAATGGTGAAAAATCCCATCTTGCACTTATTTTTAAATTTAATAACTCTAAAAAGGATTTTTTGAAATCTTATCTAAATGCTGTTTTGAAGGAATATCCAGATATCGATATTGATACTGATCTATATAGTATTACATCCACATTGTACATCACATTTTCATGGAAATGAAAACGGATTCTTTAAATCCAACACAAGTCACTATTACCTAAAATGTCTTCAACAACACTCACAGTGGATGAGATTCTGACACTCATAAAAACAACTCGAAATCTATATGTACATGATTGTACTGAAGAATGCGACAAGTTTGGATGCTTGTCAACAAAACTTCTGCTTGATGATTTTGTAAAAGACTTTGTAGAACTAGTAAATGCAAAAGTTACTAGTTAATTTTTGTATGTATAAAACCATTTTCCATCAACCTTTTCCGCATGTTGATTCATGAAATCTTCTAATGCGGAACCTGTTCTTGGTATAGAAGCAATATGTTTATAATTGAATAACGATTTATCTGTAGGAGGTGGAATGATATCTGAAGAATGGCGTTTTTTCAGCGGATAAATTGCTAATTCTGGGGGCCCATTTATACCACGTGAATCTTCTGCGAAGTGAACATAGTTTGCACGAGATCCTAAAATACCAGCCTGAACTGCATGCTTATATGCTTTTACATCATTATTACCTAATGCGGTCCACCCAATTAATGATGGGTGTTTATCCATGAATGAATCCCGAAAACAGGGGTCATATGCCCTTGGTTTAAGACAAGCTTTCCGCGTTTTATTACACGATACCATAAATTGCTTTTTCGTTAATCGTGTTGCCCGCGTGAATTTTGATGGTGCTAACAATGAAACAATCTTTAAATCAGTATCAGCTACATAGACTTGTATGTTTGGAATATCTTTATACCATTGCGGAATGCCATCTACTACAAATGGACTATAATAGAAAAATACATTATATTGCGGAGGTATACAATTATCCACTCCGTCATAATCACTTTCTGGATTCGAAACGGCACGAAATAATAACGTTCCTTTTGGAATCTTTATAACTGGAATAGGTGTATTCCCGTATTTTATCATTATCTTAAATGTCAAAGAAATGTTTGAGCCGTGTATCCAAGCCTCTTAGCGAATCATTCGTTGGAATTGTATCAAGAGATAACCCTGTTTCTTCCGTAATTTTACCCATAATTTCATCAAATATAGATGAATGTTCCGCGTCTAATGACCCATAAGCCTTTAAATGTTTTCGAAATGCGGTTAACCACTTATGAAATTTCATATATGCCATTAACTTGGTATGAAAATATCTATCTGTCTTAGCCCTATTATAAGCCTTATCTAATCCGCTTTCTGTGTCTTTAGGAAGTTTGGCAGTTTGAATTGTATGCGGAAAGAATATTGCAAAATCATATAATTTCAAACTTGAATCAATAAAATGTAATACATAAAACGTTTTTAATGTTGGATCAAATTTGATATCTCCTTTTTGATACATGAATAAGTATCCTTTAGAAGTTAAATCATTGTATAAATTTATTACATCATCTATGTCAGATACTTCTACCGTATAATCGACATCAAGGCCTTTTTTATTTCCTTTTCGTATAAATTTCATTTGGCCTCCTTATTCTTTTCCTTTTCTTCTTCTTTCTGCTGAAGTTTCGTAAGCATATCTTTCTTAAATTTGGACATTTCATCCGCTGATGAAACACATGCTTTCTTCTCTGTATAATGTATGTTCCAAACAGTTGAAATCCACATTGCTAACATAATCAAATAACCAACGCCAACTATATCTGATGTGCCTGATGGAATTCCAAATGAATTTAATGTATTACCAAATGGAGTTCGAACCGCTTCGAAATATACAGCTATACTATAGACTGTAGTTGGCAATAAAGCGGAAAATGCTCCCTGTTTTATGCTTTCAAAGAAGGCTGTCTTTCCGCATTGAAGTAAACTTGACAAAATAGAAATCACAATTCCAGCTAAAAAAAGACTTCCATATACTGCGAGTCCTGATATTCCAAATGATTTCCAGTCCATCCTTATTTCTTCATGATAGAAGATGAAATATGTGCTTCCACCTCATCAATAACCTTTTTACGTTCTACATAATGCGGACGAGTAATTGCCTTTGATTCTGATAACGTCTTCCAATCTACAGCTGAAACTTCTCTCCGCTGTGAAAGAGTTAATTTCTGCTTTAAATTCATAATTTTAGAATTCAACAGAATCGCAAGGTAATATACATGTTTATACATCACATTATTGGTTCCTTTAAAGACTTCAGTAAAGGATACTGTTGGAATTACTTGATATGCTTCTTTGGGAATATTCGTTTCTTCAGAGAATTCTCGAATTGCACAATCCAAATCTGATTCTCCTCGCATTCGGCGACCCTTTGGAAATCCCCATTCAGGATCGCGATATTTCGATGCGAATTTAGTAACCAATGATTTGCGGTCTAATGAATTAAATCGTTCTTGTGCCAAATCAAATTCAAGACCATGAGATTCTCGTCCATTTCCCCAAAGTTTATTCCACAAATTCTCAAATGTTTCCTCTACTAGCCACTGCTGTTCTAGCTGTGTCATATTTGATACCAATTTTTCAACAAAAGGTAGATTACTTAATTCATATTTTCCTCGAATAAATTCGACATAAGCCATACTATCTTTTCGCTTGACCATTAGAACACTCACAGTTTTGGGGTCTACTGGAAGTTTCATAGGCTCATACATCCCACGTAACAACATAATACCACATGAAATAATCGGGTCTTTACATGTTCTAAACACATGCCCTTGCTGTCCACAGTTATTACAATACATTGGTCGAAATGACATCTCTGTGTATTTGTCCGTTTTTTACTTCGCCTTTTCATACAAATGGGAGCTAAGCCAACCAAGATTCAAGTTCCACAAGCCCCACAGCTGGACATGAGTGCAGCCAAATTCGATGCTGCATATGTTCAGGCAATACAGCGAGAATCAGCCCAAGCCATTAAAAATGCAACAGCTATTGTTCAAGAACAAACCAAGAAAGCAAGTTCGTTAAAATTTATGTTCAGTTTGTTTGGAGGATTTGTTGGATTCACAGTTGTTGTTCTAACAGGTATTGTTATTTACGATATTATTGCCAGAGCATACGGTTGGAGAACATTAATACTCCCCGCATCTACCCCCGCTCCACCAAGCTCAAATGATATTTTATATATTGATAGCGCTACATATGGCGCCGGAACCCAGATTGCAGATGTAACATCCTACCTACGAGGACGAATTCAGGGGAATACATCGCTACCATCGTTCATTGTAAGCTACGCCAATTTAGGCCTTAGTGCGCCTCCAGCCCCAAATGTGGTCAATATACTAACCGTGAATTGGTATACCGGATATAATGCCATTATAACAACTACAGCCCAACAAGGCGGTGTATTCCCAACATTACCAACTGCTAACCAAACTCCGGCGCCACAAGCCCCTATGCAATCTCCAGCTCCATCTTTCTTTTCTTCTTTATGGAGCTATACCACTGGCGGCTCTGGAAGCGGTAATCTAGTTTCTGGAGTACACGATGCATCTGGATCAGCCGTTATTAAGGGCAATAATGCGCCACTATCTGGGGAAAGTGATGGCGCATATGGAATCCAATGGTGGATGTATATCCAAGATTGGAATTATGGATATGGAAAGCAAAAAACAATTGTAAAACGCCCAGATGCGACCAATCCGAGTATTACAAATCCAAGTATTTCGCTTCATCCAACTGATAATTCCCTTCAGGTAACTGTATCATTATTTCCTGCATCTCAAGGTGGAGCTGGTAAGGTTGTTCCAGCTCCAGCCGGACATTCAGATGCTACAGATGATGTATTCACGTGTGAAGTACCCAATATTCCGCTTCAAACCTGGTTCTCTGTAAGCGCAACAGTATTTGGCCGCAATTTAGATGTTTATATCGATGGAAAACTAGTCAAGTCCTGCTTTTTACCAGGAGTTCCTAAACCAGCAGCGGGAGATATCCAATTAACTCCAGGAGGCGGATTCTCTGGTAAGGTTTGCGACTTCTACCATTATCCGCGTATGTTAACTCCTGGAGATGCGATGAACTTCTGGAGCGCTGGAACCTCTTGTAAGAGCACAACAGGACCTACTGCCGCATCAGCAACTACAGGATATTCTGTCAAATTCAGTTTGAATGATGCAACCGGTAAACAAGTCCAACAATATACATTCTAACAAACATCAAAGTAAAACTTTGAATTGGGAATATCACAATATACCTTTTGGGAATTCTTGTGAAATATAAGTTGAGTTTGTTCAGTATTGTTATATAAATATACCTTATCAGGTATATCAGATTTCATAAAAGTTTCTATTGAATTCTGAACATGAATGTATATTTCTTTCGCAATTTTTGGATCTAATGGCTGATGTACGCGATCTTTTAAACGACGTAATGCAACCGACATAGGGGCATATACTATGCCCAATATGATTTCATATCCACGTTGCTTTAAAAAATCCATACGGCGTAATATTTGCCCCTTATTTCGGCATGTTCCGTCATATAAGAATGAATATCCATCTTCTATAGTTCGATCAATTAATTTTGGAAACATAGCAGTTGCCTTATCTTGACTTCCAACAAGCGGACGAATATTGTCTATATTCAATGTCACATATGTTGTTCCAATCCCCGCATCGTTCAAAAATTTAGTTTGTGTTGTTGTTTTTCCAACTCCTGCAGCGCCACACATAAAAATTGCTTTCTTGTGTTTTGGTTTGCGAACACCTCGTATGAGAGACTCGTAAATCTGATCTTCCATTATGAAACACTTTGAATAAACTCTGGCGCTTCTCTTTTAGTATATTTAACAATTCCCCGCTGTTTTAGCTTGGCCTCTACATAGTATGTTTGATATGCTTTAGTGACGTCTACATTTTTGTATTCTAGCGGCATTGCCTGCGCGAATTGTGTCAGACCGATATTGGGAATTCCAGCGGGAGGATTTTTCAAAAGCCACACGATATGGGGTTCCGTCTTGTGTGTCTTATGGTCTCCATACCGATACTGATATTCCTTACAAAGCCACCATCCAAGCGAAGCAAGCCATAAATAATTGGAAAGACTTTGCCGACACCAAATTGCGCATGGATGGTTTTTATGAGATAGTTTATATGCATTTGTAGGTAAAGTTTGTGGATTCAATATCCAATATGCTGAATATAATAGCTGCGCAGTTTCAATAATCATTTTAATCACATGTTTATCGCAGTGAAATTCAGCAGACTTTCGCGGACTAAGATTTAGTATAAAGATATTCATGCCATACATGATTGGTCGTAATGAAATCCATTTTAAGTATACAAAACGGATTTAAAGACCTTAACTGAATATGTGTAAAATGACTACCGATATTGTTGAAGTTGTGATTTACTATGGGCATTATGGTGCAAATCAGTCTAAACGTACTAGATTGTATGCAAATCAAAATATAATTAACTTGGATTCTTTCCTAGATCATATTGATGATGACATCTTGTTCAAGAGTATTCGTAAAACTGGATACAAAAGTATTGATAAACTACAGGAAGATTTGTTGAAATATAAAAGTGTTGAGCTTTATGAAGATAATGTAAGTCACTACCCATACGCAACTATTGTTATTTCGAATCCTAAGATATATGTTGATTAAGATTCTTTAGTAATTTAATAGATAATGGATGCTACTTTTTCAATTGTTGTGGCTATAGCTGTTGTAGGTGTAGCTTTGTGGTATTTTTCGCGTGAATCTGCGGTACCATCTTCGTCTGTAGCAGTACAAACTCCAATTACTGATGGTAAATCAAGTATATCAAGTCCATATTCACTTCCGCGTTCTTTAAACCAAGATAAAGGACTTGAATTTTCTTACACATGCTGGATTAAGATAGACGATTTTGCTTACCGCTATGGCAAAAAGAAAGTGATTTTTAACAAAGGTCCTGAAGATTTATCATCTGAATGTCCTGCCCTATTGGTCGATAGTTTAACAAATTCATTATTAGTTGAATTGGATACATTTGGATCCCGCGAAGTCATCCCGATTTCAAATATTCCAGCAAAGAAATGGATCCATGTTGGAATTGTTGTAGCGCAAGATTCTGTAAATGTTTACATTAATGGAGAATTAAAGACTCATCATTCTTTAAGTCAATTGCCAAAACAGAATAATGGAACTGTTCATATGGGAATTGGTGGTGGATTTGATGGTAAATTAGCAAATCTGCAGTATTACACATATTTGTTAACACCAGCAACTATTCGATCTGTAATGGGATCTCCACCTAAGTCAGATCCAACTGATGCGAATGCTCCAACACCTCCGTATTTCGCATCATCATGGTGGACTACATGAATTAATGAATAGCCTCTAGTTGTGCTTTAGCAGCTGCCGCATCTGCTGCCTGAGCTTGTGCTTGATTTTTCATTTTTTGAAACTCATCATTTAATGTATCTAATTTCTTCTTAGTTTTTTCTAAGTCTTTGTTCACAGATGTTAAAGTTGGAGGTGAATTCGCGAGGTGTTCGCGGATAATCATATCTTTATTTGCTACTACAAAAGCGAGCAGAATAATTAAACATATTAACAGCCCAATATGTTTGAACATCTTTGCTTTGTTAGATACAAATGAGTTCATCCCAAGGCGCAGCGGCTGGGTCAACATCCCAATCAGCAACAAGTCAGATTCCTACAGTTCAGATAACTCCAGGATATACGTATACTCAAACTGTATTACGTGATTCATCAGATTGGACTACGCTTCTCAAACAAAGATTGGTATATGCTAAATATAGTCAGACACCAGTCCCTCAAACAAATCCACCGTGGCTGAATCGCGGAAACAATTTCCGCCTTACATACCTTATGGGCCAATTCAAATGTAATTCAGGAACATGCTCTGGTGGTGCGTTTGGCGGTTCTTTGTCCGCTATTGCTGGCCCATTGATTACTTAAGGCATAATATGGTGTTTATGTAAATATTCTTCCGCATAATGGGTTAATAATTTATATAATCGTTCCTTTAATGTCTTAATTTGCGATAATACAGTTTCTTTACTCCGCAGTTCCATCAACTTATCCAGCAATTCAAGCAAACTCTTTTCCGCTTCCAAGTATTTTGGTAATCCAATATTTGAAAGACGCGAACGAAATTGATCTAATTCAAATTCTACTTTTTCTTTAGGAATATGAACAGGAGTTTCAAACATACTTTCAAGAGTACCTAAGTCACCGTAAACAATGTAAAGTCTACCTAAATCGCCATTGAACATATCACTTAATACGTAAAGCATACGCGTATATTTCTTTAATCTAGCAAGTGCAAACATCCGCTTTGCCATTTTGAAATAGTTTCCATCATGTTTTAATACATAAATATTCTCGCGAATTGAAGTTTCAATATTTGACATTCCTGAATTTAAAACTTTTCCATTCTTTTTAAATGTGTAAATTACTGAAAAATCTGTGAAACGATTATTCTGAACCCAAGAAACAACATCAACTTTTGTAATAGTTGGAGTTTGAAATGCTTCTTCTAATGTGAACTTACGGCCATCTACAAGCGTCTTATGCCCTTGAAGGATCTCATATGGCTTCCAGCGAATAATGTGAAATCGAAGGGCATGTTGCGCTTCTAGTAGGCCTAATTTGGTCATAGTTGGTTTTAATAATTTCAATCCATCCAAATGTTCTTTTTTTGTTATAATTCCATGAAATAACAGTTCATCCATTTTGCTTTTTGAATGTTCATAATTATAGGTATTTCCAATCACTTTCCATTCCTCAATGGATCCGCTTTTTACATCACCAATATAAGTTAGCGGAGTATGTTCGAGGTCTCTGATTATATTTTTAAATTTTGAAACTGTATCATGAAGTGAACGAACGTGAACTATTTCACCCGCATCATAATCACCCGCATATATTTGCGAACGCAGGGCCATGCTACCAACTATTTGAATATTACGCCCGTTACTGAATGACATTTTAGAAAGAATTTTAAGCGCATCCACCGGGTATCCATCAGGATATGATTTACGAGCTACGATACTCGCCATTGTAAATCCCTTTGTATTTTTCTTTCTTGGTTCAAGCAAGGATGGTGAAAAGAGCATCCGCAGAGAATGCTCGACAGCGAAAAGCTTCTGAAGACATGACTGATGGAGACAAGAAACCTCCAAAGAAAAAGTCAAAATACAATTTGAGAAACGCTAGAAAAAGGCGAACAGATGACACTGAATGGATTGATGACGATACATTAATAACTTCTGATGAAGAATCCGAAGAAGATGATAATCCAAAATATGTTATCTCAATTGATTTTGATGATGAAGAAGATGAGTCAGATTGGGAACCTAGTAAAAAAATGTTATCCTCAATGTTTGGAAAAAAGGAAAAAGAAAGTAAAAAGAAGTTTCCAATTAAATTAACGAAAGAAGAACAACAATATTTTGAAAAACAACCTCTTAAAAAGCGAGATGAATTAATGAATTTAATGACAAAGGTTTCGCAGCTGACAATAGAGAATGGAGAAATCCCAAATAAATTCCAAATTTTACAACTACCTATTCCAGATTATATGAAATCAAGTGTAATCAAGAAATTATCAATCTTATCTGAAATGGGAAATGATGTTGGCGAATCATATAAACTACGAACATGGGTAGAGGCATTTCTCCGCATCCCGTTTGGTAAAACAACTCCATTACCAATTCAGTTATCGGACGGTAAAAAGAAATGTACAGAATTCATGATCAAATCAAGACAAATTATGGATAAAGAAATTTATGGAATGGTATCTGCTAAAACCCAGATTCTACAAATCATGGCACAATGGATGGTAAATCCAAATTCTGTTGGCAATGTAATCGCTTTACAAGGCGCTATGGGTGTAGGTAAGACATCAATTGCCCGCAATGCGATTGCTAAAGTTTTAAATCGTCCATTTGAATTCTTTTCATTGGGTGGATCTTCTGATATTTCAAACTTTATTGGGCATTCTTACACTTATGAAGGTTCAATGTGGGGAAGAATTGCGGATTCTCTTATGCACGCTGGTGTTATGAATCCAGTTATGTATTTTGATGAGCTTGATAAAGTTTCAACAACGCCTCAAGGCGAAGAAATTACCAGTATGATGATTCATTTGACTGATCGTTCTCAAAATAGTCAGTTTCATGATAGATATTTCTCTGGAGTAGATTTTGATATGTCGCAATGTTTATTTGTGTTTTCATTTAATGATATTGAAAAAGTACATCCGATTCTTCGCGATAGAATGACTATCATAAACTGTACCGGATATAATGAAAAAGATAAAACAGAAATTCTTAAAAAACATATTTGGCCACAACTAATAGAACGTCTCCGCTTTTCAACAAACGAAGTAACAATTACAGATCAAGCGATATCCTATTTAATTTCTGAATTTTCTGAACACGAGAAAGGTGTTCGTTCGCTTATTCGGGCTGTTGAAACTATGATTACGCGATTGAACATGTTCCGTGTTTCATCAGATGAAATTATGAAAGAATACGCTTTCTATTTAGAGTTTGAATTCCCAATAAACATCTCAAGACAAATCGCAGAAACCTTATTAACAAATTATGATAAGAAAGAAGCGGACTTATGGAAATCTATGTATGTATAGATAAATGGTGAAGAAGTCTGGTGATATTATTGATAAATTTATTAAATCAACAAATTGGAAGATAGGTAGTTTCAACGTACTTCCAATTGTATTTGGAACTATCATGGCATTGATTGATATTGCCATGATGAGCACAGTTAAGATGACAAGTACTGGCGGAATAACAACTGCAGTAGGAGTTCCGCTTTCAATGGCATTATACGCATTAGAACCGCTTGTGTTCTTGAAAGCGATGAAGTATGAAGGTATGGTTGTTACAAATTTAGTTTGGAATATGTTGAGTGATGTAATTGTAACGTTACAAGGTATATTAATATTTGGAGAATCAATTAAAGGGCTGAGATGGGTAGGAATTGGAATGAGTATGGTAGCATTAAGTATATTCGCTTACACGGATGAGTAACTCCTGAAAACGGATTATATTAATCTAAATGTTTTTGCATTACAAATGAAATGGCTTGTGTAGCTATTGTTCTATCTACAGGTGTTCGATGCACACGTGCAAGTGTAGCATCCAGTGATAGATGTAAGGTTCATACTAATAGTTTGAAGCGACATGGTCTGTATAAGACCGAAATAAATGAACTTGTAGTAGGTTATGATCATGATTTGAAAGAGATTCATTCGATTATACATAGTGGAATTAGTCCAGACGAATACTTTGATAGACTACGCGATAGAATGGATCAATTTAATCATGACAAAGCTGCACTGGAGCTTAAACACGCTAATTCCTGAAAACGGATTTTATGGTTATAATAAGGGTATATCTCACTCGTAAGATGTAGTATTGGTTATATACGATATTATACCTTATAACTTTAAGAT
>Ga0208618_1000856_pt1 | contig 13007 bp, 11 predicted proteins | sample CryBogCBE18Jul08_FD_184585 | JGI IMG/M metagenome (GOLD analysis project Ga0208618, IMG submission 184585) | Freshwater microbial communities from Crystal Bog, Wisconsin, USA - CBE18Jul08 (SPAdes) | ecosystem: Environmental > Aquatic > Freshwater > Lake | place: Crystal Bog, Wisconsin, USA...
GTCTTGGGACTTGGCCCATGCGGGCTTTTTGTGGCCTTGACGCTTGCGCAAATGGGATTTCGACCCATTGTGATCGAGCGCGGCAAACCCGTGAGAGAACGCACCAAGGACACTTGGGGTCTTTGGCGAAAAAGCGTTTTGAACCCCAACAGCAACGTTCAGTTTGGCGAGGGCGGTGCGGGCACGTTTTCGGACGGAAAACTCTACAGCCAAATCAAAGACCCCCGCTTTTTGGGTCGGCGTGTCATTGAGCAATTCATCTTGGCCGGAGCCCCCAAAGAGATTGGGTTTGCGGCTCACCCCCACATTGGCACTTTCAAACTCGTCAAAGTGGTGGAATCGATGCGAGAGCAAATCATCGCCTTGGGCGGCGAGGTTCGCTTTGAACAAAAGGTGGTGGGCTTGGAGTGTGAGGGTCTTGATGAGCCCTCCTCCCAAGAGCCAATTCGCAATCTCACCGCTCTTCGCATCTTGGACCTCAAAACACAGCAAACTTATGCCCAGCCCTGCACCCACTTGGCCCTGGCCCTGGGGCACAGCGCAAGAGACACCTATGCATGGCTGTTCAAACAAAAGGTGCCCATGCAAGCCAAGGCTTTTTCGGTTGGCTTTCGCATCGAGCACCCGCAGTCCTTGATCGATGCCTCGCGCTGGGGTCAACACGCCGGCCACCCGCTCTTGGGTGCGGCAGACTACAAACTCGTGCACCACAGCAGCAACCAAAGGGCCGTTTACAGCTTTTGCATGTGTCCTGGTGGCACCGTGGTGGCCGCCACCTCTGAGCCAAAGAGAGTGGTCACCAACGGCATGAGCCAGTACTCTCGCAACGAGCGAAACGCCAATGCCGCTTTGGTGGTTGGCATTGAGCCCGAAGACTTTTCAGCGAGCGCGCAAGAGATTGCACTCGCCTTTGAAGAGGAGTTGCAAGACCCCCATTTGAATTTGAAAAAAGAAGATTTCGAGTTCACTGGCTCCGGGGTTCACCCCTTGAGTGGCATCGTGCTGCAAAGGAGACTGGAGAGCGAGGCCTTTGTGATGGGAGGCTCCACCTACAAAGCACCCGCCCAATGGGTGGGAGACTTCTTGGCCAATCGAAGCTCAAAAGCGATGGGGCCTGTCGAGCCTTCCTACAAACCTGGTGTTGAGCTCACCAACCTCACCTCCCTTTTGCCCAAAGAGTGCACACAAGCGCTTCAAGAAGCGCTGCCAGCCTTTGGCAAAAAGATCAAAGGCTTTGACATCCCACAAGCACTGCTCACCGGGGTAGAGACCCGGACCTCAGCGGTGCTCAGAATCACCAGAGACGAAACACTTCAAAGCCCTGGATGGAGAGGACTCTTTCCAGCCGGGGAAGGAGCAGGATTTGCAGGTGGGATTTTGTCAGCCGGGGTGGATGGCATCCGAGTGGCTGAAGCCATGGCCAATGCAATATTGAACGCATGACATTCACGCCCCACAAACTCTCTCGCCTCTTGCTGTGCTCATCAGCTTGAGGGGGGTATGTACTGTTCTCTCGAGCCTTTGATGCTCAAAGCCCCAACACGCCTCAGATCATCAGCCGCACACCAATGATCAGGCTCTTGCAAACAATTGGCGGTAACGTGTATCTGGATTAACAGACTTGAGAGACATCAAAGACCTCCCGTTTGTGGTTTGACATCAGCCTTGGGGCGAAACACCGCATGGTCTTCATAGAACCCGAGCGAAGTCTCCTCAGGCCACCATCCCGGTATGCCCATCACGGGCATGACTTGAAAGGGTTTTGGGGCGGCATTGCCGACGAGTTGAATCAGATCAAGTGCAGACTTCTCCATGATTGCATCTGAAGGGTGAGGCACCAATGACCGATCTTCAAGTTTGGCTGAGAAGTCCACCCTCACGACGTGGGCTGTGATGGCCTTGTAAGGGTGAAGGAGTTTTTCAAGCAAAGCATGGCCAAAGACGTGGAGTTCTGCGCTAGGCCATTTGTGCTTTGAATCCCAAAACAATCTCACCCACTCATGCGCACAGATCGCAGCCCACATGTCATCACTGCAACTGATGCACATCACGTTCTCATCAAAAAGGGTGAGTGCATCTCTGAGTTTGCCTCTCCGGTCTCCAATGCCTTGTTTTTTGATCTCTTGGGCTTGCAAACGATTGAGGGCTTTCTTCGTTTGAGGGCAAGTGAACCAAGACAATGCGTTGAAGAAATCATGCGCATTGTCTCGGGTTGGGATTTGATGCGTGTCGAAGATGAATTCTTCGTAAGAGACATCGTCAGGCTTTTGAGCTTGGGCGACAAAGCTGAAATCGGGCAAAAGCCCCCTCAATCTCCTCTCCTCGTTCAAGACTTCATGCAGACTCTCCCAAGCGCTGGACGATGAAGCCCCTTGAAGATGCTCTCTCCATCTCTCAAGCACGGGGGCGCCAATGCAGGCCAGGGGCTCAAACCAAGGTTTTTGCCAATCGACTTCAAAGACGTGTGTAAAACCCATCAGCGCTCAAAGACTTCAAGTGGCACTTGTGTTCATGAGGACTTCAGGACTTGCCAAGCCAAGGTCTCGCCCGCCATCAATGGTTTGAGGTGCGCTTCACCGTAAGCAAAGCTCTCAGGCAAGACCCATGGCGCTTTCACAAGCGTCAACGCGCCTGTGTTGCGTGGGAGCTCGTAAAAATCAGGACCAAAGTGAGAGGCAAAGCCTTCCAATCGATCAAGGCGAGAGACTCGATCAAAGATTTCTGCATACATGGACATCGCACCAAAAGCGGTGTAACAACCGGCACACGCTTGCGCATGCTCCTTCAAGTGTGCTGCATGGGGAGCACTATCGGTGCCCAAGAAAAACCGAGGGTCGCCACTGGTCGCCGCATCCACCAAAGCCAAGCGATGGACCTCACGCTTTAACACGGGCAAACAGTAATAGTGTGGACGCATGCCGCCTTTGAAGAGCGCATTGCGATTGAAGAGCAAATGATGAGCGGTCAATGTCGCCGCCAAGTTCTTGTCTGCACCCCTCACGTATTGAACCGCGTTTTGAGTGGTGATGTGCTCAAAGACGATTTTGAGATCTGGGAAGCGTCTCCTGAGGGGCTCCAAGTGGCGATCGATGAAGACCGCCTCTCTGTCAAAGACATCCACCTCGGGGTCGGTGACCTCACCGTGCACGAGGAGCTTGGTGCCGGTTTTTTGCATGACTTCCAGCACGGGGTAAATGTTCTCAATGCGCGTGACCCCTTTGTCGCTGTTCGTGGTCGCCCCTTGTGGGTAGAGCTTACAAGCGACCACATGGCCACTTTGGTGAGCGCGCTCAATCTCGATTGGAGCCAAAGTGTCGGTCAAATAAAGCGTCATCAAAGGCTCAAAATTCACCCCCTTTGGCACATTTGCCAAAATGCGCTCTCGGTACGCCAGGGCTTGCTCTGCCGTTGTCACGGGCGTGGGCAAATTGGGCATGATGATGGCGCGCGCGAATTGCTCGGCCGTGTGCGGCACAACAGTGGCTAAGGCTTGGGCATCTCGCACGTGCAAGTGCCAGTCATCGGGACGGGTGATGGTGAATTGGGACAGGGTGTTAGGGGCGATGGATGTACTTTGTGTCATGGACCCTATTGTCCTAGAAAAATAAGCTGTCCCAATTCCCGTGGGGCCAGGCTCCAATAGAGCTGAGGTGAGAGCTTAGGTTTGAGCTTTTTCTCAGTGCTGTAGGATTTTGCTCAAAAACTCTTTGGTTCTGTCTTGGCGATTTTCTGGGTGATTGAAGAATTCTTCGCTGGTGCAATCCTCCAAAATGCGCCCACCCACGTCCATGAAAATCACGCGGTCACTCACCCGCTTGGCAAACCCCATCTCATGGGTCACGCACATCATGGTCATGCCGTCTTGCGCCAAACCCACCATCACATCCAACACCTCCCCCACCATCTCTGGATCCAGTGCGGAGGTGGGCTCATCAAAGAGCATCACTTTGGGGTCCATGCTGAGCGCTCTGGCAATGGCCACGCGCTGCTGTTGACCACCCGAGAGTTGTCCGGGGTACTTGTCTTTGTGTGCGGTCAGTCCCACACGGTCCAAGAGTTTGAGGCCTTGGCTCAAAGCGGCCTCGGGTGTTCTTTTGAGGACTTTGATTTGGGCCAAGGTCAAGTTTTCAGTCACACTCAAATGTGGAAAGAGCTCAAAGTTTTGGAACACCATGCCCACCGTTGAACGCAGCTTGGGCAAATCGGTTTTGGGGTCGTGAACCGCCACGCCGTCCACAAAAATCTCACCCGATTGAATGGGCTCCAATGCATTGATGGTTTTGATCAGGGTGGATTTGCCCGAACCCGAGGGTCCGCAGATCACGACCACCTCTCCGGCTTTGATGCTCGTTGAGCAATCGGTGAGCACTTGCACAGAGCCATACCATTTGTTGACGTGTTTGAGTTCGATCATCGAGTGGTCCATTTGATTAATTCATGATATTCAAAAAACATGCTTTTCCTTTGCACACGCACTTCGGGCCTTCAAGCGCTCAAGCGCGAACAATGGCCATCCTTTGCTGCAATTGACGCACAACAAGAGAGAGCGACATGCACAACACAAAAAACACCACCGCGGCCAAGAGATAGGCCTCCTCAGGCCGACCAAAAATGCGGCCTGCGGTCACAAATCCTTTAAGCAAGTCGTATGCCCCAATTGCATACACGAGAGAAGTGTCCTGGAAGAGAACGATGGTTTGTGTGAGCAACACAGGAATCATGTTCCGAAAGGCTTGAGGCAAGACCACCAAACTCATGGCACTCCAAGGGGTCATGCCCAGGGCGCGAGCGGCATTTTTTTGACCCGCCCCCACCGAATTGATCCCTGCTCTCATGATTTCACTGAAGTACGCACTCTCAAAGGCCACAAAGGTGATGAAAGCCGAGAGCTCGGCTCCAATCGGTCTGCCAATCAAGACCGGCATCAACAAATAAAACCACAGAATCACCATCACCAACGGAATGGAGCGCATGGTATCAACGTAAAAGCTGGCTGTGCGAGCAAGCACCTTAGAGCCAGAGAGTCGCATGAGCGCCAAGAGCGTTCCAAAGAGCAAGCCGCCCAGCGTTGCAACCAAGGTCAACTCCAAGCTAAAGACAAGCCCTTTTTCAATGAATTTGGTGAACAAATCGGCATTGAAGAAACTGAGATCGAAATCACCCATGATCAATGCCCCGCCATCGCCAAGGGCTTGACCACAGTGCCTGCGCCTGGAATTTGCAGTCGGCGCTCAAGGGCTACAAACAAGCGGTTCACCACAAACGCAGACAAGGCGTACAAAACGGTGACCGCCAAATAGACCTCAATGCCACGAGAGGTCTCCTCTTGGACTTGCATGGCAAACATGGTGAGCTCGGAGATGGAGACCGCAAAAGCAACCGAAGAGTTTTTGAGCAAGTTCATGGACTCACTGGTGAGTGGGGGCAGGATGATCCTCAGACCCATGGGCAAAAGCACCGATCGATAGGTCTCCCAAGTCGAGAGCCCCAAAGCCATGGCCGCTTGGCGCTGGCCCTTGGAGAGAGACTCAATGGCCGCCCTGAATTGCTCGGCTATGCGTGCAGAGGTGAAGAGCCCCAAGCCCAAAACCACAAGCAAAAAGCTTGGCAAGGCTTGCATGAATGGAAAGAGCTTTGGGAGAACAAAATACCAAATGAAGATCTGAACCAATAGCGGTATGTTTCTAAAGAGCTCTACCCAAGCGCGTCCAAAGTTTTGCAGGAGAGGCATGTGATTGAGGGTTCGCAAAACACCAATGAAGATGCCGCACACCATGGCGACCACCCATGCAGAGAAGGCAACCGAGAGCGTCCAACCCCAGGCTTGGAGCATCCACTCGAGGTAGGTGCGTCCACTGCCGTCATCGTCCAACAAAAAGCCTAGCTCAAAGGTCATGCATGTCCCAAAAAAAAGTGAAGGGCCGTGGACTCAAGGACAACACCCCAAGTCACACCTGCCCTTTGGTGCTCAGCGAGCGCCTTATTTCTTCAAATAGTCTTCAGCTGGCTTGTCATTCAAATTGGCCCAAGCTGCTTTTGTGTTTTCGCTGGCGGGAAGACCAACAGGCGTGTTCTTGGGTGGAATGGGTTTGACAAACCACTTGTCATAGAGCTTTGCAAGCTCTCCAGACTTGGCCAAATCGCGAATGGTGTCATCGGCGAGCTTTTTGAAGGCTGGATCGTCTTTTCTGAGCATGATGGCAATGGGCTCAACAGAGAGGACTTCACCCACGATTTTGAAATCAGAAGGAGACTTTGACAAAGCGATGTTGCCCGCCAAAATTTGACCATCCATCACAAACGCATCCGCGCGGCCTGACTCCAAGAGCAAAAAGCTCTCAGCGTGGTCTTTGCCATACAACTCTTTGAAATCAATACCGGTTGCGCGCTCATGTTTTCTGAGCAACTGAACGGATGTGGTTCCAGTTGTGGTGGCCACATTCTTGCCATTGAGTTGGTTGATGGACGTGATGCCAGAAGAGGCCTTCACAGCCATTCTCACTTCCTCCACGTACGCGGTCAGCGCAAAAGCCACATCCTTTTGACGCGCCAAATTGTTGGTGGTTGAGCCGCACTCAATGTCCACGGTACCGTTTTGTGTCAAGGGGATGCGGTTTTGTGAAGTAACGGCCACGTATTTGACGTTCAATTTGCGACCCACTGCTTTTTCGACATTGGCCACAATGCGCTCACAAATTTCAACGTGAAAGCCGCCGTATTTACCATCGCCCAGCGTATAGGACAAAGCACCAGAGGAGTCTCTGACACCCATGACGATTTCACCTGAGGTTTTCACCTTGGTGAGCGTATCTGTGCTTTGCGCATGGGCACCAAGGCTCAAGGCCAAAGCACCAAGGGCCATCCAACATGCATTGGTGACAAGTGTGAATTTTTTCAACATCGAAATACTCCTGAACCATGAATGAATCTTTACAAAAGTCATTATTAACCAAATGATGGCTTTTTGACCACTGTGCTAGAAAGAATAGCTGAAATTTGGACCTTTTTTGTGACAAGTCACTCTCAATCACACAAGCCACAAAGAGTGAACCAGGAGCCGAGGACAAAAAAATACGCCCACGAGGAGCGTATTTTTTCGGGTGTGGGAAGTGTCAGCTTTGAACTGAACTTTTCCTCAAACCTTGAGAGGCAAAAATCTCTTTGTTCAAGCAGAGCTCAAGGCCCTGCGTGAGATCAGAAGAATGCGTAGAGCAAACCGACGTTAACGGTTGAACCTGTTGCACCAGCAGAGATGAAATCAGGAGCAACTGAAGCCCATGTGAAGTTGAACGCGGCAGAAGGTGTTCCGCTGTTCTTCACGTTTGCGTATTGACCGTAAAGGGTCAAATCTTTCACAAAGTTGTAGTACACGCCAGCAGCAGCAGTGTTCATGTTGTAGTTGGTGGCTGAGTCTTTTGTGTTGTAGACACCAGCGTCAAATGACACTTTAGGTGACATGGCATACAAACCACCAACACCAGTTGTGTTGAGTTGCTTGTAAGTGGGTGTCTTTTGAGCAACTGCGATGCCCTTCAATGTGAAGTCACCCAACTTGTAGTTGGCACCCAAGATAGAACCACTAAAACCTGTCTGACCGTTGTAGCCAGCCACAGTGGCTTTCAAAGGACCATCGGCGTAAACGACAGAAACTGCGTTTTCGGCTTTTTGTGTCTTGGTGGCACCAGAGGTGTTGTTTTGTGGGATGAATTCAGCAGCGAAGGTCAAACCAGAAACGCTAGGAGCTGTGTATTTGATGGCGCCTGTTGCAATGGTTGCCAATGCACCGTCGATGTCAACGCTGGCCAATGCGCTGCCGTAGTTTGAACCTGATCTTGGATCGGCCATCAACACGCTGTCAAAAGCCAAGTTGCCTTGTGTACCCAAAGTGAAAGTGCCTGCATCGCTCTTGACGTAAACGTTGGCTTGGCGATTGAAGAGGTTGTTGGAGCCAAAAGCAAAAGTTTGACCGTTTGTGGGGTTGAGCAAAAAGCCGTTTTCAAGTTTGAAGCCGCCAGTGATGCCGCCTTCCATTTTTTTCTCAGCACTCAAACCCATGAAGTTGGGAGCGAAGCCACCAGTGATGAACTCTGATGTTGTGCCGTTTGGAGTGCCCTTAGCACCAGCGCCAGAAATGGTTGTGGATGCAATGCCACCGTCGAGCAAAGCGTAAAAGTAAAAACCCTCAGCGTGAGCTGCAACAGCACCGCTCAAACCCAATAAAGCGACCAGAGCTGATTTTTTGACAACTGACTTCATATTTTCTCCAAGTTAAAAAATGGTTGTTTGATTTGTAACCGGTTCATCCACGCAAAATGTAGGCCATCTTGAGTTTCATCAAAAAAGACTACAAAAGATTAACTTTTAAGGGTTAACCTCTATATTTTATGACAGCGTGATGAAAGACTTGGAGAATTACACTGTAAAACAACGAAAATACAACGCGCCAAAAAGGTGCGTAGAGACTTTGTTTGCGTGCACGCACCAAAAACAAACGCACGAGAGGGCGCGTTTAAACGGCGTGAATACCCAGCTTGGTGAACAAGGCTTGGTCCAAAGCCCAGTTTGGGTTGCCTGTGGTGAGGAGCTTGTCCCCATAAAAGATGGAGTTGGCTCCGGCCAAAAAGCACAACGCCTGTATACCGTCTCCAAGGGCTTGTCTGCCCGCTGAGAGCCTCACACGAGTGGTGGGCATCGTGATGCGAGCCACGGCAATGGTGCGCACAAACTCCAAGGGGTCGAGATCTTCCAAATGACTGAGTGGTGTGCCCTCCACGTGAACCAAGTGGTTGATGGGCACCGACTCTGGATAGGGTGACAAATTGGCCAATTGATGGATCAGACCTGCGCGCTGCGCACGACTCTCACCCATTCCAACAATGCCTCCACTGCACACGTTCATTCCTGCATTCCTGACGCTACCCAGGGTGTTCAATCGGTCTTCATAAACACGGGTGGTGATGATGTCGCCATAGAGTTCAGGCGTCGTGTCCAAGTTGTGGTTGTAGTAATCCAAGCCTGCCTCTTTCAAAGCATGGGCTTGAGGTTGCGTCAACATGCCAAGTGTGCAGCAGGCCTCCATCTCGAGGTCTTTGACCACCTTGATGAGTTCAGCCACTTTCTCCACATCACGATCGTGCAACTCTCTCCAAGCTGCACCCATGCAAAAGCGACTCGCGCCGTGTTGTTTGGCCTCAAGTGCTGCGGCGCGAACCTCTTCAACGCCCATCAATTTTGTGGCCTCAACCCCCGTCTCGTGGTGAACCGATTGGGGACAATAGCCGCAATCCTCAGGACAACCACCCGTCTTGATGGACAAAAGGGTTGAGAGCTGAACCTCGTTGGCATTGAAATGGGCTCGGTGCACAGCCTGTGCTTGGTGCATCAAGTCGTTGAAGGGCAAATCAAACAACTCTTGGATGCGCTTCAAACTCCAGCTCTCGGCTTGCGCATGGGCTACACCCGTCTTGGCAGACTTGGGGTGAAAGGTCACGGGCGCGCTTTGAACTTCGCTCATCTGAGCCTTGAGAGGGGAGTCGACCGTAGAATTCATGTTGAGCACTCGTTTTAGTTTCACCCCATTTTAGCGCTTCCAAGCCCTTGAGGTGTAGACTCTTGGCTTGACCGCCTGCCAAGCCAAAACACCACAGGTGGCGTGAATTTTCGTTTGATCAAAAGCCCTTCATCCATGTCCTCTTCCCTGCCCTCGTCTTGGGTCAGTCGATCGCTGCAAAGTGTTTGGCATCCTTGCACACAAATGAAACAACACGAACAAGTGCCTCCCTTGTGCGTGGTCAAAGGTGAAGGCGCTTGGCTCACGGATGACCAAGGTCTTGTGTTCATGGATTGCATCAGCTCTTGGTGGACCAATCTCTTTGGTCATGCCAATCCAAGAATCAACTCAGCCATCAAGCATCAGCTCGACCAAATCGAGCACGTCATGCTCGCAGGTCTCACCCACCCGCCCGTCATCGAGCTCTCAGAAAAACTCGCTTCTCTCACAGCTCATCATTTGGGACACGCTTTTTACGCCTCAGATGGCGCCTCGGCCGTGGAGATTGCGCTCAAGATGAGCCATCACTTTTGGCGCATTTCGGGACAAACTCAAAAGCGCCGCTTTGTGTGCCTCAAAGGCAGTTACCACGGAGAAACGTTGGGCGCCTTGAGTGTCACCGATGTACCGCTTTTTCGACAAGCGTATGGAGAGCTCCTGAGTGAGCCCTTCATCGTGATGAGCCCAGACGCGAGAGGGGCCACCGCTGAGGAGAATGCGCAAGACGTCGCTCTTCGAGCCGCCCTCGAGCTCGAAGCTCTCTTTCAAAAGGAGGGCACTCAGATTGCAGCCTTCATCATTGAGCCCTTGGTTCAATGCGCTGGACAAATGGCCATGCACTCGCCCATTTACCTCAAGCGTGCTCGCGAGTTGTGTGACCAGTACGCAGTGCATTTGATTTGTGACGAAATCGCAGTGGGTTGTGGTCGCACAGGAACTTTTTTTGCAAGTGAACATGCTGGGGTTTGGCCAGATTTTCTGACCCTCTCCAAAGGCATCAGTGGTGGCTACTTGCCTCTCTCTTTAAGCCTCACCACAGACACCATCTATCAAGCTTTTTATGCCGACACCATGGCGCAAGGCTTTTTGCATTCCCACTCCTACACCGGAAACCCCTTGGCCTGCACAGCAGCCAATGCTTGTTTGAGTATCTTTGAGACTGACCACGTGTTGCTTGGCAATCAAACCCGCTCCAAACAAATTGAAGCGGCATTTGAATGGGCCAAGAACGACGCCCGAGTTCAAAACTTTCGCCAAACTGGCATGATCCTGGCCTTTGATGTGGCACCCGATTGGGCCCTCCAACATCCAAGTTTTTCAAGAGATCTTTTCCAGCAAGCTTTGCGCGAGAGACTTCTCATTCGACCCATTGGCCACACCGTTTATGTGATGCCTCCTTACATTCTGGATGAAGAGCAAATCGCGTTCATGGGTCGTGGGGTCAAGGCGGCCCTGAATGCAACCTTGTCTTCCTCTAAGAACCACGCACTTGGCGAAATAAAGCCATGAACAACTCGGCACTTGTCCTGGCTCGCCATCAATTGCAGCAACTCCAAAGCGATCACTTGCTGCGCACGTTGAGAGTGGCAAAGACGGCCACAGCAGCGCATCAAACCTTTGGAGACAAAGCCTACCGGGCCTTTTGCTCCAACGACTATTTGGGCCTGGCCAACGACGCCTTGATCAACGCTGCACTGATTGAAGGGGTCCAACAATACGGATCGGGCTCTGGTGCCTCACACTGGGTGAGCGGTCACAGCCAAGCGCATGAGCATCTTCAAAGCCGCTTGGCGCGTTTTCAAAGCGAATACATTCCTGAGTGCACGTCACTTCTTTTCTCAACGGGTTTTGCCGCAAATTTGAGTGTCATCACAGCCCTCTCTCAATTGAGTGCTCCCGGTGAAGTCAGTCTTTATTCGGCCAATCTCAATCACGCCTCCATCATCGATGGTGTTCGTTTGGCTCAAAAAATGTTTGACGTCAAACTCACGCGCTTTGACACCAACGAGCTTGAAGCGTTGAAGGCGCAATTGGCCAATGACTCACGCCCCTTGAAAATCATCATCACCGATGCTGTCTTCAGCATGGATGGCCATATCGCTCCTTTGGCTGAGCTCCTTGATTTGGCCACACAATTTGATGCCTTGCTCATGGTTGACGATGCCCATGGCTTTGGGGTGCTTGGTGACAAAGGTCATGGGGTTTTGTCGAGCCTAAAACTACACTCGGACAGATGGGTTTATGTCGGCACATTGGGCAAAGCGGCAGGGGTGAGCGGTGCTTTTGTGTGCGCCCAAAAGAGTCTTACCCAATGGATTTCTCAAAAAGCCCGCCCACACATCTACTCGACCGCATCTCCCCCGGCCTTGGCACATGCTTTGTGCGCAAGCCTTGACTTGATTGAAGGAGAGAGGGGGCAACAGAAAAGACGTCACCTGTCGCATTTGATTTCACTCTTCAAGCAAAAAGCAGTCTTTGAGCATTTTCAATTGATGCCAAGTGATACACCGATTCAACCTTTGATTTTGGGATCCAATGAGGTGGCCTTGAGCGTTTCAAAGGCCTTGGACGACCTGGGCTTCATGGTTCCAGCCATTCGACCCCCAACCGTGCCACTCAACACGGCAAGATTGAGAATCACTTTGTGTGCAGAGCACGATGAGGCAGACGTTTTGGCTCTCGTTCAAACACTCAGAGACATTGAGTCCACCTTGTTTGGAAAATCAGCATGAATCCAAAAGGATTTTTCATCACCGGCACCGACACCGAGATTGGCAAAACGTTGGCGGCGGCCGCATTGATCCTTCGCCTGAGGCAAGATGGCCAAGAAGTCATTGGCTTCAAACCCGTTGTGGCGGGCACTTACACCAATTCAATAGGCCTCAAGTGCAACGAAGACCTTGAAACGCTGCGGCTTGCCAGCGGAACCGATTTGAGCAACGATGCGATTTGCCCCTACATCTTGGACGAACCTGCTGCACCACATTTGGTGAGTGGCTCCAATGGCGTCACGTTGAAACTTCACGAAATGATTCAAAGTTTTGAGCGCTTGAGTGCTCAGTTCCAAACCGTGGTGGTCGAAGGTGCTGGTGGATTTTTGGTGCCCATCAACGAGACCGAAGGTTTGGACGATTTTGCCCAGCGCATTGGCTTGCCTGTGGTCTTGGTCGTTGGCATGCGATTGGGTTGCTTGAACCATGCCCTTTTGAGCGTACAAGCGGTGAAAGCCCGTGGTCTTGAGTTAGCAGGTTGGATCGCCAACCAAATTGACCCACAGATGGCACGTCAAACTGAAAATTTAGAGTCCTTGAAGACGCGCATTGATGCGCCGTTTTTAGGACTCATCCCTCATTTGAGCGAAGAACTCAAAAAGTCCGAACACTCACATTACTCGTGGTCCACCATTGAATTTGCGGCCCAACACTTGACCTTGCCCTCATCGCTCAAGGGCTAAGCG
>Ga0208618_1000857_pt1 | contig 13006 bp, 6 predicted proteins | sample CryBogCBE18Jul08_FD_184585 | JGI IMG/M metagenome (GOLD analysis project Ga0208618, IMG submission 184585) | Freshwater microbial communities from Crystal Bog, Wisconsin, USA - CBE18Jul08 (SPAdes) | ecosystem: Environmental > Aquatic > Freshwater > Lake | place: Crystal Bog, Wisconsin, USA...
CACACAGCAAACCTGCGCTCTGGTTATCCGTAACCCTCCCCAATAAACATACGGACCAGACACAAGAGGACATGATCATGGACAAAAAAATCGCTCTCGCTGCTGCGCTGGCAGCCTCCTTCGCAGGCTCTGCGCTTGCTGCTGACCTTCCGTCAAAGAAAGCGCCTGTTGCAGCTCCGCCTGTTATGAGCTGGACCGGCTTCTACGTCGGCGCCAACGCTGGCGGCGCTTGGTCAGGCAATAACTCCGGCACGCTGACAATCTCTGGCGGCGCGCCAGCGCTCAGCGCCATTCCAGCCGGCCACAAAGTCTTCAATAACTACGGCGGCTTCATCGGCGGCGGTCAGGTTGGCTACAACTATCAGTGGCAGTCCTTTGTGATCGGCGCTGAAGCTGACATTCAGGGCCTGGCCGGCAATGCTGGCACGTCTAACTTCACCGGCGTGTCTTCGGGTAACGGCACGACCTACACAACCTATGGAAAAGCATCGAGCAACCTGCAATATATCGGCACGGTTCGTGGACGCGTTGGCTATCTCGTTATGCCAACCCTACTCGCTTACGGCACAGCCGGCTTCGCTTATGGCGGCGTCTCCTCAACAGTATGGCTCGCCACAGGCGGTTCGGGCGGCACGTTCGGCGGCTCAGGCGGTGGCGGCAGTCTCTCCTACGCCAACACCCAGTCTGGCTGGACAGCTGGCGGCGGCGTCGAGTGGATGTTCCTGCCTAACTGGTCGGCCAAAGCTGAGTATCTCTACTACAGCCTCTCAAACGGCTATGCTAGCACAGGGATCATCGACACCAACACAGGCGCATGGGGCTATGGCGTTGGCGCGTCTCGCTCATACAACGGCAACATTGTGCGTGCAGGCGTCAACTATCACTTCAACTTCGCCTCAGCGCCAGTCGTCGCAAAATACTAAGCCCGCGTCATAAACAAAGGCCTCAACACATAAATTGGCGTCGCAAAGCTTGCGACGCCAAAAATTTATGTCGCGCGCTCAATAAAATATGCCTCACAACAAATAATCTATGCCGTGCGATACATCACGATAAATGATGCATGACGCAAGCCAAATAAGATGCACCGCTTGCAAAAAACTGACGCATAAAAACAAAACACAAAAATCTCAAAACAATAAAAATCTCTAAACAATAAAAACCTGCCTAACCATAAACCGACGTCAAAACATCCAACCAAAACATAAAAACAAATTACGAACACACCAAAAATCAGACCAGTATTGATGACTGGGGATTTTATTGAACTATCATTTATTGAAGATAAAAAAATGAAGTCCGCTCTTCATGGACAAAGAGCGGACTTCTGACCTCTTCATTCCCTCCCCAGGGTCAAGAAGCGGCTATAGAGAAAGGTAACATGCGTGGAACAAGCTGTCATTATACAAAATCTATTTTATTGATAACAAAGATTTTTTGATTAAATCTTAAACAACTTCGACAATAGCGTTTTATTTAGACAGTTACGAAAATATTTTAAAACCATGCAAAGCTTAAACAGCCTTAATTGTTACGCTTACGTCGAGTTCCTGCTTACCAGAACTCACAATTATTCCATCTATCGGCGAAACGTCCGCGTAATCACGACCAAGCGCAACGACGATATGGTCGTCCTTAACGATGAGAGCATTCGTCGGATCTAAATGAACCCAGCCAGACGCCTCCCCACACCAAAGCGCGACCCATGCATGAGAGGCGTCAGCTCCCTCAAGATGCGGCTGCCCGGGCGCTGGAATCGTTCGTATATAACCACTCACATAAGCGGCAGGTAGGCCAAGGCCTCTCAGGCCTGAAAGCATGATATGAGCAAAATCCTGACAGACACCACGTCTAGTTTTAAATGATTCAAGTAGTGGCGTAGCGACATCCGTTGATTTCGGATCATAAATAAAATCTTGCTTTATACGTCGCATAAATTCGTCGGCCGCTTCAAGAATTGGCCGAGCTGAGTGAAAACTTTCTCCAGCATAAGATGTAATTTCTTGATCAAGATAAACATGTCGGCTTGGATAAAGCCAATGGACAGGCGACGTATTTGAGAGTGATGACATGGATAGGGCGGCGCGCGCAGCCGTCTCCCACGGTAGAGTTCGAGCAAAAACCGGCGGCTCTGGACGCATTACTTCCACCAATGCATTTAATTCAATACATAATTTTGAATGCGGTTTACGAACCATAACATCGGCTACATGATTACCAAAAAAGTCCACGCGCTCTGAAAAAAGATCAGGCTCTGGCAAAATATTAATGGCGCCCCGCAGCAATTTTTGCCCGACCGACTCTCGCGGGATTAACCTCAAAGCACAGCGTGTCGACGCCACACTGGCCTCATAAGTATAAACAGTTAAATGATTTATGTCGTAAATCACGCGAAGCTCGAGCGTTTCGCTGTTGGCATTGCACTCGTGCCCTCTAGGAAGTAACGCTCAGCAATAGCATCTGCAACCGTCATCAGCCTCTGCTCTATTTTCAAAATCGCGATAATCTCTAAATCACGCGCATCCGCAGAATCCAAATCTGCCCTGAGGGAGAGAGCAAGGCGCCGTGGCTTTTCCATCATGCCATCCTCAACAAGTACAGGTAATGTTGCAAGATGTTCATCAATCCGGCGCGCCTGGAAGCCAACAGATCGGGGATTGAAGGGATCCAACATTGCAATATCAATTGTCGGCGCAAGTTTCGTGTCTGTCACATAACGAGATCTATAGCTAATTTGACAATCGATTAGCTCAAGCAAAGTGTCTAATGTTTCAATCGTTGGATCATTTCCAGAAAATTGGCGGACAAAGCGGCAAGTATTAATAGCCCGCTCAATTCGCCGCCCTAGATCCAAAAACATCCACCCTGCAACGCGATTAAAATTCTCTTCCATCAAGCCAGATAGGGCTGAAATCGTCTGAAGAGATCTATCAACACCCTCTAAAATCTCTGGTTCTAGCGGCGTGTTTCTTGACAAATCATCCAGGCGTCTCTCCAACCGACTAATAAGCTGCCAAACATCTTGCGATAAGCGTTCTCTGATAATGGAAGCTGTACGCTTGACCTGAAGACTGAGAGAGAAAACAGAGCCATAGGCCTCCAGGTCCGTTAGTGCGGCAAAAGCAGTTGCAGAACCTCGATCGTTCTCATCATTTTTCTGGACAGCCCCCCAAGACAAAAGAAGCTGTCTACAACGCTCTATTGGTTGTCTACCATATGAACCGTCAGTTAGCGGCTCATTTAGACGGTTATAAAGGCAGCGGATAATGCGCAGCGTTGCCTCAGCCCGCTCAAGATAACGCCCGGTCCAAAAGAGGTTATCAGCGGCCCGGCTCGGTAAGTTTCCTAACACACGAACAATACGTGTTTCATCTTTGCCTGGTAAGAGACTAACGGCCTCTGCAGGCGTATCCCCCAATACCCACACACCAACGGATTTTGACTCTAGCCCCACTGAAATGGCGCGCGCATCAGCTTGCTGAGAAACACGACAGAACCCGCCAGGCATGACCGTCCAGCCATTGGCTGTTGCGGCCGCATAAACTCTCAACGTAAAGGGACGCGGGACAAGACGACCATGAGACAGCACTGGCGTTGTTGAAAGACCTGCAATTTCCTGGCCGACATAATCCATGCCGCGCATCATGATCGACTGTCGCAAATGGTCTTGCTGAGTCTGATCAAGCTCGCTCGCGATGAGCTGGGACTGACCATTCATAAATTGAGCGTTATCCGAAAAAGCCCCTGCAATCGCCAGATTATCAAAGTTATTGAGAACCTGATTGCGCTCAGCTTCTTGCCCACACCACCAAGTTGCAACATTTGGCATTAGCAAATCTTGACCAAGCAGATGCTTTGCAAGCGATGGCATGAAACTCATCAGTGCACGCGATTCAATAACGCCAGAACCTGGCATATTGGCAATGACGATTGTACCCTTTTTAATGGCCTCAAAGAGACCAGCAACGCCAATACGAGAGATGGCATTGCCATCTAAGGGATCACACCAATCAGAATTAACACGACGCCAGACAACATCTACGCGTTTGAGACCTGCGACTGTTCGCACATAAAGCTTGCCCTCATTGACGACGAGATCCTCGCCTTCCGCCAACAAAAACCCAAGATAGCGCGCAAGATAAACTTGCTCGGAATAAGTCTCACTCCAAGGCCCTGGCGTGAACAAGCAAATACGCGGATCAGAGCGCATAGCTGCAGCAGCTAGGCTATTTCGGAAATCACGAAAAAATGGCGCAAGGCGCCGTACATTCATGTCTCGATAAAGACTTGGGAATGTTCGCGCGAGGATTAATCGATTTTCTAACGCATAACCGACGCCTGCCGGGGCCTGCGCACGATCTCCAAGAACCCACCACTTACCATCAGGCCCGCGACCAATATCAGCAGCATAAAAGCTTATCCAACGCTTAGCCCGCGGCTGCACGCCACACATTGATCTTAAAAAATCTGGCGAGCCGGCAACAACTGCTGCAGGAAGGACGCCCTCAGACACCAGCCGACCATCGCCATATGCGTCGTCAAGAACCAGATTAAGCAACTCAGCGCGTTGCGAAATACCGGCAGAAATTGTGCTCCATTCAGAGTCTGTGAGTAAAAGCGGCAGGTGTGAAATTGGACGCTGGCGCTCGCCGTCTTCACCTCGCACGCGATAGGTGACGCCCATTTCCTTGATACGACGGCTTGCAAGATCAAAATGTTGTCTGAGCCCATCATCGCCAAGGCCAGACAGGGTCTCCAGCAGACTGACCCAATGCGCCTGCGGCCGGCCGTCTATGCCAATTAATTCATCTGGAACGCCGGGCAGTGGCTCATAATTCTGGAGCCAGATTTTCAGACGCTCTTTCGCGCCATCATCCTCCCCAATGAGATTAACTCGCGCGACCACACCGCCTCCTCAGATCAAGGGTCATTGGGAACTCGCCCGCAACTTCTTCAGGAGGAACTCTAACACGTCCTGGCGTGTGACCGTGATCCTGGAATCTCGCCAGTCGACGAGATTCCGCCTCATGGAAATTGACCGGATATGTATCGTAATTACGCCCCCCCGGATGGGCGCTGTGATAGACGCAGCCGCCTAAGGATCTTTCACTCCATGTATCAATGATATCAAAGGTCAGGGGCGCATCAACGGGGATCGTTGGGTGCATGCCAGACGCCGGCTGCCACGCCTTAAACCTCACGCCTGCCACTGCCTCTCCATTAACTCCTGTGCCGGTGAGCGGCAACCGTCGTCCGTTGCAGGCCACAACGTGTCTTTCTGGAATGTAACCCTTTACGGCTATTTCCAATCTTTCAACTGACGAATCCACAAACCGCACTGTGCCGCCAGACGCTCCCTGCTCGCCAAGGACGTGCCAGGGTTCGAGCGCATGCCTCAACTCCAAATGCACGCCACCGTGCTCAACTGTTCCGGCTAGGGGAAAACGAAATTCTCTTTGTGCGGCAAACCACTCTTGGCGAAAGGCATAGCCTGCGCGTCTTAAATCTTCTAGGACGCCAATAAAATCTTGCCAAATGACATGTGGTAACATGAAGCGATCATGCAATGCGGTGCCCCATCTTACACATGCGCCTTGTTGAGGTTCACGCCAGAACCATGCAACGAGCGCACGCAATAATAGTTGTTGGGCAAGGCTCATGCGCGCGTCTGGCGGCATCTCGAAGGCGCGAAACTCAATAAGACCAAGACGCCCCGTCGCACTATCTGGAGAATATAATTTATCAATACAGATTTCAGATCTGTGCGTATTCCCTGAAACATCCACCAACAAATTTCTGTAAAGCCGATCAATCAACCATAGCGGAAAATTTTTATCCTCTGGCCCAGGCGTGTTGGCTAATGCAATTTCTAATTCATAAAGCGCGTCGTGACGCGCCTCATCAATTCTGGGCGATTGACTTGTTGGACCAATGAACAAACCGGAGAATAAGTAAGATAAAGAGGGATGCCGCTGCCAGTAAAGAATAAGGCTTTTTAGTAAGTCTGGTCGACGCAGGAATGGGGAATCTGCAGGCGTTATGCCGCCAAGCACAACGTGATTGCCGCCACCAGAACCAGTACAGCGACCATCTGTTAAAAATTTACTCGTCGTCAGCCGTGATTGACGCGCATCTTCGTAAAGTCCCATCGTCGTCGCAACAGCGTCGCGCCATGATTTTGCAGGGTGAATATTAACTTCAATCACGCCAGGATCTGGCGTTACTTTAATCACCTCAAGCCGATGATCGGCGGGAGGCGGATAGCCTTCAATATGGATTGGGAGATTTAACTCTTTTGCTGTCATTTCTGCAGCCGTAATGAGCTCAAGATAGTCTTCAAGACGCTCAACCGGCGGCATAAAGATACAAAGCTTTCCCTCTCTGACCTCAACAGCAAGCGCTGTTCTAACAGCCCCTTCTATTGCTACCTGCTCATGCACATCCTGAGTTGAAGGAGATGGCTGGGCCTGCGCATAAGCCTGACGCATTTGCTCAGGATCAGGCAGCTCAGGCCTCCCTTCCATTGGATCTTGCGCGTGAATAAAGGGGTAAGACGCCTGTGGCACCCAGGGCAAACTATTCAAAGGTAATCGTAGCCCCAAAGGCGAATCTCCAGGGGCAAGGAACAAATGGCCGCGACGCAAAGACCATCGTTCTGATCGCCATGCTGACTGCGCCTTTGCATTCCACCGCTGAATTGGCAGAATAAAACCCGTTGGCGCTGCGAGACCTCTGTCAAAAACGCGACGTATGCGGTCACGCTCTTCGGGATCTTCGATTTTTGAATCTTCCGGTGTGACGTTTACGGGAAGCTGTCCCTCCTTATTGACCCAATGCATCGGGTCTTCATAGGCTGGAACAACATATTCTGAACCAACGCCTAAACGTTCTGATAATTGATGGATGAAGACTTGAGCCTTTTGCGGCGTGGCGGTGTGCTCGCCTTCCATACGAGCGATGAGCTCTGGATCGCTCCAAATCTTTTTTCCGTCGTTTCGCCAATAAAGAGAAAAAGCCCATCTGGGCAGACTTTCGCCAGGATACCACTTCCCCTGCCCGAAATGCAGAAAGCCATTGGGCGCAAATCGCTCTTGGAGGCGACGGATGAGAACATCAGCACGCGCCTTTTTGGTCGGACCGACCGCTGAAGTGTTCCATTCAGCAGACTGAAAATCATCAATCGAGACGAAGGTTGGCTCTCCTCCCATCGTAAGACGCACGTCTTGATGGGAGAGATCATCATCAACCTGCTCGCCCAGTTGATTAAGCAGCGTCCACTCATCGTCAGAAAAAGGCGCCGTAATACGCGGTGCTTCATTCAGTCGCGACACATGCATTTCAAAGTGAAAGGCGCATTCGGCCGGCTCAACCACACCAGACACAGGCGCGCAGGAGCGGTAATGGGGGGCGCCACAAAGTGGTAGGTGACCCTCGCCGCAAAGCAAACCTGAGGTTGCATCAAGCCCAATCCAGCCAGCGCCCGGGATATAAACCTCCACCCATGCGTGCAGATCCGTGAAGTCGTGATCCGTGCCCATTGGCCCTTCGATTGGATCAACGTCTTCACGAAGCTGGATGAGATAACCTGAAACAAATCTCGTAGCAAAACCAAGCCGCCGTAATATTTGGATCAATAACCAGGCCGAGTCACGACAAGAACCTGAGGCCTTTGTGAGCGTTTCATCAGGTGTTTGGACGCCGGTTTCCATTCGAATGACGTAGCGAATGGCTTTTTGCACTTGAGCGTTTAAGTCAACCAGAAAATCAATTGTCTTTCTTTTTGTAACGTCAATATTTCGACAATAGGCATCAAGCACGCCATTTGACGTTTCAATCTCAAAGTAGGACGCAAGCTCAATTTGCAGATCCTGATGATAGGTATAGGGAAACTCTTCTGCATAAGGCTCTATGAAAAAATCAAAAGGATTAAAAACTGCGAGCTCTGCGTGTAAATCAACCTCTATACGAAACTCAGTCGTTTTTTCAGGAAAGACTAGCCGCGCAAGCCAATTACCCTGCGCATCCTGCTGCCAATTGATAAAATGCTGAGGGGGAGAAATTTTTAAAGAGTAACTTGGAATTTTTGTTCGGCAATGCGGTGCTGGCCGCAGACGAATAATTTGAGGTCCTAAGGAAATCGCTCTATCATATTTGTAATGCGTGATATGTTGAAGCGCTACCCTTATCGCCACGATGCATCTCCTACTCTGATTAGCTTGCTGGATACGAGAAAGCTTTAAAATTCAGAAAACTTCAGCATTAAGCTCAAATAAGACCTTTGCATCACTAACCCTCTCAAATAAGTAAAATATGAAACGCATCTTTGAACCCCATAACAATCAAGCAGCTCACAATTTTTTGTGAACCTATCCCGCGAGCCGAAGACGCGATGCCTCTGGGACAGATCGATCGCCTACAGCTCTCAAGAGAGACATTAGCCTGAAGGCTCCTGCATAAATAAGCAACAAGGGCGCCATGGCGTGCCTAAATATCAGCCAGCCTGCCCCGCTTCCAAAACTTTATAAATGCGCTCGAAAGCTCCTTAAAAATTGGGGAAACTGAAGCTCTGTGAGTTAATCCAATGGTTCAGATGAAAACGCGCCTATTAATAGAATAACGCATCTGATGAACAATCATGCATCTCGATGATTTTTTAGACAGAGAGAAATAACCGCGGGTTATTATAAGCGGGCATGATCTACTTGCTTAGCATTACGTCCTGACACATGCAGATCCGTCGTCTTCTGCAGTTTTTTCTCTTTGGCACACTCGTCATCTCTGCGACGATTGCGGCAATGGCGATCATGCTGGTGAATATTGAAGCGAAAGTCGAGGAGGCGCAAAATAAGCGCTATCAATCCTATCTTCTTGCTGATGAACTCAGGCAATCCTCAGATGATCTGACCCGTTTTGCGCGCATGTTTGTTGCAACAGCAGATGAGAGATATTTTAAATATTATAATGACATTCTTGATATTAGAAATGGTAAAATAAAACGACCAGATGGCTATGAAGGCGTTTATTGGGATCTCGTTGTTGGCCACATTATTCAAGAGCCGCCTCAAGAAAAAGCAGGCGCTCTCTCACTCGAAGCGCGCCTCCTGAAGGCAGGCATCTCAATTGATGAGTTTAATAAACTCAAAGAAGCACAAAACATTTCTAATGAATTAGCACGCTTAGAAATTGTCGCCATTAACGCTATCAAGGGACGCTCCGATGACGGCACTGGCCTTTTTCTCAAAGAAATAAAACCTGACCCAAGCTTCGCCAATAAAATTCTAAATGATGACAGATACAATAATTATAAATCTCGCATTATGCAGCCAATCGGCGAGTTTTTAGTCCTTGTTGATCAGCGCACGAAGGAAGAGCTCAAAACATTAAACGATCAATCAAAGAGTTTTCTGATTGGGATCACAAGCGCCAGTGCAGCTCTATTCCTATTCATGTTTGCGCTCGTCTGGATTTTATTGTCACGCTTTCTAAAACGCAGCTCTTTCTTAATGAAGGCCGTTAAACAAATTAGTGCGGGTAATTTCTCAGCGCGAACGCTAATTTCTGGGTCGGATGAAATCGGCGTTTTAGGAGAAGCCATAGACTCTATGGCGAGCAATTTAGAAAACGCGCTCATTCATGCAACTGAAAAAGCCAAAGAAGCACAACAGCAAACTGAAGAATTGATTGAAGAGCGGCATCATTCCGAAAAACTCCTCAACAACATTCTGCCAGCCCTCATTGCGCAGCGCCTGCGTAAGGGAGAGTCCATGATTGCGGAGACTTTCCCAGAAGTCAGCGTTCTTTTTGCCGATATTGTTGGCTTCACAGAGCTTTCGGCCAGGCTCGGCCCGAGAGAAATCGTCAATATGTTGAATGATATCTTTGGACGCTTTGACAAACTCGTCGTCGAACACAAGCTCGAGAAAATAAAAACCATTGGCGATTGCTACATGGTTGTCGGCGGCGTTCCCGAACGCGATCCCCTGCACTGTCAAAAAACAGCAGAATTTGCGCTTGCGGCCATGCAAAGCTTTGCCGAATATGCTCAAGATTTTTCACAACCTTTAAGTATTCGCATGGGCATGCATACTGGCACAGTCGTGGCTGGGGTGGTTGGAACTCAAAAATTTTCGTATGATCTATGGGGCGACGTCGTTAATATTGCCAGTCGCTACGAGTCAACTGGCCTACCCAATAAAATACATGTGTCTGATAGCGTGAAGTTTAGGCTTGAGGATGACTTTACGCTTGAACAGGCTGAGGACGTTGAGATGAAGGGAAAAGGTAAGCAACATTCCTGGTTCTTGATTGGCAAGAAACACTAAGTTCTCTCGACTTGCTTGATCATAAATTTAGACCCACGATAAAAACTGACATCAGCCACCAATAAAGATAACAGGCCTAAGATGCCACACCAGCAAGCATCATCCCTGCAGATCTTTGTTAAGAAGCATCAAAATTCATAACTATTATTCATAACTTGGGCGCCATTGGCGCTCCTCTATCGCCTGCTTTAATTGATCGTCCGTTTGCGCTGGCGCGACGCCATCTTGGATAGCGGCGCGCGCCACAGCAAAGGCAATATGCGCCGCGACCTTTCTAACATCTCTCACACGCGGCAGCAGCGGCTCGCGCGCGTCCTTAATTGCTGGCGATAGAGAGCCTAAGACCTCTGCCGCGGCAATTAACATGGCGTCTGTTACACGGCGCGCGCCGCATGCAACAAGGGCGAGGCCAACGGCTGGGAAAATATAGACATTATTGCACTGAGAAATTGAGAATTTTTGTCCGTTGTAGCTCACATTGGAAAATGGAGAACCCGTCGCAATCAAGGCGCGCCCCTTGGTCCAGCTCAAGAGATCCTGCGGTGTCGCCTCTGCCCGACTTGTTGGATTGGAGAGTGGGAAAATAATTGGGCGCGCAACCTTTGCAGCCATTGTTTCAATGATTTCTTGCTTAAATGCGCCGCCCACAGCTGAAAGGCCAATGAGAACGCTGGCGCTTATTTGCCCCACGACATCAGCTAGGCCAATATTACCATCCATCGTGCGGGGCCATTGCTCGACTATTGACCAAGGCTGCGCATAGGGGCGCTGTTCAGGCAGTAAATTTGTTCGACGGTCATGCAACAGACCATCTTTATCAACGATATAAAACTTTCGGCAAGCCTCTTCATCTGAAAGCCCAAGCTTCACCATTGCAGCGCGCAAATAGTCAGCAACACCAATCCCAGCAGATCCAGCACCAAGAAAAACAATTTGCTGAACTCTTAATGATTGACCAACAACGTTCAGTGCGCCAATCACGGCGCCAAGCGCAACGGCTGCTGTTCCCTGCACATCGTCATTAAATGTTAGAATGTCATTTCGATATTTTTCAAGAAGCGGCCGGGCGTGTGGCGTTGCAAAATCTTCCCATTGCAAGCAGACATTTGGCATCTCTGTTTTGACAGCTTCCACGAATTCATCAACGAAATTATAATATTCTTCACCCGTAATACGCTCATGCCGCCAGCCTATGTAGAGTGGATCTCGTAAAAGCTCTTTGTTGTTTGTCCCGACATCAAGGATGATAGGCAGTGTGCGCATTGGATGGATACCGCCGATGAGGCAATATAGGGAAAGCTTGCCAATCGGAATGCCCATGCCGCCAGCGCCCTGATCGCCAAGACCCAGAATTCTCTCGCCGTCTGACACGACAATAACGTCAACCTCATGATTTGGCCGATTGGCAAGAACCTCTCTAATTTTTCCCTTATGATGATATGAAATAAATAAGCCCCGCGCTCTTCGATAAATACTACTAAAGCGCTCACAGGCTGTTCCAACAGTTGGCGTATAAATAATCGGCAGCATTTCTTCGATATGTTGCTGAAGGAGATAGTAGAAGAGAACTTCATTGGCGTCTTGCAATTGACGAAGATAAATGTGCTTGTGCAGATCAGTTTCACACTCAAGATAAGCGGCATAGGCCCGCTCCGCCTGCTCCTCTATTGTCTCGACATGTGGCGGCAAAAGACCGCGTAGGCCGTAGGCCTCTCGCTCTTCCTCGCTAAAAGCGCTGCCCTTGTTGAGAATTGGATTTTCAAGCAGTGCAAAGCCACGAAGGCCCATCATATTCTGTGGCATTTCAGATCTTTCAGAAGAGATTAGAAAAGCTCACCCCGCGCGACATGCGGACGGGGTGAATTAACCAATTAGAATTACATCTGCAAAAAGACCCAGCTATACCGAGAAGATACGCCAAACTTGAGTAGAGTTGATAAGAGACTTAGCGACCAACGCCTGCTGGCCCGCGCACTGTCGCTCCAGCTCCGGGCGCGCCAACACCAGCGCCACGCCGAACACCAGCCCCTGGCGCACCCACGCCAACGCCAGGACGCGCACCAACCCCTGGCGCGCCAACACCAGGCGCCGCGACGGCAGGACGCCGAACCCACGCGTCAGCCGATGTTGCAAAAAGTGTCATTGTAACGAGTGCAAACAATATAGAGATAGTTTTCATTAAGCGCTCCTATTGATCTTATAAATTCATAGCAAGATATTTTGTTCAAAGCGAATTCTAGGAAAACAGCAGTCGTTTCATTCATTCTTCGAGCTCAATGTTTCAAATACTTCAGAATTGAGCTGCCAAAATCTTAAACAAAGTTCGATTACGCTTTAACATCAGAAAAAACATTTGACGCATGACCCATATCGCGCCTCTAATCATGATAAAAGCAATCAGATAAAATCATCGCAATTAATGAATTGGAGGCTTCATAAAATCCCTCCTTCATCATTCTCTACATCAGCCAAACCAAGCGAAATGCTGCGTAGTTTTGCAAAAAAAAATGAGCGAAGAAACTTTGAGCCTAACTGTTCCAACAAGCTAGTTTATTTGATCGACAACATAATATTCAGTCTCGGTTCAGCTAATCCGTGCGATGGTTATCCGCAAAAACCCTGTGGCGATCTCATGAAAGGCAGAGCTTATGCGTAAATCCAATAAGGCAATATCTCTCGGACTC